>ERZ833963.626-NODE-626-length-52138-cov-12.287387_pt1 | contig 52138 bp, 49 predicted proteins | sample MGYA00519693_ERZ833963 | MGnify/ENA primary metagenome ERZ833963 (study PRJEB31850, sample SAMEA3708748) | human gut metagenome | biome: human gut; feature: human-associated habitat; material: faeces | place: China | collected 2014 ...
TCGTGCCCACTACGTTCCAGCCAAATTTTCTTTGCTATGGAGGACGGAATATTACATTAACTGAAGTTCAGAAAGAACTAAAATATTGACTGTGAGGAATGTTTTTATGACAAGAAAAATTGGAATCATTGGAATGGGTAACGTTGGTGCAGCCTGTGCTCACTATATCGTTGCCGGAGGATTTGTGGATGATTTAGTTTTGATCGACAAAAACGAAAAGAAGGTCAAAGCTGATGCGTTAGATTTTGAAGATGCAATGGCAAATCTTCCTTACCACACTAATATTTTTGTAAATGACTATTCACAATTAGATGACGCTGACGTAATTATCTCAGCTGTAGGTCACATTAAGTTGATCGGTGGCGACCATCCTAACCGTTTTGGAGAATTGAAACCAACTGGTGACGATGTTAAAGAAGTTGCTGCCAAGATCAAACAAACAAAGTTCCACGGCATCATGGTCGTAATTAGTAATCCTAATGATGTTATGACTTCGTTGTATCAACAAGTGCTAGATTTCCCTAAGGAACGCGTTATCGGAACCGGTACTTTGCTAGATTCAGCTCGTATGAAGCGTGCCGTTGGTAAAGCCTTCAAAGTCGACCCAAGATCAGTTTCTGGCTATAACTTGGGTGAACATGGTAATTCTCAATTTACAGCTTGGTCAACAGTTAAAGTGATGGACCAACCAATTTTGAAACTTGCTAAAGATGACGGTCTTGACCTAGATAAGATCAATGAAGATGTTCGTATGGGTGGTTTCACGGTCTTTGATGGTAAAGGTTACACTAATTATGGTATTTCAACGGCTGCTGTCAGATTGTCATTGGCTATTTTGAATGATGCTCGCATTGAATTACCAGTGTCTAACTTCCGTGAAGAATACGGAGTTTACTTATCATATCCAGCAATTGTAGGACGTGAAGGTATTTTGAAACAATTACAATTAGACTTACCACAAGAAGAATTGGATAAGTTGCAATACTCAGCTGATTACATCAAGAAAAATCTTAAATAAGTTTCTTAATTTAGTCATTCTCGAAAGAGAGTGGCTTTTTTTATGCCAAAATTTAATTATTTTATATTATTAACTTTATTTTAATGAAATTAGAGTATAATGGCAGTCACAAACAGAAATTCTTTAATAGATTGAGAGGCTGATTTTATAAAAATCGCTAATTGAGAAAACACGGTAATTTATTGCCGTGATGAATCAATGAGTTATGCGATTTTAGGTGCTTCCGCAAACATATGTTCCCCTCATGTGATATAATTACGATACCAAATCATGGGGGAGGGTTCATATGGTCTTAAAAGGTATCAAACTACGTATATATCCAGATGGTTACCAGAAAGAACTGATTGAATATAATTTTGGCGCTAATCGTTTTGTTTGGAACAATATGTTAGACATGATGATCAAACGTCATGAAAATAATCCTGATTTGAAATCTTTAAAAGCATTCGACTTGAACTATATTTTAACAACTTTCAAAAAAGAACACACTTGGCTAAAAAAAGCTGAAAGCACTAGTCTTCAAGTTTCTAATAAAAATTTATTTGAAGCTTATAAAGGATTCTTTAGTAAAAAGCGTAAGTTTCCACGATTCAAAAGTAAGAAATATCCAAAACAAAGTTATCAATCTAAATTTGTTAATAACAATGTTGAAATCTTTGATGATTCTTATATCAAATTACCTAAACTTGGAGTAATGAAATATAAGAACAAGAAAGCTATCCCTAGTACTATCAAGTACGTGACTATTCGTAAATCATCAACTAACAAATATTACGCCATTCTTACGGTTGGTGAAGATATTACTAAATTACCAAAGACAAACAGGTCTGTCGGTCTTGATATGGGTGTTTGTGACCTAGTGATCTGTTCAGATGGAAATAAATACAGGACTGTTCGTTTCGATAAAAAATTAGCTAAAAAGAAACACTATTGGGAAAAACGATTAGCTAGACGACGTACGCAAGCTCTAAAAGATATCCAGTATAAAAAGAAATTTGGACTAATTGATCCAAAGTCTTTAGGACAATATTCAAATTATATGAAAGCTAAACTCATGGTAGCTAAATATAGTGAGAAGATAGCTGATCAACGAAAAGACTACCTTCATAAAATAACTCGTGAATTAGTTGAAAATAATGATTTGATTGTTATTGAAGATTTGAAAACCAAAAATCTTCTTGGCAATCATAGCCTATCACGTGCTATCGCTAATCAATCATGGAGATCGTTAAGATTAATGCTTGAGTACAAATGTGAGTGGTACGGTAAGAAACTTCTGGTTGTTAATCCATTCAAAACTAGTCAAATCTGTGCCAACTGTGGTTACGACGATGGTAAACATGGGTTAGATATAAGAGAATGGGATTGTCCTAGTTGTGGTATTCATCATGATCGTGATGTCAATGCAAGTAAAAACATATTGAATAATGGCTTGGAACAAGCCTTAGTAAAATAATTCTAGCCTCTACCAACTGGTTGAAATACTAGTTGGCAAGTATGGAATGTTCCTAGAAGCTCGGTACTTTAGTGCCGATGTAGTTCACGACTAGAAAAGTAGCAATCATCGGAACTGGTAATGTAGGAGCTGCCTGTGCGCATTATATCGTAGCTAGTGGTTTCGTCGATGATTTAGTTTTGATTGATAAGAATGAAAAGAAAGTAAAATCCGATGCGTTGGATTTTGAAGATGCAATGGCTAATTTGCCGTTCCATACTAATATTTTCGTGAATGACTACTCTCAATTGGATGATACAGATGTGATCATCTCGGCTGTAGGTAATATCAAGTTACAAGATCGAGTAGTACCAGATCGTTTTGCGGAACTAGGATTCACTAGTGATGCCGTGACTGATGTAGCAAAGAAGATTCAGCAAACAAAATTCCATGGATGCATTGTTGTAATTAGCAATCCTAACGACGTCATGGTTTCGATTTATCAAAAAATCACCGGTTTGCCTAAGAATCAAGTTATGGGAACTGGCACTTTGTTGGATTCAGCTCGGATGAAACGTGCTGTTGGAGCAGCTCTAGACGTCGATCAAAGATCCGTTGAAGGATACAATTTGGGCGAACATGGTAATTCACAATTTACGGCTTGGTCCACCGTTAAAGTAATGGATCGTTCCATTAAAGACTGGGCTCAAGAAGATGGTCTTGATCTTGATAAATTGAATGAAGATATCAGAATGGGCGGTTTCACAGTCTTTAGTGGAAAGAAATATACTAATTATGGTATTTCAACTGCAGCTGTGAAGTTGACCTTGGCAGTGTTAAATGATGCTCACATTGAATTGCCTGTTTCTAATTATCGTGAAGAATATGGAACTTACTTATCATTTCCAGCTATTATTGGAAGAAAAGGTGTCATCAAACAAGTTCAATTGGACTTGCCACAAGAAGAATTGGATAAATTGCAATATTCAGCTGATTTCATTAAAAGCAAATTAGCTGAACAGACTTCTGAGTAATATACAAATTAATAAATTTTGTTAATTGAAAATATTGTTAAAATGGATATAAGAGGGAATCATAGTTAGCGTTGTGGCGTTATAATCGTTATAACTATGATTCTTTATTTGTTTAAAAATAATTAACTTTTTATTTTTAGGAGATGTAACTGGTTTTCGCTGTAAAGCTATGATTGTCAATGTATAAAGATACATGGTATTAAATGCCATTAAAGAAATAAAAAAATCGAACTAAATGATTAGTTGACATAACGCCGTTATTACTCTATCGTTCATAACGTAAGCGTTTACAAAAAAGACTGGTGGTGTGAAATCCATGTACATTAGGCAGATTTTGAACAATAATTTGCTTTTGGCGGAGGATTCTAACCATACAGAAAAATTAATTTGGGGAAGAGGTATAGGGTTTAGCAACAAGAAAAATCAGGCGTATGAGTTACAAAAGAGTGACAAAGTTTATACGATGCAGAGTAGCAGTCACAATTCGAAATTTATGGATCAATTTAATCAGCTGTTAGAAAAAGTGCCGTATGAATATTTCAAAGTCACTAGCAAAATTATTGATATTGCAAAAGAGTACACTGGCAATGAATATGATGATTTTCTATTAATTACTTTAACCGATCATATTTATTTTTCTGTAGGAAGAATGAAAGACGGTATTTACATTGGAAATCCCTTTTTAAATGATTTGCGGGTCCTTTACGAAAAAGAGTATGGGGCAGCCAAAGCAGGTTTGAAATATATTGAAGAGATTTCTAATTTGAAAATGCCGGATGACGAAGCTGGATTTATTGCAATACATTTGATTGAAAGCAAAATTAACCATAACGATGATAGTGGTGTAATCAAAACTGAAATTTTATTACAGAGGATTGAGGAGATTAGCGATTTAGTTTCTTCAAAAATAAGACTTGATAAAAATAGTGTTAGTTACAATAGATTTCTAATCCATTTAAAATATTTACTGGTCAGATGGTCATTGGGGACTGAAAATACAGATGATGAATTATCTGATTACGAAGCAAAATTATATAGAGAAATGATTAGAAAAAATCGTAAGTTAAAAAAGGTTCTAGAAATCGTTGTAAATTATTTTCAAAATGAAATGAATTTCACTTTGGATACATCTGAGAAACTCTATCTAGCATTACATATAAAAAGATTATTTAAATAGTGGTTTGTAACTTTAAGTAGGCAATACCTTGTAATCAATATTATTGATTATTTGGTATTGTCTTCTTTTTTGCTTTCAATTAGTAAAAAGGAGGAAAAGATTTTGAGTAAGAAGAATGCTACGAATGTAGAAAAAACTAGTAGAAAAACTGAAATCTATGGTTTCTTTCAGGATCTAGGTAAATCATTTATGTTTCCAATTGCTACTTTAGCAGCGATGGGAATTCTTGTGGGATTAGGTAGTTCCTTTACTGCTCCTGCGATGATGGAAAGATTACCATTCTTTAAAATACCAGTAGTATTTACTATTTTTAGTTTTATGAATACCGTGGGTAGTTTTGGATTTACTTATTTACCAGCAATGTTTGCTATGGCAATTCCATTCGGACTTGCTAAAAAGAACAAAGGTGTTGGGGCAATATCTGCCTTTGCTGGATATATTGCCTTGAATATGGGTATCAACTTTATGTTGCAACAACAAGATAAACTAGCTAGCCCATCGAAAATGCAAGCCGTTGGTCAAGCTAATGTTTTAGGTATTCAAACGCTTGAAATGGGGGTTATTGGTGGTATCTTCGTTGGTTTGATTGTTTATGCACTGCTAGAAAGATACCAAGAAATTAAGTTACCTGATGCATTTTCTTTCTTTGGCGGTATTAGATTTATTCCTATCATTAGTGTAATTATTTGTTCAATTCTTGGATTGGGAGTCCCATTTGTATGGCCAACTATTCAAAGCTGGATTATTGGTTTGGGTCATGTAATTCAAAACGCAGGAATATTTGGACCATTCTTATATGGTGTGGCTTTAGCTGTTTTGAAGTTAATGGGATTACACCATATTTTGTTAGCTATGATTAGATTTACAGATGCCGGTGGTACTGCAGTAGTAGCCGGTAAAACAGTTCATGGTGCACTTAATGTTTTCTATGCAGAATTAAATGCTGGTGTTCCTATTTCACCAAAAGCTACAGCCTTCTTATCACAAGGGTTCATGCCTACATTTATGTTCGGGCTACCTGCAATTTGTTTAGCAATTTATTTCACTGCTAAATCCAAGAACAGAGATCGTATCAAAGGTATTTTAATTTCTGCAGCATTAGTTGGATTTGTTTCAGGGATTTCAGAACCAACTGAGTATCTATTCTTATTCGTATCACCAATTCTTTATGTATTCCATACAATTATGCAAGGTTTGTCCCTATCAGTTATGGCTTTACTCGGCGCTAGAATGGGTAATACTGATGGTGGTGTTATTGACTGGATTCTATTTGGATGGCTACAACCGGGTTCAAGATGGTGGCTATTAATTCCCGTTGGGTTGATTTGGTTTGCAATCTACTTCTTCGTATTCCGTTGGTATATCTTGAAGAAAAATGTTAAGACTCCAGGGAGAGAAGACGATGGAGCAGCCGTAATGACTAAAGGTAACGGTATTTATGATCCAAAAGTTATTCTAGGTGCATTAGGTGGAGCAGCCAATATTACTTCATTAGATAATTGTGTTACTAGATTAAGACTTATGTTAAATGATCCAAGTAAGATTGATGAAGATAAACTAAAACAATCGGGAGCTTTAGCCGTAGTAAAGGCAGATAAGGCCGTTCAAGTTGTGTATGGTGCTCAGGTTCAAAGTGTTAAAGATGGACTAGAGAAAGAAATGGGAATATAGAAAGGATGACTTATTTTGAAGTATGATTTCGATACTATTGCTGATAGAACCATTGATAATGCTAGAAAATGGGATAAAAATATTGTAAACAGTAAATTCCCAGGTATTTCAGAAGATTTTATTCCATTGTGGATTGCTGATATGGATTTCAAGGCCGCTCCTGAGATTAGAAATGCTTTAGAAAATATGTCTGAGAATGGTGCTTATGGATATACATATTCAACTGATAAATGGTATCAAAGTGTTATTGATTGGCAAGAGAAGAAGCATGGTAATAAGGTTCAGAAGGAATGGATTACATTGGGGTATGGGACTGTTCCTAATATGCATTGTTTAGTTCAGACACTTACCCAACCAGATGATTCTATAATTATGAATACACCAGTTTATGGGCCGTTCGCATATGCGGCTGAACATAATGATCGTAAAGTTATTACGGTACCTTTGATAATAAAGGATGATAACTATTACCTTGACTTTGAAAAGTTAGAGCAAAAAATGAAAACTAAGAAACCTAAAATCATGATGTTTTGTTCGCCGCATAATCCGAGTGGAAGAATTTGGAGTTATGATGAATTACTTAAAATTGCTCAGTTATGTCTTGATAATAATGTAGTGATGGTTAGTGATGAAGTCCATTCAGAGCATATCATGGAAGGAAAATTTGTTTCAGCATTACAACTACCAGAAAAATACCTTCAAAATCTAGTTATGTTCACTTCTCCAAATAAGGCATTTAATCTAGGTGGTCTTAAATTATCATATTCAATTATCCCTAATAAAAATTTAAGAGAAGCCTTGAGGAAACAATATCAACGGAATTCAGTTACTTCCCCTAATGTACCTGGACAAATTGCTATGATTACTGCATATAACGATTGTGGTGAGTGGCTCGTACAGTGTGAGTCATATATTAAAGAGAATTTAGAGCTTTTTGAAGCGAGACTTAAAAGAGATTTTCCTGAATGGAAGATGATGAAAATGGAATCGTCCTACCTACCATGGGTCGATGTTTCAGAATCTGGGTTTGATATGCACACCATTGCAAAGAATATGGCTTTGAATGCAGGGGTCGTTATCGGTATTGGTGATGATTATGTTGCTAATGCAGACGATTTTCTTAGATTTAATTTAGGAACTTCCAAAGCAATTATTAAAGAGTCTATGGACCGCATGGCTAAAGAATGGGCTCGAATGAAACTAACTAAATAAGGTGTTGAGAAAATGTTTAATATATTTAAAAAGAAAAAGCAAAATCAACTGATGGCACCAATCGATGGAACACTAATAAAAATTGAAGATGTTTCTGATGAAGTGTTCTCAACTAAAGTTATGGGAGATGGATTTGCGGTTAAACCAAATTCTGATACAGTGGTATCTCCAATCGCTGGAGAAATAACTAATATATTTCCAACTAAACATGCTATTTCAATAACATCCAATAATGGATTAGAAATACTATTACATTTGGGTATAGACACAGTTGAACTTAACGGAGAACCATTTGATGTATTGGTACAACAAGGACAAAAAGTGTCTGCCGGAGATGAATTAGTAAAAATGGATAGAAATATGATTAAGGAAAAAGGAAAGGACGATATGGTGATATTAGTTGTTCCAAATAACAACGATATATCATTTGATCCAGATATTTCTTCAAGAGATGTGAATACTGGAGAACTAGTAACTGAATTTTAAGTTGAGAAAGGCAAAAAAATGCAAAGAATAATCTCAAACCAAGCACCAGATGCAATTGGACCATACATTCATGCAACACAATTTAACAATCTCATATTTACTTCTGGGCAAATTGGTTTAGATCCAAAGACTAACAAAGTAGTAGAAGGAATTTCTAATCAATCTAAACAAGTTATGGATAACTTAGCTAGTATTTTGGAAACAGCCGATAGTGATTTAGATCATGTTTTGAAAGCAACCGTTTACTTATCTAATATGAATAACTTCCAAACTTTCAATAAGATATATCAGAATTACTTTAATGATAGTTATCCTGCAAGAACTGCCATTGAAATATCCAAGTTACCAATGGATGCTTTGATTGAGATTGAAATGGTAGCAGAGATAAAATAAAGAATAATTTTTAAAAAATAGATAAAATTCACACTAGAATAACGTAGCCATAACGCTACGTTATTTTTTTGTATTCCTGTTATTACAGTTAATTCAGTCGTTATTGAATACATTATGAAAGAATGCATATACAAATGAAAAATTGGTCAGACCAGTTTTACCAGTGGTATCTTATGTAAGTGGTACCAAAAAAAGTACCACTTTATTTTTTCACCACAAAAACCATTGATACCGCTGATTTTCCAAGATAAACCACCTTGAAACTGGTCTATCCCAGTTATTGTTTTATAAATTGTAACCGGATACAATGGTCTTGTGGTTGATACCAGAAAGGATTGGATTCGTATGAAAATTACTCTTCAAGAACAGTTAATCAACTTGCTGACTAATTACATTCAGACTTTACCAGCCAATGCCAAATTACCTTCCGAAAGGGAATTAGCAGAAAAGTACGAATTATCTAGAACAACTGTCAGAGCCGCTCTGATGGAATTAGAAGTTACTGGAATGATTCGTCGAGTTCATGGTAAAGGCACTTTTGTTAATAGAGTTGATCTGAATAGTGATTTGAATAGTAGTTATAGTTTCAATAAGCAAATGATTTCACTGGGGAAAAAACCACAAACCAAGATTCTTAGTTTTGAGAGGAAGGAGGCCAACGCATACTTCGCTAAGAATTTGGAAACTGAAGTGGGCAGTCAAATCATTAAGTTAAAGCGACTTCGATTTGCCGACGGGATTCCGGTAATGTTGGAAAGAACTTACTTACCGGCTGAACACTTCAGTTTAATGACTGAATCGATGTTATCCAATCGCTCATTGTATTCAGTTTTCGCAGAAGAATTTAATGAACAAGTGTACTACGCTGATGAATATTTTCTAGCTGGCATTACTAGTGCAAATGATAGTAAATATTTGAAAATCAAAGAAGGTACACCGTGCTTGAATCTCAGACGACAAACGTATAATCCGCACAATCAAATTATTGAGTTTACTTTGAGTGTTGCAAGAAGTGATCAATTTGCATATCACATCAGACACGATATCAGTAACAAATCCTAAGGAAGAGTAGTTAATATTTGGAGGTATAAAGATATGGGTATTATTGCAGTAAGAATCGATGAAAGATTAATTCACGGACAAGTTGCTAATTTATGGACAACTAAATTACAAGCTTCAAGAATCATGGTAGTTGATAACGATATTATAAAGAACGACATTCAAAAAACTGCCCTTAAATTAGCTAAACCAGCCGGAGTTAACCTCAGTATTTTAGGAACAAAGAAATCTTCAGCAAATATCTTAGCCGGCAAGTATGAATCACAAAGAGTGTTCCTTGTTGTTAAGAAACCTGAAACATTAGTCCAAATGATTGAAGAAGGCGTTAAGTTCGACACTATCAATGTTGGTAACATGTCTCAAAAGGACAATACACAACACTTAACACAATCAATCAATGTAACAGACGAAGATTACGATGCATTCCATAAAATTTTAGATGCAGGGGTTAAGATTACTGCTCAAATGGTTCCAAATGACGATGCCAAAGACTTCGCAGGTATCTTAAAAGATTACAAAAAATAGTCATTAATTGGGGGAAAAAACAATGGAATTTTCAATTGTTCAAATATTGCTTTTAACGGCATATTCTATGTACAACATCTATGATGAATTGCAAATGAACTCATCATTGAGTCAACCCGTTTGGGCCGGAATGGTTTCTGGTTTAATTATGGGCGATATGAAAACCGGACTAATTATTGGTGCGGCTCTTCAATTAACAGTTCTTGGTGTTGGTACTTTCGGTGGTGCTTCAAAGATCGATGCTAATTCAGGTACTGTTTTGGCTACAGCCTTTTCAATCGGTACTGGTATGAAAGCTACTACAGCCATTGCTGCTATTGGTGTTCCAGTTGCCGCATTGTTAACATCATTTGATATCCTAGCAAGATTTGCTAATACTTATTTCCAACACAAAGTTGATAAAGATATTGAAAACTTCAACTACAAGGGTATTGAAAGACACACAATCATGGGTGCTTTGCCATGGTGCTTATCACGTGGTATTCCTGTATTTCTAGCTTTGGCTCTAGGTCAAGGTGTTGTTAAGACAATGGTTACATATCTAAATGGTGATCTACAATGGTTGAACACAGGTCTACAAACAGCCGGTGCTACATTACCAGCCGTTGGTTTTGCTATTTTGCTTCACTACTTACCAGTTAAGAAGCACATTGCTTACTTGATCTTAGGCTTCACAATTACAGCTCTACTATCTACAGTATTTACAAGTATTCAAACACTTGGTACAGGTCTTGGTGCTGCAAGTAAGGCATTTACAACAACATTCAATTCTTTACCAATGTTGGCTATTGCTTTAATCGGTGGTGCCCTTGCTATTCTTGAATATAAGAAATCAATGGCTAAATTAAATTCAGCTCCAGCTGCAGGTACTAAGAATTCTTCAACTGACGATGAAGATGAAGAAGACGAAATCGAAGATGCTAACGGGGAGGTAACTGGTGATGAAGAAGAATAACGAAGAATATAAATTAACAAAAAAAGATTTCAACCAAATCAACAGACGTAGTTTGTTTGGATTCCAAATGGGTTGGAATTATGAAAGAATGCAAGCTTCAGGTTATTTATATACAATTTTGCCACAACTAAGAAAAATCTATGGTGATGGTACTCCAGAACTAAAAGAAGCTATGAAGACTCATAACCAATTCTTTAATACAAGTAATTTCTTTAACACAATTATTACTGGTATTGATTTAGCTGTTGAAGGTAAAGAAGGTGTTGATTCACTAGACACCGTTGCCGGTATTAAGACAGGTCTTATGGGACCATTCTCTGCTATTGGTGATTCACTTTTTGCCGCTTTGGTTCCAACTATCATGGGTGCTATTGCTGCTACAATGGCTGCTCAAGGTAATCCTATTGGTTTATTCCTATGGTTAGCAGTTAACATCGCAATCTGTGTGTTCCGTTGGAAACAACTTCATTTTGCATATAAAGCAGGTACAAAACTTGTTTCAGAAATGCAAGGTCAATTAAATGCTCTAACAGATGCTGCTACATTACTTGGTGTTTTTGTTGTTGGTGCTTTGATTGCAAGTATGATCAATATTCAAGTTCCACTAGTTGCTCACTTGGGTAAGGTTTCATTAAATGTTCAAAATAATATTGATATGATTATTCCTAAGTTAGTTCCAGCCTTAGTTGTAGGATTCGTATACTGGTTATTAGGTAAGAAAGGTATGACTTCTACAAAGGTTATCTTTATTGTTATTGTTTTAGCTATTATTCTTTCAGCAATCGGCGTACTTGGTAAAATCTAGGAGGATTTAAATTATGGCATTAATCTTGATGAGTCATGGAAACATGGCAATTGAAACTTTAAAATCAGCAGAATTAATTATCGGCGAACTACCAGAAACAGTAGCTTTGGGACTACAAAAATCAGATGGTCCTGAAACTCTAAAAGCTAAGGTAGAAACTGAGATCAAAAAGTATTATGGCAAGGAACCAGTCTTCTTGATTGTTGACCTACTTGGAGGAACTCCTGGTAACGTCGCTGTCAACTTGACTCAAGATTATCCTGAAATGCACGTTATGTCTGGTTTGAATCTACCAATGGTCATTAACTATGCTAATCAAAAGTTTATCGGACAAGACATTAAAGTTAGCGACATTATGAAGGAAGGCAAAGACGGAATCGTCGATGTTAACGCCTTTATCAATGCCGAATCTGATGAGGACGATGAGGATGAATAATTCTTATCGCTATACATTAAGACTCGCTGTTGACAAGAATGTTTATACTGCTGAAAAAAAACAGAGATTGATTGATTTTGTCAAAAAAGCTCATATTTCAGATGTTGCCTTTTTCCTAAATCAAGAAGAATTGTCAGATACTCATATTACTTTAGATAAAGCCAAAGAATTAATTAAAAATGTTGATGAAATAAGTCAGTCGCTTAAAGAATTAGGCGTGACAATCAGTTTGAATCCGTGGACTACGATGAATCATTCTGATCGAGGAATTTCCATTAAACCTGAGCTTGATATCAAGCCAATGGTTAATTATCAAGGCGTTACTAGTTTATCTATGGCTTGTCCTGGATATAGTGGTTGGGCTGATTATATCAGTGATATCTATGCTATCTGGGCAAGTATTCACCCACATGAACTATGGCTGGAAGATGACTTCAGACATTACAAGAACGCACCCTTCAAATTAGGTTGTTTCTGCGATGATCATATGAAGCAGTACAACGACATCTTACAAACTGACCTGTCTCGTGAGGAATTCGTCCACAAAATGTTCACTGGTGGCGAGAATATTTACCGTGATGCTTATTTACAAGTTGCTCGAAAAGAAATTTTTCATGTAGCTCACATGATTGAACAAAAAGTTCATGCTGTTTCACCAACCACAACGTTAGGACTAATGAGTTCTTGGCCAGAGGTACATGCTCTTGAGGGACGTGACTGGCAAAAACTCTTGGACTTAATGAGTGGTGAAGATACACCAGCTGTTTCCAGACCACATTTGCCCGCTTACAACGAAGTAAGTCCACAGCAATATGCTAGAGATTTTGAAAAATATACAGTTGCAACGAGAACGGAAGTTGGCGACAGACATAAGATTTATCCAGAAATGGAAAGTTTCTTGTATTCACCTTATGCTAAGTCAAATAAATTTACTCAATTTCAATTAGATACAACGAGTTTAGTTCATGCTGACGGCGTTTTGCTTAACATGTTCAGTATGATGGGGGACGGGATCAATCCGACTTACCGTTATGACGCCTTATTAGACGATGATAAAGAATTCTTAGATTTCTTATACAGTCATGGCGTCGATATTGAACAACGTGGCGGCGTTATCGTACCGATGAACCAAGACGTTGTAAAAACAAAAATTGACGAAGAAGGCACTCTAGAAGGGTTAGTAGCATCACAAACACAATGGTTAGAACTTCTTTCCACAATGGGAATTGCAACGAAACCATTAAATTATATTGATCAGGAAATCAAAAATAAATGTGTCGCTGTTACAGGAAACTTCTTGAATACCTTGAGCGATGAACAAATTACTCAGTTATTAACGCGTAACTTTGTCCTTTTGGATGGGGATGCAGTCGTTATATTAAACAATCGTCATTTATTGAATTTGATCAATGCAACAAGTATTGAAGTACTTAAGAATCGTTCAGGACAACAATCCTTTGAACAATTTGACGATACAACAATTTCAGGAATCAGTGATCCAAGAATTACTATGTTAACTCACACTGGCGATTACGTAAGAATCCAATACCAATCTCAAGTTAAAGTACATTCACATGCTTACGATCGCTTTGAGAACAATTTAGGTCCAGTAACTGTCAGCGATGACAAATTTTATATCCTCCCAATGACCGACTCTCCAAAATACGGTTGGCAAGCGCAATATACCGATATTCGTGAGGGTGATATAAAGCATTTCTTTGAAGAACAGTTAAGCGTTCCACACTTAGTCAACATGTACAATTGCAAGATGGTTATCGATGAGGCACAGACTCAAATGATTGTCAGCAATTGGTCAATCGATAATGTTGATGGAATTAATTTCTTCTTGAAAGACCGCAGTGTCAAGCAAGTTTCTATTACATATCGTGATGAAAACAATCAAATGCAAAATGAAGTTTTAGATGTCACTTTGGATAAAAAGGGAATCTATCACGTCGACTTCACTGTTAAAGAATTAGCAGTTGTTCACATTCAATTCTTAGACTAAATAAATAGAGAAGGGATTTTCAATATCATGTTTACTAAAACAGATCAAGAACTAGAAAAAATGGGTGCTAAAATTACAACCCGTGAAATTCAACAACAACCAGACTTATGGAAAGAGGCTTTCCAAAACTACACTAATAAAAAATCAGAAATAGATAGCTTTTTAAAGCAAATCACAGACAAGTTTGCGGATCAAAAAATTAGAGTTATCTTCACTGGTGCTGGTACTTCAGCTTATGTAGGTGATACCTTAAGACCATATTTGAATCGTGTTGGCGATACATCACGTTTTGTCTTTGAAAGCATTCCCACAACTGATATTGTATCTGCTCCTTTAGACAATCTAAGAAGTGAAGATCCAACTATCTTAGTATCATTTGCTAGAAGTGGTAACTCACCAGAAAGTGTTGCTACAATTGAATTAGCCGAAAAACTCATTAAGAATTTGTATCAAATCACTATCACTTGTGCCCCTGAAGGACATTTAGCAAAGAAAGCTGAAACTGAAGACGCTAACCTTTTGCTTCTTCAACCAGCACTTTCAAATGATAAGGGATTTGCCATGACCGGAAGCTTCTCTTGTATGACTCTAACGGCCGCATTGATTTTTGATACAAATGCTGAAGACAAGAAATCTTCATGGGTCGATGCGATGGTTAAGATGGGTCAAGAAGTCATCAGCCGTGAAGATGAAATTCAAGCCTATGCTGACTTAGACTATGATCGTATTACTTACCTTGGTAGTGGTTCACTTTCAGGACTTACTCGTGAAGCCCAATTGAAGGTTCTTGAACTAACCGCTGGTGCTTTGACAACAATCTTTGATTCATCAATGGGATTCCGTCATGGTCCAAAATCATATGTTAACGGTAAAACAATTGTCTTTGATTTCTTAAGCAATGATAAATACACTCGCCAATACGATGTTGATATTTTGGAAGAAATCAAAGGTGATGAAATCTGCGAAAAGGTTGTTGGTGTTGGTACTTCTGATGACAACGACTTCTCGGGCGACAACTTCTTTATTGAAGCTGGAGACAAGGATCTTCCAGAACTTTATCAAGCATTGCCTGACGTAGTATTTGCTCAAACATTTGCATTGATGAACTCAATCAAGGTTAATAACACTCCTGATACACCATCAGCTAGTGGTACTGTTAACCGTGTTGTTAAAGGTGTAACGATTCACGATTACGAATAAAAACTTTTAAAAGGTTGAGACATTAATTTGTTTCAACCTTTTGTTGCAAAAGGTATGGTATAGACCGATTCTCGGTGCTATAATACTTTATATATTTGGAGGAGATGTGGAAATGACGTACTATATTCATGCTAAGAAATTCTTTTTACACAATACTACTGAACACGGTGGTTATCTAGAAATCACTGACGACGGTAAGTTTGGTAAATACTTCACTGAAGAAGATGGAAAGCCAGCAGGCAAAGTTGTCGATTACTCAGATAAATTCATCGCCCCAGGTCTAGTCGACACACATATTCATGGAACTTGCGGTCATGATGTTATGGATAATGACTTTGAAGGTATCAACGAAATGTCAGAAGGTTTACTTAAGACAGGTGTTACTTCATGGTTGCCAACAACATTGACAGCTTCACACGAAGAGTTCTTAAACGTATGTAAAACAATTGGTGACAATTACCAAAAAGCTACTGGTGCTAAGATTCAAGGTATTCATCTTGAAGGCCCATTTTATACAGAAGAACATAAAGGTGCTCAAAATCCTAAGTACTTTAGAGATCCAAGTGTTGAAGAATTCGATGATTGGCAAGAAGCTGCTCATGGAATCATCAAGAAGATCTCGATTGCTGCCGAACGTGATGGTGCACTTGATTTTATTAAAGAAGTTACAGCTAACGATGTAGCAGTTGCTATTGGTCACACGAATGCAACTTTTGCTCAAGTTAAAAAAGCTGTTGAAGCTGGAGCTAGCGTCTTCACACATGCCTTTAATGGTATGAGAGGTTTCACACATCGTGAACCAGGAGTTGCCGGTGCAGCTATGGGCTTGGATGGAATTTATGATGAGTTGATCTGTGATGGTCACCACGTTCATCCGTTCTCTGTTAAGATGTTGATTAACGCTCAAACACCTGACCACGTTGCTTTGATTACAGATTGTATGAGAGCCGGTTTGATGCCAGAAGGTGATTATGTTTTAGGTGAATTGCCAGTTATCGTTGAAAACGGTACGGCTAGACTTAAAGACGAATCACACAATTTAGCCGGAAGTATTTTGCAATTGAAACAAGGCGTTAAAAACGTTGTTGATTGGGATATTGCAACACCAGCTCAAGCAGTCAAAATGGGTAGTTATGTACCAGCTAAGAGTACTTATATTGATGACAAATGTGGTATTATCGCACAAGGCCGTGATGCAGACTTTATTGTATTAGATGAAGACATGGAATTAAGCGAAACATATTTGGACGGAGTAAGCCGTTACCAAAGATAGATACAGTAATCCCTTATTGATTGATATGTGAAAGCCTTTCATATAACTTTCGAAAAGGGATTTTTTTTAGGGTCGAATACAAGGTATAGACCAAATAGAGTGTTATAATTATGGAGTAAATTAAGGAGGAAAAACGATGTCATATTATATTCATGCTAAGAAATTCTTTTTAAAGAACACAACTGAAAATGGGGGTTATCTAGAAGTTACTGACGATGGTAAATTTGGTAAATTTATTCCAGCCGATGGTAACAAACCAGAAGGTAAAATTGTTGATTATTCAGACAAATTTATCGCTCCTGGACTTGTAGATACTCACATTCATGGTCTTGTAGGTCATGATGTTATGGATGATGATTTTGACAAGTTGAACGAAATGTCAGAAGGTCTACTAAAAGCTGGTGTTACTTCATGGTTGCCAACAACTTTGACAGCTTCACACGACCAACTTTTGAGTATTTGCCACACAATTGGTGATAATTACAAGAAGATCACTGGTGCTAAAGTTCAAGGAATCCACTTTGAAGGACCTTTCTATACAGAAAAACACAAGGGTGCTCAAAATCCTAAATACTTCAGAGATCCAGACGTTGACGAATTTAATGACTGGCAAGATGCTGCTCAAGGCATGATTAAGAAGATTTCAATCGCTCCTGAAAGAAAAGGTGCCGCAGAATTTACAAAAGCTGTTGCTTCTGACAACGTTGCCGTTTACTTAGGTCACAGTGATGCTACATTTGAACAAGCTAAAGCCTGTGTTGAAGCCGGTGCTACTGGATTTACACACACATATAATGGTATGAGTGGCTTGAACCACAGAGTTCCTGGTATGGTTGGTGCAGCTCTTTCAATGCACTTAGTAGATGATGAATTAATTTGTGACGGACACCACGTAAATCCTTATGCCGCAAGAATCGTAATCGAAAAGAAGGGTGCCGAACACGTTGCTTTGATCACTGATTGTATGCGTGCAGGTTTGATGCCAGATGGTGACTACGTACTAGGTGAACTACCTGTTGTTGTTGCTAACGGAACTGCTAGATTAAAGGCAGAACCACATAGTTTAGCTGGTTCAATCCTTATGCTAAATGAAGCTATCAAGAATGTTGTTGACTGGAACATTGCTACAGATGAAGAAGCTATCGAAATGGCTAGTTACACAGCAGCTAAGAGTTCAAAAGTTCTTGATAAATGTGGTATCATCGCTGACGGCCGTGATGCTGACTTTATCGTTTTGAACGATGATATGAGCTTATCAGAAACATACCTTGATGGTGTTTCACGTTACCAAGCTTAATTGGATAGAATACCGATAATTATTTTTTAAAAGACTGTTAAACCGAGAATATAAATGTACTCTCGGTTTTTTTGTTACTTGCATATTGTTGTATACTCTATCTATTGGAGGATTATTATGTCAAAAAAAATTGTTGCGCATAGAGGAATACCTACCTTAGCACCCGAAAATACCATGGCATCATTTAATACTGTTGCTGATCGTGATGTGAAGTGGATTGAAACTGATCTTAGTATCACCAAAGATGAACAAGTCTTTGTTATTCATGATGATAAATTAGACCGAACGACTAATATCTCTGGTTCGATTGAGACAGTTGACAGTTCCGAAGTAAAAAATGCTGATGCTGGTTATTGGTTTGCCGAAAGATTCCGCGGTGAAAAGGTACCTACCTTGGACCAACTAATCGACTTTCTTAATATCCACAAAATCAATGCTAATATTGAACTAAAGGGTGTTGTGGGGGACAATGCCAATTATTTAGCTGATAAATTAGTTGAGAAATTTGCCGAAGCTTTGGACCGCTTGGATGATCAAGTAGAATTGATTATTTCTAGTTTTAATCCCATCATGTTGGAAAAAATGTATCAACTCAAACCAGATTTGAAGTATGCCGTTTTGTTCAGTAAGGCTACTTTGGGGGATGACTGGAATTTAGTAATGCAAGCTTGCCATGCTAAAATTATTCATCCAGACAGTAATGGTTTGACTGAAGCCAAAGTTAAGAAAATGAAAGACTATGGTTACGAAATCAACGTTTGGACGGTTGACGATATCAATCGTGCTCAAGAGTTGTTGAGCTGGGGCGTTGATGGTGTAATTACTAATATTGCTGATAGAATGCTCTTCTTAGAAAAATAGACGCAAAAAATGACCTCGGGATTCAGTACGACACTGACTATCCTGAGGCCTTTTTGTCTAGACTAATTTGTGTTTTCGGAGGATTCATTATGAAAATTAATAGCTTACTGTTTATTAAAAGGGGCAGAAGCTTACTCCAAATACGATTTTTATGAATTAACATTGATTGATACTGCAAAATCCGAATTTGTTTTCGATTTTGCCTCATCTCGATTCAACCCAAATTTTTTTGATACTATCCCATTCTACAACTACCTTAATTACGATTCTTTTAAACCGGTGACGTCTTGGTAGATGTATGCTCTTGCGAGACTTCGAAGATTGGAAACTACTTAGTTCATTTCCATTCCCCTTACTTTTAAGTATAAACATTCTGGAGACTTATCCAATGAAAAACGGCGGTATCATACTGTTTGTACAATTAAGTTGATTCTATGAAGGTCCAATTGAGCTTGGTTTCATATTTGCCGGGCCGTATTGATCCCGGTTTGAGTCTTAAGAGTAGGCCCTCATCTTTGCTCCAATTTAAGTAGTGAAGCTGTTGATTTTTTGCTGAGGTAGCTACGGAAGTGGGATTGTTTGAAATATCTGTAAAGGTATTATTTGTAGGATCATGGAGTTGTAATGTTGCCGGTAAATAAAGATTCTTTTTCTCATCATGAAAAGGATTTTCCTGAGCTACTTGTATTTGAACAGAATTAAAACTCCGGCGCTGGTCGTCAAAGTCAATGATGTTGTTTGGAGCGTTAGTATCATTCAGACGATAGATTAAAGAATTTGGGACATACGTTTGAATAGGACTAAAAGTAATATCATGAATTGTTGGGAATAACATGTTTGTTATGAAATGAAGGGATACTGTGGTTCCATTGTTGTGATAACTATTATCATTATCGCTATCAAGATATGTTCCGTAAATCACGGGAGTTGATTTAAATTCAAAATTGTTTGAGATTTTCCCTACATTTAAATTCAATTCGATATTTAAATCTTCATTATCTTTAAATTTAGCCAAATCAAGAATTAATTTTTTCTCTTTTAGGCTTTCAGTTTGAAGCTTATATTCAATGTGTTGATCATCATTGATTTTTAGATTAGTAATATCCACTTGTAGTGGTAATGGAATAACCAAAGTTTGATCTTTTAGATTAGTTTTATTGGCATTAGATAAATGAAGTGTATAAGTTAGTTTATCGTCTTTAGAAACATTGGCTAGGTTGGTTTTCGTATCTAACGGATCATCTTTATTACTGGTGTTTTGAATTTGATTGTCGATACCAATAATAGAGTTGGAAATTGTCAATTGAGCCTCGTTTGTTTGAAAGGTTTTTTTCTTATGATATTCATCCGTATAAGAAAAAACTGCATAATACATTGATCCATCGAGATTAGATTTCAAATTATTCAAAGTTAACTCAGTAGTATTACTATGAGGCAATTTGATACAATTGCCATGGACGGATTTCTTTTGAAACCAATTAATAGAAACGTCATCAGCATCATCGCGTTTATCATCAGATAATCCCTGAATTTTAAAAGTCACATTGTCACCTAATTTGGCGTTAATATCATCTAATCCGCCACCAACACGAATTTCCTTTTGAGCAATCTTGGTTTTCTTATTGATAGAATTTTTTACCAACGCCTTAATTAAAATATCACCAGAGTATTCATTGCTAACAGGAGTTATTTCGCCATTTGAATTTATATGAGCTATAGTATCATCACTAGTTGACCATATTATGGGGTCAGTGGCTTCTTCAGGATTTCTAGAACTTGTAGCGTAAATGGCGTTATCTAAAACTGAATTACCAATGTTTAACAAATAAGGAGAACTAGTTTCAATAGATAGATCTTCTGTATCAATCGGCTTTTCATTGATTGCCACTTTGATTATTTTTGAATAATAAGGCCCATGAATTGTATAACCAGCAAAAGCTTTATATACAGCTTTAACTTGATAATATTTAATTCCTTTTCTTGAAGTATTGATCTTTAAATTACCGGTTTTGTTGTTAGAAATCGGACGTCAGTCTGTCTTGTTATCAGAAATCCACCAAGAATAAGTTAGAAATGCAGGTAGAGGAGGACGAACAGCTTGTAAATTTAAAGTGAAATCGTCATTAATAGTTAAAGATTTAAATGTGTAATAATTTTTTTTGAATCCCCCTTGTGTATAAAAAATCCCCCTTTTAATAGGATCTGGTGAAGGAGTAAAAGGTGGGCGAACTTGCTCATACGTTTGTAAATCAGTGGTATCTGCCGAAGTATTTTGTACTGTTGATTGATAAGCAAGTGGTGCAATGATGATCGTTAAAAATAGCAGAAATTTGAAAAGTGCGGTCGTCATAATATTTTTCTCCTCAATTGTCTATACCAATTCAGTATTATATAAAACATCATGATTATAAGATAGTCTAGTTTGCAATTTAATTTTTAATAATCAAATATAAATAACAAAAGAGCTTACGAATAGACATCGTAAGCTCTTTTTTTGAAATATGTTTTTAATTACATTTTTACTTTTGGACGTAAAGTGTAAGCCATAATCAATGAAATAACTGAAGTAATCAAGAGAACGTAAAAACTAGTTCCTAATGATTTACCAGTAGATGCAACTACTTGGCCGGTAATCATTGATGAGTTGACATAACCGAAGTTAATCACTACATACAAAGCAGCATAGAGGATTGAAGGTAAGAAGGTGAATAATCTAACCAAGCGAATCGTTCCACGTGATCTGAAGCAAGCTGCAATCAAGGCAATGACTGGTGACAAGAAACAAATCAAACGAATAGCAGACACACCATTGGTAATCCAAACAGGCTGAGCAACGTAAGCACTAGTCCGACTAGCAGCACTAGTAATTGTTGCTGAAAGAGAGAAACCATCTAAGAAAGGTCCGCCGATTGAAGCGATGAAACCAATTATTGATGACACAATGATAGCCTTTTGAGCTGTTGTCTTATGATTTGGTTTGAGACGGTCAGCGGCAGTTTCGTATTTAGGTTTTTGCTTATGAGTTGTTTGAGCAGTCGTATCAGGATGATCATCATTAGAATCTTTATTAAAAGAAGTCTCGTGTTTGAGAGCTTTATTTGCTCCAACTTCATTACCATGACGGAGTTGTGAAAGTAGGAACCACAAAATAATAACGATGGCTAAGGCAATATAACCGTAGTTTCTTTTAACAACTAACAAAATAGCCGTAATGATGACTGCAAAGATACTGATATAAGCATTATTTTTCGCAAATTTGATCATGTTATGGATAAAACCATCATTAGGGTCAGTTTGTTCAGCCTTTTTCTTAGCCTCTGCAGCACGTCTCTCATTTTCTGTTGGTGCGAAAGGATCTTTGATTGGGTCTTTGATAGGATCTTCGTAAGAATGGTAATCAGTTTCATGTTCTTGAGTCTTTTTGTAAGGCTTTTGAGAAATGGGATTAAAGTCATTCTTGCTATAAACTTGAGTCTTATCATCTAAAGGTTCATCGGCACTAGATTTAGCAAATGAAGATGGGTGTGAAGTAGTATTACCAGATTTGCTATAAGTTTTCATCTCAGGTTCAGGATCTGGACGTTGGACCTTAGGATGGTCAAAAGAACCATATTCTCTTTGTTGAGCAGGAGCTTGTTGTAATGGAGCTTCAGATTCTTTTTCTGATTTATCTTCTTGATTTAATTCATTTTCAATATCTGACAATGAGCGGATAGTGTCATCATCTTTTACTTGATTAGTAGTTTCAGTCTTTTTCTTCTTTAGGGCGTAGCCGCAATTATCACAAAATTTTTGATCTGGATCGACTTTATGACCACAATTTGGACAAAACATTATTCATTCCTCCATTATGTTGACAAAATAAGTATACAAGACAACCTCTATCATAGGAAGACATTCCCCGGAAAGTTCACAAAAACGTCACATGTTGTATATCCGAAACTTAATTATACAAAATATTCTTAGACTTTGCTTAAATAAATAAAAAAACCTCACACATCGGGAAATGAGTGAGGAAAACGATTGTAGGTTTTGTATTAGTCAAACTTCAAGGTATGGAAATGTTGCAAATCGGTAGCGGGAGAGAACAGGCTGGATTTTTGAGTAAGAGGTGAGGTTCGTCTCTCCCGTAGTTGTATTATAACGAAACCTAATTCCTCAGTGCCAATCTAGTTTGATATAAGTGGATATTAACTTGTTGATTATTCAGTATAAATTGACTTTAATTGTTTTAATTTAGCAGCATCAACGCCTAAAGCTTTATCCAAATAATTATCAAAGGTTCCATAATAGTGTTCGATAGCTCTAAAGACAGAAGTAATACTAGCCAAGTCAGCCTTAGTCATGTTCATCTTGTTAATATCTTGATTACCGTTTTCGTCATTTAAAGTATTTTCAATCGTATCGATGTCGTCATACATTAAGTTAGTTAATAAATAATCTTTGGTGATAGTCTCTTCGTCTACATCTAAGGCTTTTAAGACTAACAAAGCGCCAATTCCGGTCCGGTCTTTTCCAGCCGCACAGTGAAAGAGCAGTGATTGCTTTGGTTGATCATTGTGCAACATTAAATCAAATAAAATTTTGTAAGCTTGTTGACCGTGTTTATCGAGGACAACGCTTTGATAAATCATACCTAAATAAGAATAATTGTCGTGATTGATCATCATAGCTAACTTGTCGCCGTTACCTTTGAGTGGATAAACAGGGTCGGAATATATTTTGTAAAAGTCAGAAGTAGTATCAGCCCAAGTCCGTTGTTCGCTGTTGGAACGAAAGTCGACTACATACCGTAATCCGTAATTTTTAAGGTATCTTAAAGATTTTCCTGTTAGATTACTTATATCCCCTGAACGTAAGAGTTTATTATATTTAATTGTCGTTCCATCTTTAGTGGGATATCCACCTAGTTCACGTAAATTTATTGCACCTTCGAGATTTAGTATACGTTTCATTTTGTCCTCCCCTGGTCGTTGCGTATTTTAGGTCATTAGAAGTATTATAATAATAAGGTGATTTATGGTGAGAAATAAACTTTCAATTATTATGACAGCTTATAATGTAGCTGATTATATTTCCAGCTCGATCGATTCAGTGATTGCTCAAACTAATCGAAATTTTGATTTAATTATTGTGGACGATTGCTCTACAGATCAAACTCAAAAGATAATCCGTTCTTATGCTCAAAAATATGATTGGATTTCGGTTATTTGCCACGCTCAAAATTTTGGCGTTTCAACTGCTAGAAATACAGGTCTAAAAAATGCCGATGGTGAATTTTTAACTTTTATCGACGGCGATGATTGGGTCGAACCTGATTATGTCGAACATTTTTTAGACGTTTTTTCAGATCAAGATGTTGATATGGTAACTTGCGGTTTCTTTAACGAAACTGAAAGTGGCAAAGTCAAAAATAAATTTACCAAGCGTCAAACTAGTATCGTTGGTCGTGAAGAAGCTACTAAGCTCATTATCAAGATGACAGGTACAGTTATGGGTTACACATGGAACAAAGCTTACGTCCGTTCAATCATTGAAGAGCATAAGTTGATGTTTCAGACTGATTTGGATTTGATGGAAGATCAAGTTTTTAATGTCGAATATGCAGCTCATGCTAGAAAGTTCTACCTTGATAATTTGCCACTGTATCATTATATTTCCCGCAAGGAAAGCATTACTAATCGTTTTGCTATGGAAAATGTCAGAGATATTGGTGTCGCTAGAATGAAAGTTTATAAAACCATTCGAGAAAGCACTCGAAATGAGAAAAAACAGATTTAATATATATATTAATAGGTAAGTCGAGCCGAGTGCTTGGCTTTTTGTATGCCATCAATCATCTTAAGAATAACATTTTGTTGGATGAAAATGCTTACAAAGGAAATTTTTGTTACTTAAAGATTGAAAGTAATTTAAATAAATAATGGGACTGTTAGTCAAGTAACATCCAAATGTCATAATATGACGGACCTCAATGATAGAATTTGAAATGATCAAAGAGGGGGATGTCGAACATTGACTAATAAAGATGTTAACAGTAAAGAACGTGCTCTTATTATTGCATTCAGAATGTTTTTTGGTGAGAAAATTAATGTAAAAGAAACTGCCGAAACTTATGGTGTTTCTAAGAGAACCATCTTGAGAGATATTAGTTCAATCAGACATGTTTTGGCAGACAAAGATTTGGCCAATTACCGTTTTGAATTAAAATATAATGAAAGCCACAATAACTATAATATTTTTGATAATGGAATTTTGACTTTAGAAGAAGCGTTGTTAGTTCTGATGACTTTGGCAGGTAACATTCCAGATATTAATTCGGATTCACTTAACAAAGTGTCGAAGGGAATAACTGATTTAGTGGCTACTTCTAAACGTCGACAATTAGGACCAGCTTTATTAAATGCTAAGGAAAGTTATATGGCCTTGTCTAATAAAAAGGATATTTTGCCACGGGTAAAGAAATTTTTGATTTGGACTATTGATCATAAGACAATTCATTTCACAGATGCGTCGGCTGATTGTAGTTTGGATGGCGTACCTTTAAGTATTTTTGTCAGAAACCGTGATTGTTTTGTATTGATGTATGTGGCTGGGGATATTAATCGTAATATTGTTTATCCGATTGATAAATTGACTAATTTAAGTGAAAGTAAAAAGGAAATAAAAATTTCACGAACTAATTTAGAAAGTCATGGTGATTTTTACTAATTTAAGGGGTTCGATAATATATAATCAAACTGACAGGGGGATTTAAAATGGAAGCTGATAAAGAGAAATTAGATCCTGAATATCAAGATATTGAAAAAAGTGGTAGTCGTTATCGAATCTTGAATATTTTTACACGATTTTTAAATCATGAAACAATGACAATGGATTAGGCAACTGATCATTATGAAGCCAATAAAACTGCTATTCAAAAAGATTTTAAACTTATCAGAAGAATTTTGGCCCAACAAATGCCAAATCGACAGTTAATTTTGGATAAAACTAATTCTGAATATCACATTAGTCGAGAAGGTGTGATTGACGGTGCTGATGCGATAGCACTCTTAAAGATGCTGATAGGAACTAGAGCTTTTTCAAAAGAAGAATTAAAAGATTTTTCCAGTGATATTTTAGACTTAGTTGATGATAGTGCTTATCGTAATATTAAAATTCTATTATCCGCTACGATGGCTGAATACAAACCGGTTAAAGTTAGTGATGACTTACGTGAACGAATTAGGCGTTTGTCGGAATGTATTTTGAAAAAGAGATCCGTCACTTTTAAATATCACAGTAGTCGTCAAGGCAGTGATGCTTCAAAAGATATTATTGGGGTTCCTATCAATATGTATTTTGACACCTCATATTATTACGTGATGATTTATGTTTTAAAGGATGCTGATCCAAAAGACAATCCACGAATTTTTCGTTTAGATAGATTCGAGTTTCCAATTAGCTCAAGTAAAAGAGCCATTAATATTCCTTATTCAAAAAAAGTTGATGAAGGAACGATGTTGAATAAGACTCATTTATTAAAGATGGGCAATGATGTCAATTATCGTTTTGAATACTTCAGTTATCCACAGACTGCCTTGTATAAATTACCAGGTTCTAGGATTGTGGAGAAAAAGGAAAATAGTGTCATCATTGAAGGTAGTATTTTTACTGAAGGAGCGTTGTTGTGGATCTTTAGTCAGGGGAATCAATTGAAAGTTTTGGGACCTAATTCATTAATTAAAGAAGTTAAACAGCGTTTGGCTGATACCATGAAATTGTATGAAAAATAAAAAATCGTTTGGAAGTTAATCCAAACGATTTTTTTGAAGATTATTTTTCTAAAATATTCATTACTTGCTTGTGAACTATGTCGGCTTTCCAGTAATGATTATTACTTCCTGAATAATGGTACATGGTTTTTACGGGACGCTTAGCGTAATTAGTCAAAGCTTTATTTACATTTCCACCTAGGGCAACTAAAGTAGCGTCCTTTGAAATACCAAGGTTATCTAGATGATTTTCAAGATTGATAACGTCATCTTGTGTGATATTAACATTCTTACTTGAACTTTCAATAACATGTGATACATCAGTCATGAAAGAGCCCCAAAGATCAGTGTTGTATAAAGCAGCAGCTAAACGATAATCCATACTGCCTTTTTTCCCATGGAAGTTTAAGAACAATTTATCTGGGTCTTGATTAATAGCGGCATTTCCTTGATTCATACCGATAATAACGTATTTTGTGTTTTTTAAACGTTCATCGATATCGCCAGTTAATTTATCCATAGGAAAATGATTTGGTTGATAGTTTGCACCAAAGGCCTTTTCACGGTCATCTGGTGTCATACCAGTTAAATCATCGTTAGGAACGTCCCAGATTGCCCAGCTATCTATCGAAGTAAATTTTGCATTTGTCATATAAATATTCCCCCAAGTAATAATTTTTATCGATTTACGTTTTTAGAATAACACGTAGGCATGTCATAATATGTCACTCTAAAGCCATTACTTGAATAAAGTTAAATTAAATATTATTTTTTTTACCATGCTATAATAATTGCATATTGGGCAGTTGCAGGCGATACCCAGACCAAACATTGCCGTTGTCTGAAAGGAATTCCTATGAGAATAAATGTATTGCAACATACTCCAAATGAAGGTCCTGGAATGATCCAAGATTGGTCACAAGAACATGGGCATCAAATGTATATCTATCACCCTTATCAATTCGGACATTTACCATCTGCTGAACAGACAGATATGCTAGTTATTCTTGGCGGACCAATGAGCCCTAATGATGATTTACCTTGGATAAAGCAAGAACGTCAATTGATTAAGGATTTATTGGCTCAAAACAAGCCACTATTCGGTGCTTGCTTTGGTGCTCAACAAATTGCGAAGACGTTAGGTAAGGAAATCAAAAAGGCTCCAGCTAAAGAAGTAGGTTGGGCACCAGTCTATCGACAAAATGAAGCAATCTTTGGTATCCCTGAAAAAATGACAGTTTTGCATTGGCATGAAGAGATGTTTGAAATCCCAGAGAATGCTAAATTATTATTCTCAAGTGATAAGGTCAAAAACCAGGGTTTTGTTATGAATCATCGAATCATCGGCTTGCAATTTCACATTGAACCTAAAGCTGATAATGTGCGTGAAATGGTAGTGAATGATTTTCCATATCTTGAAGGTTCAGTTTTGAATCAATCAGGTGAGAATATTTTGAATACACCAGTACCTGCAGAGAATAAGTTGATTTTAGACCGCATGTTAGATTACATTACAAACTGAGGTGGCATTTTGAAAAAAGCAATTATTTACGTTCATGGTAAAGGTGGCAGTGCTTTAGAAGCAGAGCGTTTTAAGAAAAATTGCCCTGGTTTTAAAATGATTGGCGTTGATTATCGAGAATATTTACCTTGGATTGTTGAGAAGCAAGTACGCGAGACTTATGAGAAATTAACGTCAAAATATGACCAAATATTTTTGCTGGCTAATAGTATTGGCGTTTACTTCTCGATGTTAGCCTTGCAAAATTTACCAATCAAAAGGGCTTTGTTTATTTCGCCAATTTTAGATATGGAAAAATCAATCACCGATACACTCAAGGAAAATAATTTAACTGAAATAGATTTAAAGAATCAACAAGAAATCACTTTAGGTCGTAAGACTTTATCGTGGAAGTATTTACAGTTTGTTAGAGAGCATCCAATCACTTGGCAAACAGAAACCGAAATTCTCTATGGTCAAAAAGATGATCATACTTCAAATGAAGTTTTGAATGATTTTATCGAGAATCATAACGCTCATGTAACGATAATGAAAAATGGAGAACATTGGTTTCATACAAAAGAACAATTAGCTTTTTTAGATAATTGGATGCAAAAAACAGTCGAATCGTAAAATTCGGCTGTTTTTGTTATTAATCGAATGAACGATTATTGTATGGAGGATATCCATCGACACGTACAGTAGATTCGTCATCGATATTCCATTGAATTTTATTGACGTCAGAATAAAAGTTACGACTGGCAAATGAACTTGATACGACATCGACAATTGGTGAATCAGTGGTAAAAGCAAGGTAACGGCCTTCAACGATTGAATTATTGAGAGCATAAAAATCGCTGTCGGGACATTCATCATTGGCATTTATAGTCATGCGAATAAAAGTTAATGATGATTGGAAATCAACGCCAATCGAATGATTGATCAGGCAGTCTTTTTGCTTACAATTTGAATTTTTTAAATAGAGCGTGTTGATTGTATCATTGACGAGTAAATTAGGGCAGTTTTCGAGATATAGACCAGCAGTTTCGATATCAGCAGTTGAAACGACGGAATCATAAAGTGCAAAAGAGGCATTTTTACAAAAAATCGTATTCCAATTGTTGTTAAGAGGATGTAAGAAACGAACGTTTTCAGCATAAAAATGGGCGTCATCGTATATACCAACGGTATTCATCGGACTTTGACCAGATGAAATGGTCATGTTTTTTAGAATAATTTGAACATCATTGCCAATCAAAAGATATGCATGGAGTTTTATCGCACGATTATTGGAATTGTCACCGATGATATTGATACTTTTTTTCAAATTGAAATAGTAAGGTTCATCATCAGAGAAGTAATCGCCATCAGCCAATTTGATGGTGTCAAAAGGTTTAGCAAGATTGAGAGCAGTTACTAGATCTAATTCCTTTTTGTTTGTGTTTTTGATATAGAATGTTGTCATATACGCAAGCCTCCATTTGTTTTATAGTTCCATTATATGGGGACTAGTAGCATAATATGGTAATCTAAAGAAACTACACAAAAATAAAAAACATCAATTCAGATATAGTCGATTAGCGATTTATATGAATTGATGTTTATTTGTTTGATCAAAAAAAATATAGAACCACTATCTAGTCTGGAATAGCAAAGAAAATTAGCTCAGTAGTGAAATTATTCTTAGCAACTTGTTGCTTAGAATAAGGCCGAGTTTTGAGATTTTGCGCACTTGGTTTATGCAAAAGCTCAAAATCGAGCCCACTACGTTCCAGCTAAATTTTCTTTGCTATGGAGGACGGAATATTACACTAATTAAACTCAGAAGGAACTATAATCTTTAAATTTTCTTTTTCAAATGATACTTAACAATACCAGTATCAGAATCTTTAATATCTTTTTTTTCGTCTTTAGCAAAGTAAACAGCAAAGCTCTTATTGTCGGAAACATCTTGTGCAACTACTAGGGATGATTCGTAGGGATCCTTTGCTTTATAAATTTGTGCCCCACGGACTGCTTCGCCGTAATCTTTTGAGTTGGCAATAGCATCGCCGGGGTTAAAAAATACCATTTCATCCATAAGTAACACATCCTTTCTCTTTTTTTCATTATACAATTATTGGCTAAAAGAATGGAAAGAATAACAATATCATTAACTTTTATTAAAAGGTTTTCTCCGCTATACTATGACATATGGAGGGTATATAGATGACTAATGTTGAAGATTATATTAAACAAAATGTTTTTGGCAAGCCACAGTTAAAGCCTGATGAGAAGAATAAATTCTTGGGAAACTTTGCTGAAAGAGTAGCAATTGCTTTAACGATTGCCCAATTAAAAAATGAGGATAATATCAAAACAGTTGAAAGCGTTATGAAAAAATATCCACAGTATCATCTGTACTTAAATGGAAAAATTGATTCATATATACTGGATAAATACCTACAATTGAGTGTAAAATTAAAGTATAAGTTTACAATAGTTTCACAATCGGGAGTCCGTAATAAAGACCGTGCCTTAACTGATAATGACATGGGACTAGTTATTGCTAACGAGGGTAAACCTGTTGATAGACCAGTGCTTATATAATTTTGGAGGACAAAAATGTCTAATAGCTCATTAGATAAAATTGCTTTACTTTCTTTAAATGGTAATAAACCATTAGCAAAAAGAATTTCTGACTACATGGGAATTCCATTGTTGGATGCTACCGTTTCACATTTTAGTGATGGTGAAATCAACATTCAAATGAACGAAAGTATTCGTGGAAAAGACGTTTACATTATTCATTCAGTTTCTGATCCTGTTAATGACAACTTCATGGAATTGATGATTGCTGTAGATGCTTTGAGACGTGCTAGTGCTAACAGCATTACTTGTGTATTGCCTTACTTTGCTTACACACGTTCAGATAGAAAATCTCGTTCTAGAGAACCTATCTCAGCTAAGTTGTTTGCCAATATGCTAGAAATGGGACAAGTTGATCGCGTTATTGCCATCGACATGCATGCTGATCAAATTCAAGGATTCTTTGATATCCCTGTTGATCACTTACGTGCTATGCCAATTTTTGCTAGCTACTTTGAACAAAAAATCAAGAACCCTGACGAATTCGTCTTCGTAGCTCCTGACCACAACTCAACTAAACGTGCTCGTGCTTTGGCTGAAGTATTTGGTTCACAAATTGCTATCGTTGACCAAAGATCAACTGAAGATGATGATGTTATTCCTGATATTATTGGTGACGTCGATGGTAAACAATGTGTTATCGTTGATGATTTGATTGATACAGGTACTAGAATGATCAATAGTGCTGAAGCAGTTAAAAAGGCCGGTGCCAAGACAATTTCTGCCGTTGCTACACATCCAATCTTCTCAAAGAATGCTGCAAAACGCTTAGAAGCATCAGACTTGATGGAAGTACTAGTTTCAGATTCAATTGTCGTTCCAGAAGAATGCCATTTTGATAAATTAAAGATCTTATCTGTAACTGATTTAGTTGGCGATGCTATTCGCATGACTCAAGATAATGAATCAATTGACTCATTATTTGATGTTCGTGATAGCTTCACAATTATTAAATAAGTTAATTAATCTCAATCCTTAGTGATTGGGATTTTTTTGTTATCAAAATACTTAATAATGGAAAAATAAAAAAATTGTTGTTAAGGTAATGGTACTTGAGGAGGTTTTATTAATGAAAGTACTTATTATTGGTGCCCATGGTAAAGTGGGTCGTTTGTTAGTTGACGAGTTGAAAGCTAGAAAGATTGATTTTGCGGCTGGTTTGCGTAAAGAAGAACAGATCAAAGCATACCAAACAGATGGTATTTCAACTCAATACATTGATTTAACAGCATCTCCAAAGGATATTCAAAATTCCATTGCTGAATCTGGCGCCGACACGATCGTCTTCTCCGCTGGTGCCGGTGGTGCTGGATATGACAAGACAATTGAAATCGATTTGGACGGAGCTATCAAGACAATGGATGCCGCTCAAATTCTTGGTATCAAGCGTTATGTCATGGTTAGTGCTGTTTACAGTGATGATCGTACGAAGTGGGAAGCTTCAGGAATCAGACCTTATTACGTAGCTAAGCATTATGCTGACAAGTATCTTCGTAGCACAAACTTAGATTACACAATTGTTCATCCGGGAACTTTGACCGATGATCCTGCAACTGGAAAAGTTAATATCCAAAGCAATTATGAAGGTGGTTCTGTAGCAAGAGCTGATGTCGCAAAAGTTATCGCTCAAGCTATTCAAACTCCATCATCAATCAAAAATGAATACAATTTCTCTGCTGGAGATCAAGATATTCAAGACGTTATTAGATAACAAAAAGGAGCCTGATTGTGGGCTCCTTTTTTGGTGCTTTAATTAATGTCAGCGTCAGCTAAACTCCATTCCAAAACCCCAGTATATTTACCAGCTTCGTTCAAACCAGTTTGTTTCAAGATTACACCCGTGTCATCTTTCCAAGAATCAGAAATCATTGTTTCAGTTTCTTCAGGATAACTGTGATTGTCTTGTTCAATCAAAGTTGGCGAATCATCTAAAGCAGATCTTTGGTCGTCATCGATATAAAGTAAACTACCGGCGAATTGTTCGTTGTCATTAGCTTTAGTTAGAGGTGTGACTACACGAGTTCGTAGTTGCCAAGGGTTGTTACGACTTGTTACTTTAACGTAGCCATCATCTTTACGTTGGATGTAGTCAGCTTTGCTAGAATAATTGATATCATTGAAAGAAATACTCTTGGAGGCATCGACTTCGAGAATTTTATCAGGAACTACTTCAACGAAAAACTGAACATTATTAGAAACCTTAGAGTCCTTGTCGGTTACAGTGATTTCAATTCGGTGAGGGTTGTTCTTTTCTAATGAGAAGGTATCCCAAAAGTCACTTGTCGAATCAAAGATTGTTTCATTGATAGGAATTTCGATTTTTTCAGTCGTATCATTGCCAGTAACATTGAGTTTACTTTCAATCTTTTTATCATTATCGATATTGATATCAACGATTAATTCATCTCCAGGAACAAATTTTTGCTCAGGATTGTAGGACAATTCGATAGGTAAAGTGATATTAGGATTATCTTGTTGGAAACGAAGGGTGTAATTTTCTTCAAGCCCTTTAGCCATTAAGCTCCAGTTCTTCTCATAACGGATGTTAAATTCTGGAGAACTAGTTGAAATGATGGCATTGCTACCGTTGAAGTAGGCGGGTGCTTTTTGAACTAGATGGTCTTTTAAATCTTTATTAATAGCTGTTCCAAAAATTTTAATATTGGTAATTTTATTGTCGGCGTTATCGAGATCTTTGGAAAGTTTTTTGTTAATTAAACGGCTGTTAATGGAGACTTTGGTACTAGTACTTTCAGCTTGACCACTAGTCAAAGAGACATCTGAAACTAATAGGTCGTCTTGAGTACCGTCTTGATATTCGATGTAGCCGATACGTTTTTGCCCGGGAGTATTGGGACTGTCTTCTTGGCGAAAATCTAAGTAAGTTTCCATATCAGGGATTTGGATAGCAGCGACAATGTCTTTCCAAGAAGGTTTTTGTGAATCGGGAAGAATCTTGGAATCAGATTTGGTGTCATCATCTTTAGCGTGACGAATTTCATAATTTAAATCGACCGAGTCGCCACTGTTGACGTCAATGTCAGTTGATTGGTCAGTAATAGTTTTGTTTAGCGTTAAGTCTGTTATCGAACTGTTGGCGATTGGGCTAGGGGAGTCAGGTAGAGTTTCCAATTTGACATATTTGTCAAAAACAGTGCCTTGACTAGAATCATTATTTTGTCCCAAAGTACTATTGGCTCCAGTAAAGCCCCAATAAACGTTATAGTCACCATTGTGAACATCGAATGTACTCATTGGGATTTTTATAGAAGAATCTACACGCTTGAAGTATCTGTTACTAGTCTTATTTGTATTTGTGATGCCATTCTCATCTTTATCATTAAAAGAATAGCTTAAAGTTCCGGCAAGAAGATTTTCATCTGGTTCCCAACTTATTGTTACGTGATGCCATTTTACACCATGCCCAAAGTAATCTTCATCATCGATTAATTCAGCTTTTTGTATATTTGAATGAAACAATCCCATGGTTGAAGAGACTTTATCATTTTCAAATTCAGTAGGTAATGAAGTGGTTGGAAAAATATTTGAATACGAATATGGAGAGTTAGGTAAAGCAAATGCAATATGTCCTGTAGAATCACTATCCATAGTGTTTCCGTTTGCCTTTATTCCTAAGAAAGATTCTGGTAAAAGAATATTGTCAGGAAATCCAACATCGGCGGGAGATTTACCGGCATTTTTTAAATTTCCATCAAAAGAATGAGATGTAACATATTTGTCAATTGAAGTGATACCAATCTTGTCAGTTTTGTATTGGAGAATTATGGGGGTTGAATCATCTCCAGTATCACTTGCTTTATTTACATGCGAATCGAATTCTAATGCAATGCTATTTTTAATCGCAGTATTAGAAATGATATCGGATGTAGCTGGAGTCGCAGAGATACCAAAATTGATTATGGATGTATAATCTAATCCATAAACACCTAGGCCTTGTAAACCTGCACCCATGGCCGTTGTTTTGCGAGGATCGTTTTGCAATACAAAAGCCATACCTTCACCATTAGATAATTTCGAATTATTGTATTCCCCGAATGATAGCCAGGCTGATATACTTTGCTTTTGTGATAAATCCCACATTTTGTTATCCCTAGACCAAATTGTTCCGTAAGTACCAATATTTTTTGTGTGCATATCATAGACTAAACTCATTGATTTCTTTTGATCACTTCCAGGGCCACTAGTGAGTTTGATAGTTTCATTGTTTAAAATAGTAGTACTGTTTGTTGTAAAAGGATTTGAACCGTTTGGTGGATTAATGACTGTTGGTGTACTAATAACCATATGGTCATTCAAAGGCAAACCCACTGGTTCAGCTTTAACAGTAGTCAAAGGTATAAAGAAGTTTATAAGTAGCACAAAAAGGGATATAAAAATATATCCAATCAGATGCTTATGATGTCCTTTCATCGAAATTCACACCCCTAAAATGTATATTCATTGTATACAGTAGTATATCAATAAATGAATACGCTTTCATTTCATTTATTAAAAATATTATTTTTCCTAAATGAAACGCAAAAAAACCGATCCCAAAAGGAATCGGTAAAAGTTAAGCCATCGTATCTTCAACGACATATTCGTTTTTATTTTTGAAATTAGGAAGAATTTTATTCTTAAGTTGTTGGTTTTCGAAGATGACCGCGTCATATGGGTGATCCTTCAAGTAGCTTGCAACTTTATTAGTAAAATAATTGAATTTCAAAACATCATGCTTATTGGATTTTTTAGAAAATTTCTTAAAGAATGAATTCAAAAGTGAATCAAATAATAAAATCCGTTTAGGTATCTCAATTGATTGAGTATTTCTCGTATACCAAATTTTTTGAGTTCCTGGGGTAAAAATGACATCAACATCACTATTGTAGGGAATCTTATTGATATCTAAAGCTACGGCAATAACTTTCTTTGTCTCTGACATAATCTAAGACTCCTTTCTATAACTTCAACTGCATATTAGCATAAGAAAAATTATATTATTTAAAGATTGCTTGATGATTTTGTGAAGATACGAGCTGAAGCTTAAAGGAGTAAGGAAAGAGCTATATATACATTCCGTCATTCCTGTATATATTCTAAGATATCACCGGGCTGACAGTCTAGTGTTTGACAGATTTTTTCTAAAGTTGAAAAACGAATTGCTTTAGCACGTCCATTTTTCAAAATTGAGATGTTAGCTTGCGTGATACCAACCTTTTCAGCCAATTCGGTAACAGTCATATTCTTTTTGACTAGTAGAAGATCTAAATTTATTTTTATCATTTTGACCTCCTATATCGTTAATTCATTTTCTTGTTTAAATTGAATCGAGTTGATCAGAATTTTTTCCATGACTGAAATAAAAGCGGCAATTGCACTGGGAAAGAAGATAAATCCTAAGGCAACAATAATTAATCCAGGAGCATCATCGATATCGGCAGCCTGATAAGCTATCGGTAAAATTGCGAGTAGAACAACTGAACAGGCGATGAACAGATAGCGGACCATTCTAACGAAATGTAGTGCCTGTTGGGTAAAGAAATTATGATTGTCAATCAATTTGAAAATTCTAAATAAGTAGTAACTGATGACAAGGACTAATAGACCCACAGTTAAAAAGGTCACGCCAGCAACTGTTGTTAATAAATCAAAGGGATGATCTTGAATAGCGTTAAGCATGCTCATCGATAACATGACTACAAAGAATAAAACAAAAGCATCTATAATCAAAGTAACAAATTTTAGTAAAGTAGTTTTGATTTTCATAATCGAAATCTCCTTTGTGATTAAGGATATTTTAGCTCATTTTATATTGATAAACAATATGAATTTATTGAAAAACAATAAAGAATATACTTTTGAATATTTAGCTATTTATTTTTGATATAAATTTTTTATAAAAAATGACTTGACGAGCATTGTAGAAAACGCTATCATAATGCTCGTAAACAAAAAGCGTGTTACTGATTCGATCAGGCATAAACCTACTAACTTGTTACACTATAAGTGTAAGATTAGTGGGTATTTTTTTTGAGGAGGGTATATTTTTGAAATTTGTCAAAAATTATAATAATAATGCCGCTCTTGTCGTCGATGATGAAAACGTTGAATGGATGATTGTTGGAAAAGGAATTGGATTTGGCAAGAAGCCGGGTGATTTGGTGGACGCATCAAAGATTACTCAAAAATTCAAATCAGTTAATAATGATGAAATCGATACTTTAAAAGAGTATGACGAAGACATTATTAATGTAACGACTGACATTGTTCAAGACGTCGAAGCTTTCTTGAAAGTTAAATTCAATGACTATCAATATTTGATTTTGGCTGATCATATCAATTTCGCGTATAAACGTGCTAAAGAACACATTGAGTTTACAGATCGAGCAGTTAGTTGGGAAGTTAAAAAATTATTCCCTAAAGAATATCAAGCTTCTGTTCGAGCTATTGAAATTATTCGAGAAGATTTGGGTGTCATGTTTCCAAAGGGTGAATTAGTTTTTCTAACTTATCATTTCGTTAATCTCGAAAATGAAAAGGAAACTTTGCAAGATACGATTCAAGTGTCAAAGATGATTGCGGATATTATTAATATTATTCAGATCAGTTATCACACGACTTTGGATGATGAATCATTTAATTACAGCCGCTTGGTTTCGCATTTGCGATATTTTTTAATTAGAAAATTAAAATCAAACAATACTTCAACTGAACAATTGGATCCGAGTTTATTGAAGCTGATGATTATGAAGTATCCTGATGAAAATGCGACAGTCCAAAAGATCTCAACATTTTTACGCAATACTAAAGGATGGGCACTTTCCCAAAATGATCAAGTTTACTTGATTTTACACGTTTGGCGAGTGACTCATCGTAACAATTAAATATAATAGCGTGTTACTGTTCGGCAGGCATAAGCTCAAGACTTACATTACTCAACACTTTTGGTGTGGGGATGTTGTCTTGAGCTTTTTTTGTTGGAGAAGGAGGATATTATGATTAAAGATTATGACGGCTTAGCTAAAAAAATAGTTAAGTTAGTTGGTGGCAAAGACAATGTCAAAAGCGTTGTTCACTGTGCTACTAGATTACGTTTCAAATTAAAAGATGAGAAAAAAGCCGGCACCGAAGAATTAAAAGATACAGACGGTGTCGTTACAGTTGTTCAAAGTGGTGGTCAATACCAAGTTGTTATTGGTAATGAAGTTGCCGATGTTTACGATCATGTTACCAAAGTGGGTGGTTTCCCAGATGGTGGAGCTGTTCCTGATGATTATGGTGAAGAAGACGAAAATATGAGTCTTCTTGATAAATTTATTGATTTGATTTCTGGTATTTTCGCTCCAGCCTTAGGTATTTTGGCTGCTACCGGGATGATCAAAGGTTTAGCAACAATTCTTTTGACCTCCGGTTTAATTACTAAGACCTCTGGTACTTATGTAATTCTTTATGCTATTGGTGATTCATTCTTCTACTTCTTACCAGTTATCTTAGGACTTTCGGCTGCTAAGAAGTTCGGTGTTGATCAGTTTATCGGTATGACGATCGGTGCGGTTTTGGTTTATCCAACTATCGTAGCTTTGAATCCTACTGCCGTGGCTGGTAAACCACTTTTCACATTGTTCTCAGGAACAATGTTATCTTCACCAATTCACATTACTTTCTTAAAGATTCCAGTAATCATGATGAACTATACTTCATCAGTTATTCCAATTATCGTAGCTGTATGGTTAGCTTCCAAAGTTGAAAGATACTTCAAGAAGATTGTTCCAACTGTTGTTAAGACATTCTTAGTTCCATTCTTTACATTGTTGATTGTCGTTCCTTTGACATTATTAATCATTGGACCTATCACTTCATGGGTCAGTGACGCATTAGCTGCTGGAGCTTCAGCCCTATACAACTTGAGTCCAATTATCACAGGTGCTGTTCTTGGTGGTTTATGGCAAGTACTTGTTATCTTCGGATTACATTGGGGACTTGTTCCACTACAAATGCTTAATTTACAAACACTTCACAGTGATCCAATTCTAGTTCTAACAATTGGTGCTTCATTTGCTCAAATCGGTGCTGTTTTAGCCGTTATTACGAAAGTTAAGAGTAAGAAAGTTAAAGGTTTAGGTTGGTCCGCTTTCTTGTCAGGTATCTTTGGTATTACTGAACCAGCTATTTATGGTATTACTTTGCCACGTAAAAAAGTTTTTGCTATGAGTTGTGTCGGTGCTGCTATTGGTGGTGCTTTTCTAGGTCTATTTGGTACTAGATATTACATGACTGGTGGTTTAGGTGTCTTCACATTGCCTAGTTTGATTGGCCCTAAGGGTATCGATATGGGATTCTATGGTGCTTTGATTTCATTTGTAATTTCATTCTTATCAGGTTGGCTTTTAGCTTTGTTCTTCGGTTTCAACAAAGAAGATTTGAAAGCTGAAAATTCTAAACCAGAACATGTTGAAAACACAAATGCAGAACCACAATTAGCTACAGCAACATTAAACTCAGATTCAGCTACAGCCACAGCTGCTCCTGAAACTGTTGAAAAAGATCCAGTTACACCTGAAACGGTCGTTAGTCCAATCAAAGGTTCTGTTGTTCAATTAGCAGACGTCAAAGATGAAGTATTCTCTTCTGGTGCTTTAGGTAAAGGAATCGCTATTATGCCAGACGAGGGTAGAGTTTATGCCCCAGTTGATGGTAAAGTTTCCGTCGTTTTCCCAACTAAACACGCTATCGGAATCAATTCTAAAGACGGTGCTGAATTATTGATCCACATTGGTATGGATACAGTTCAACTAGAAGGAAAAGGTTTCACTAGTCACGTTGAACAAGATCAAGAAATTAAAAAAGGTCAATTATTAATGGAATTTGATGTTGACGGTATCACTGACCAAGGTTATGACGTTACAACTCCAATTATCGTGACGAATAGTAAAGACTATAACGATGTCGAAGTTGTTGCTGATGGTCAAGTTAACGATGGCGATAATTTGATTAATTTGAAATAGGCTTGTTTTCAAGTCAAAGAAAACGTTACCATATTAATAGATTGTAAAGAAGGAGAATTTAATTATGACAGTATTTCCAAAGAACTTTTTATGGGGTGGCGCTACTGCTGCTAACCAATACGAAGGTGCCTGGGATGTTGATGGCAAAGGTGTTAGTACAGCTGACCTCTTATTAGGTGGTACATATGAGAAGCCACGTGTCTTCACTAAGACCGTTAAACAAGGCGAATATTATCCATCTCACCAAGGTAGTGACTTTTACCACCACTACAAGGAAGATATTAAGTTACTAGCAGGCATGGGTTACAAGACTTACCGTTTGTCAGTTGGTTGGACAAGAATTTTCCCTAACGGTGACGATGACCAACCTAATCAAAAGGGTTTGGACTTTTATCGTAATGTCTTTGAGGAATGTCATAAATACGGTATTGAACCATTAGTAACAATTTCTCACTATGAAATGCCTTATCATTTAACTGAAGCTTATGGTGGCTGGGGTAACCGTAAGGTAATCGACTTTTACGTTAAATACGCTAAGACTTTGTTCACCGAATACAAAGATCTCGTTAAATATTGGTTAACATTTAATGAAATCAATATCGGTATGATGTTTGGTGGCTATATGTCACTAGGACTTCCAGTTGAAGACGGTGCTGCACCATTCAATCCTAAGATGAGTAACGACGATATCCAAGCTAACCTACAAGGCTTGCACCATCAATTCGTTGCCAGTGCTTTGGCAGTTAAAATTGGTCACAAAATCAATTCTGATAACATGATTGGTTGTATGATTGCCGGTAACGTTAACTATCCACTAACATCTAACCCTGACGATGTTTTGAAAGCTCAATTGGCCAACGAAATCAACAACTACTATTGTGGTGATGTTCAAGTTCGCGGTGCTTATCCACACTTTGCTAAACGCTTCTGGGATGAACATGATGTTAAGTTAGACATTACAGCTGAAGATAGTGAAGTACTTAAAGAAGGTACAGTTGACTTCTATAGTTTCAGTTACTATTCATCAAATACTTTGACAACTGATGAAAGTAAAGCTGAAGCTGCTGGTAACTTCAGTACTGGTGTGAAAAATCCTTACTTGAAGTACAGTGAATGGGGCTGGGCTATGGATCCTAAAGGTCTACGTTGGTACTTGAATGATATCTATGGACGTTACGGTATTCCTATCATGGTCGTTGAAAATGGACTAGGTGCTCGTGATGAAGTCAAAGCTGATGGTTCAATTGACGATGATTATCGTATCGAATATCTCAAAGGTCACATCGAACAAATGAAAGAAGCTATCAAAGATGGTGTCGATTTGATTGGTTACACTCCTTGGGGTTGTATCGATCTAGTTTCTGCCGGAACTGGTCAAATGGCTAAACGTTACGGATTTGTTTATGTAAATCGTGACGATAATGAAGAAGGAGACTTTAGCAGAACTCCAAAGAAGAGTTACTACTGGTACAAGAAAGTTATCGCTTCTGATGGTGAAGATTTAGAAAATAACTAAGCATCTGGATTGCACGTTGTTAAAAAATCTTCCATAATATAGGTGAAATCTCAAAGCAAAGAGGTAATAATTTTATGAAAGACAAAGTACCGAGGTTTTCGCTTAGAGTATCGATCCTAATATTAATCGTACTAGCAATAATTTTGTACTTCTTCAACCAACCAAATGCGTTCTTAGCATTATTTGCGGTCTTAGTGTTGTCGATAGTTTATTTAGGTGGTATGGAGAAGAATCACGAAATATTCATGCGACATCATAAACGTTGGTTGTAAAAAATGAATAAATAAATATAGACAGAATTGTTTTTTAAAGCATTCTGTCTTTTTTTATGTGATCTATATTATTAAAAAAAGTTCAGTAATTAAAAATTTTTGGTATGATTATCCAAAATAATGTAATCGCTTTATAAATTTTATGAATTGTTTAAACTTTTTTAAGAAAAGAGGGTATTTTGTCCTTCTTTTTTTTGTATTTCTTGATATGATAAAGGTGTTTAGATATATATAATTTATCAGGGAGATATGTGCTATGAAAAAAATAAAAATGATAGCTTTGACTGGTATTTTGTTATCGAGCACTATTTTAGGGGCAAATACAACAGTTGCACAGGCTAGTTCCAACAAGGCATTAAGCGTTGACAAAACTGAAATCGCTAACAATGTGATTCAAGTTATCAACGAGTTATTGAATTCAAGTTCTACTGCTAGCAACGTTAATTCCCAAATGAAGTTTTCTGATCTAGAAGATGGTCAAACTATGTATGCTGCGCCAATCTTTGGTCAAAAGACTGACACTCAATTTGACAATGTCTTGCAAGGGGAACTAAACGTAGTCGATAGTAACGAACAATTGGTTCCTATGACTACATCCAATAAGGATTCAAATGGATTTCCTAAGACAGTCAAGTACACACTTAACGGTGTAACTAAGACTGTTACAGTAGATTATAATTTTGCCAAACCAATCGTTTCATTTACTAATAATAGTCAGATTATGAACTTCAAAGATGGAGACACTGGTATCGAAAATACTGCTGAAAATTCAGATGTTAAGGCTATAAGTTCTAATGGTGCAGACGCTAATGGCAAAGAAAATACTGCTACAGTATCTGGAACAATGTCATCGGATGGGAAGACAGTAACTTTCACACCAAAAGACAACTACATTACAGGTATTAAAGCTGAAAGAACAGTTAATACATACACGGCACCTAATTGGACAAAGATTAAAAATTCAGTAGGTGGTACGGTTAATGATCTTAATGATTTGAACGATATTGGGATGCTTAACGATAACGGAAATATGTATTTGTTAAATACAATTAATAGCAAAAATTCAGAAGACGGCAAAACAGCCACTTTTGATTATAAAGCTACAGCAATTGATACAGCCGGTAATACGGTGAAAGATGCTATTAGTGGAGAACCAATTACATATACTTCTGGCAATCAAACGATTAATATTGATTCAAGTACCGTTCATCCAGTAATAACATTCAAAGATAAAAATTCAGGAAATGTAGTATATACGGCCTTCCCTAAGGATAAAACCACATTTACAACTGAAGATGTTGAAGGACTTCTTCCTGAAAAAAGTGGTTATGCTTTGAGTGGCAATTATGGTGACTTTACTGCAACTTCTAACAATAATAAACAGACATATTACGTAACTAAGAGCGCCGATACTACTGTAAATTATATAGATATTACAACTGGTAATAATGTGGGTTCTGAAGAACTCCAAGGTAATGAAGGTACATCAGCTGTTCTTACAAATGTTCCAGAAAACTATAAGCTAGTTAATCAGTCTGATATACTTCAAAATTTAAGTAGCTTAACTCCAAGTAAAAACATTTATGTAAAACCAAAAGCAGATTCCAATTCCTTAAATTACACTGTAACTTTCAGAGACAAAACAACTGGTAAAGTAGTTGGAACGGAATCCAAAGGTACTGGTGATTTCGGTAGCTACATTGGAGTTACAGCTCCTGATGGCTATGCATTGGCAACTGTTATCGACCATGGCTTTATTCTTTTGAAGAATGACCAAAAGGTAACTAAGTATGTTGTAGCTGCTGACACACCTTATAATATCTCCTACGTTGATCAAGATACTGGTGAAGAAGTCGGTACACAATCAGGTAAGGGCGCCAATGAATCGAAGATTGTTTTGAAGGCTCCAACTGGTTATGCTTTCGTTAATGCAGATGACATTAATTACACAATCGATAAAGATACACCAACTTCAACAGTTTACGTTCAAAAATCAGATCAAACGGTTGATAATATCGTCTCCGGTTATCCACACAACGGTAATATCAAGATTTATGATGGTAACGGCAAATTAAACGATGATGTAGTCCTTTCTGAAGGTTCAAGTTGGATCATCGATAAGACTGTAACCATCAATGGCGCTGAATACTATCGTGTTGCAACGAATGAATATGTCAAAGCTAGTGATGTTTACAAGTACACACCTCTACAAACGGTGGCTGTAACTAATGGAACAAATGTCACACCAGTTTATAACTCTAAAGGACAATTAATTATCGATCGTGCCCTAGACGTTAATACACCTTGGTACACCGATAGAAGTGCCACAATTAGAGGCAAGAAGATGTATCGTGTTGCTACAGATGAATGGATCAAAGCAAGCGACTCAACATTAAGATAAATTCTAAAATACACTGACTTTGTTGGTGTATTTTTTATTTTGTTCCCGCTTACATTATGGGTTACACTATAATCAAAAGGAGGCATAAGATGCGTAGGATGATTAAAATGTTGCTGATAGTTATGGTGGCAGCTTTAGTAGTCGGAATTGTTTCAACGTTAAAATTAAATATGTTAGTACAAAGTTTGATTTATGCCATAGTTATTGGTTTAGTCATTTATGCAATTGCCAAAAAAGTTGATAAATAGGGAGCAAATTATGGATAGAAGTATGCAGGGCATGATTATGGGGTTCATCGCCTTCATTGTTGTTTTTGGATTAAGCATGTTGAAGGTTAGTCAAACAGTCATTGGAGCGGTATTGGTTATCGCTATATTGTTAAGTGCAGTAATTATGAGAAGAATTAAATAAAAAAACATCTATTCAGATTTTTTACATTTATCTGAATAGATGTTTTTACTATTAAAAGATGTTTTTTGAATTGAAATTAGAATTACTATCTAGTCCGGAATAGCAAAGAAAATTGGCTCAGTAGTGAAATTATTCTTAGCAACTTGTTGCTTAGAATAAGGCCGAGTTTTGAGATTTTGCGCACTTGGTTTATGCAAAAGCTCAAAATCGTTCCCACTACGTTCCAGCCAAATTTTCTTTGCTATGGAGGACGGAATAAAACTATTATATTTATTTCCAATTAATTTTTGAAAATACCCGACGACCTAAGACTTCACGCATGAACATAAATAAAGGCCAAGCGGTCAGGAAAATAGCGATGTACAGGTAAGTGTAGTGCCAATTTAAAATACTTTGTAAGCCAAAGGCCTTTTCACTGAAGATGAAAGTGATAATGAAAAGAGCAAAGGCGATACCAATCATAATTTGCTTTCTGACATACAGAGGATTAGCAATCGAAATCAAAGCGCAGAAACCAATTACACCGATTGTAAAGACCGATAATGTCGAAGTGATTTCGTAGGAGAAGTTAAAGTGATTCCCCAAAATCGAAATTGCCACGATAAAGGCAATATTGCAAATAGCGGCTGGTAAAGCAATCTCCATGACGTTATGCATGAAACGTCCTGCTGGTGGGGTATAGTTTGGTTCCAAGGCTAATAGGAAAGTTGGAATACCGACAGTCAAAGCGTTGATTGGCGTTAATTGAGAAGGTTCAAATGGATAACCAGTTCCCAAAATAATGAAGAGAATCGATAGTACTACTGAATAGATGGTTTTGATCAAGAATAGTGAAGCGACACGTTCAACGTTATTGATTACTCGACGACCTTCATTGAGCATGAAGATCATGGAATCGAAGTTACGATTTAATAAAACGAAATCCGCTGCAGCTTCGGCCGCATCACTTTCACCAGCAATAGCGACACTACAATCAGATTGGCGCATGGCTAAAACATCATTGACACCATCGCCAGTCATACCAACAGTTAATCCATTATCTTGCATGGCTTTGATCAATTCTGATTTTTGACTAGGACGAACCCGACCAAAAATTTTATAATACTTGACCAATTCATGATAGTCTTTAGATTCATCAACTTGGCTCATATCGATGTAGTCATTTCCAGAAGCAATACCTGCTTGAGCAGCAACATTAGCTACAGTAACGGGATTATCACCAGAGATGATTTTGAGATTGATACCTTGATTATGCAAGTAATTGAAAGTATCGGGAGCTTGCTCTCTAACTTCGTCAGAAATTAATAATAAACCTAGAACTTCTTGTTGAGAGGTTTCTTTGAGTATCGCAATAACTCTGAATCCTTTTTGAGCAGCTTGTTGAATTGTATTCGTTATTTGTGAACTAGGATTTTTGATGATGAATTCTGGGGCACCCATGATGTAACGAGTATCGTCATTAGTGACAAAACCAGAATATTTAGTTTCTGATGAAAATGGGATGACCTTCTTTACATCGCTTTCGAATGCTTTGATTTTTAAAGCCTGGACAGCTAAAGCAGTTGCATTTGATTCTTGAGTGACGTCGACGATTTTTTGAGCAATTGCTTGTACGTTTTGTTCGCTGGTTTGATAACTGATAGTTTTTTTGACAGTCAATTTACCAGTTGTAATCGTACCTGTTTTATCAAGGCACAAGACGTCGACTCGAGCTAGGGTTTCAATGGCACTCAAGGAACGAACCAAAATACGACGTTTGGATAAATTGTAAGCTCCAGTAGCTAAAGCCACGGACGTTAATAAGACTAAGCCTTCAGGAATCATCCCAATAACTGAGGCTGAAGTTCCAAGGATTGATTTAGCAACGTTGTTATTTTGAGAATAGGTTCTGAAAAATAGTAATAAACCAATTGGAATGATAGTATATGTTAGAATTTTAATAATATTATTTATAATTTTCATCAAAACACTAACAGAACGTTTTTCCTTACCGACAGCAGAAGAAATTTTGGAAACAAAACTTTCTTTACCGACTTGTGTCAATTGGATTTGAGCTTGACCGGCGACGACAAAACTTCCTGAGAAGACCTCATCATTGACCGTTTTACTGATAGTATCAGCTTCACCTGTAATACTTGATTCATTAGTTTGCAAGCCATTAGAAGTGCGAATAATACCATCAGCGGGGATAGTATCGCCACGTTTGACCGTTACGATATCGTCCTCGACTAAATCAGCAATATCGACTTTTTCTAATTGTGAATTTCTAGTAACATTAAAGTTAGCTGAGTTGACCAAGCTGATTTTATCAACGGTGATTTTGGCACGGATTTCCTGATAACTTCCAATAATAATATTGGCAATAACGGGACCTAGGAAAAAGAGATTTCGATAGGATCCAGTCCAAAAAATTAAAATAGCGATGACTAGATTTAAAAAATTGAACAGAGTGAATAAGTTATCGGCCAAAATTTTTGGAATCGGACGCGATAATTTTTTGATTTGAACATTTGTCAGTCCCCGTTGTACTCGGGAGTCAACCTCTTGACTAGTTAATCCTTCGTCGAGACTGGTATATTTTTGAGGTTGTTTGATTTTTACCATACTCTACCTACGACTGTTAGTTATTTTCTATTGAATGCTATATACTCTTTACATAACTTAAATTTAACATAAAAGGATGAATTTAATTTGAACAATTTATTTTTTGATCTGGATGGAACGATTATTAATTCTGAAATTGGAATTATGAAGAGCTTGAAGTACATGTATGAGCATACTTTAGGTTACGTTCCACATGATGATGCCACTTTGCATACTTTCATCGGACCAACAATTGGTGCATCTTTGCAAAAGTACGACCATGTAGCGCCAGATGACCCATTTATTAATCAAAGTATAAATGCTTTCCGTGAGTACTATCAAGAAGAAGGCTGGGAGCAGTATACTGTTTTTGATGGCATTTATGATATGATGGAGTCCTTGAAGAAAGCTGATAAAGAACTCTTCATTGCGACTTCTAAACCGGAAGTTTTTGCGAAAAAGATTATTGATCAACTAGATATGAAACAATACGTACGACATGTTTTCGGGGCAGCTGAAGATGAATCGATTCGTTCTTTAAAAGAAGACGTTATCTCTTATGGAATCGAAAAAACTTCAGTTGAGTTAGACACAAAGAATCTTGTTATGGTTGGGGATCGTAGCAGTGATATTGTGGGGGCACATAAAAATAATTTAAAAGCTATTGGGGTAACTTATGGCTTTGGGGATTATGCTGAATTGAAATCTGCCAATTCAGAATGGATCGTAAATAAACCACAAGAAATTGCTAAACTAGCTATGGAGAATTAGAAATTATGAGCAAGTCATTGTCATACAACAGACACGGTTTTACTTTGATATTATTGTCAATTTGTTTAATGGTTATCGTTTTCTTAGGGATAACTCTGTCCACAGTCTTAAACAGTAACTATGTCAAAAAAGTCGTTAGTAGTGATACTAATGTTACTTTGATCAGAAACTATACGAATCAACGTTTAGGTAGACTGGTCAATAGTTATTCTGTTTCAACTGATTTGTCAGCGGTGAATCTAACTAACAAAGATGTCAGAAGAATTATTAATGTTTCAGTAGACGAAGTGTATGATGATGACTCGCAGTTAACTATCGGTAGTAATATTTTGTCCACTATTAGTACTAAATTGAAGGACCAAGCCAATAAGTACGGTTTAAATATTGATAGTGAGATTGATACAGTTATTAAAAGTAACGAAGGTATAATGAATCAAATCGTCAATAATGATTTAGGACCGATTGAGACTGTTATTGAACGAGTCCAAACTATCAAGCGTTTGATCAAGACCGTTATGGTGATTGCGGCTGTCTTGTTCGTTATTTTAGCGTTACGTTTGCGTGCTAAAGTCGGTTCTAATATGTTATTCTTCCATCATTTGGGAACAGTGGGAATTTGCACATCGATTTTATTAGCGATGCTCTTAGGAGGTACGTACTTTCCATTGCAGGATTACATCGTAAACAATATAGATTACAATGTCAGAGATGTATTATACAATGTCCTAAACGGAATATTTATTAGTTATATTTCCATTATTTTTATGGTATTTATTGTCAGTATTCTGGATTGGGGCAGTACTGTTAAGTATAAATATTGAAAAACAAAATTTGAGGGAACTTGAGGACTTAGTCTTCGAGTTCCCTTTTTTATTAGGTCAAAATTATGAAAAAAATACTTTTGAAATACAAATTTCCACTGACATTGATTTTGTTTTTAGTAGTTAGTATTCTTTCAATTTATTTAACGGGACTGGACGGACATATCTGGTCTTTTTTGGAAATGGGCAATGACGGACGTTTCCACGTTATGAGAATGCAAGGACTGTATGAAGCCATCAAACATGGTAATTTCTTTCCAGTCGTTAATATGTCATTTTTGGGTGGATTTGGATACATCTCAAATATTTTTTATTCTAATTTGTGGCTTTACCCGGTAGCTTTTTTACGACTATTGGGAATGACGACCGTTCAGGCTTTTATTAGTTTTTATGTTTTGATAAATTTCGCAACATTTGTGATTTCATTTGAATCTTATTATGTGGTTAGTCGAAGATTTGATAAGAGTTTGGTCTTTAGTTTTGTTTATACTTTATCGGTTTATCGGATTTTTGATATGGTACGTCGTTTCGATATCGGCGAAGTATTAACTTTGACGTTTTTACCAATCGTTATTTTGGGCGTCTATGAGATTTTTTACGCAGATAATAGTAAGTGGTGGTATCTGACGATTGGGATGACGGCGGTTATTTATTCGCATGCTTTGTCACCGATATTAATTGCCATTTTTATTTTGTTAGTCATTATTTTCCGTATCAAAACTTTAGTTGAAGAACCAAAAAGAATTTTAACGTTGGTTTATTCAGGATTATCGTCGTTATTATTGAGTTTAGGGTACTTTTTACCGATGTATGAACAATTGAAGCATACTCAATTTAAATTAACGCATGCACCATTAATTTATGTCTCACAAGGTAGTATGCAAATTTCAGATTTAATTAAATTGAGTTTGGAAAATGATCTTTTCAAGCAAAATATTGGAATTTTGATGTTATTGATGTCTTTAATTGTTCCAATAATAGCTTGGAAGGCAGCACCAGCAGTTCGTGATTTTGCAATTATTGGTGAAATTTTGTTATTGATGACGACCGATATTTTTCCATGGAATTTATTTATTCATACACCATTGAATATAATTCAATTTCCGTGGCGCTTTAATATGTTAGTGACAGTCTTATTTGCGGTTATTTTAGCCAGTGATCCTTGTGATTGGTTGAATCGCTTTTGGAAAAAAGGTGCAATCATTAGTTTAACAATTATAATAATTTGCTTGGCTGAATTTAGTTTGGTTACTAACCATCCAACCCAAGATGACAGTTACGCTGCTTTTAATAATTTGGACGTTTATAGTATTGGCGCAGGGCAGGAATATTTACCTAAAAACGCTAATTTGGAACAGTTGCGGAGAACAAAACACGTGCCCGAAGTTAAAAGTGGTTCGATAAAAATTAGAAATTTTCAACAAAAAGGTTCTTCAATTAAGTTGAACTTCAACGCTACTAAAGCCGGAAAAATCGATCTACCGATTATTGGATATTACGGATATTCGTCCAATTCGTCTACTGGAGATGTTTCAGCGGTAAAAATGGATCAAACTAACAATGGTTTAGCTCAAGTAAAAGTCCGTGGTAGTGGGGTTGTACGAGTTAAATATGAAAAAACTCCCATTCAAAAAATCAGTAAATTGATATCCATAATTAGCTTTTTAATAATGATTATTTACATTTTTCGTCAAAATAGAGTTTCTTCAAAACTTGAATAGTGAGTATAATATGTGATATTGCATGTACAAAGGAAGGCATTTATTTTATGCAATTAAGTTTTTTGAAGAAAAAATCCACTAAGAAAATCACAATAATTGTATTTACAATTTTACTTTTCTTATTAGTTAGTTTTTTAGCACTTTATCAAACGCAGTTTTATCATGGGAAAATTTGGACTTATTTAGGTACTAGTGACGACCGTTTTCACATGATGCGGATAGAGGGCTTGTATCATTCATTACAACGACATCAATTCTTCCCATTTGTAAATATGTCATTTATGGATGGTTTTGGATATATTGTCAATATCTTTTACTCAGATCTCTTATTGTATCCCGCTGCGTTTTTACGCTTGATGGGATTTTCAAGTGCTCAAACTTTGATGGGATATTATTTATTCGTTAACTTTTTGACTTTTGGAATATCTTTTTTGTGCTTTTACAAAGTCAGTCAAAAGTATCTCAATAGTTTAGTATTCAGTTTCGTTTATACTTTGTCGACTTATCGTTTGCACAATTTATTGTTTCGCCATGACTTAGGTGAAGTCGGAGCTTTCATTTTCTTACCCATTGCGATGTTAGGTATTTACGAAATTTTTTATGGTAATCGTAAGAACTGGTGGTATCTAGCTTTTGGAATGACGGCAATCATATACTCGCATGCAATTTCACCGATTCTAGTAGCTATTTTGATAGTTATCATCGGTTTGTGTCAGTATAAAGAAGTTAAAAAGCATCCTAAACGTTTATTGTCATTGGGATGGGCAGCGTTGTGCTCTTTGTTGCTATCAGCAGCGTATTTCTTGCCAATGATTGAGCAATTGCGACATACGAAATTTGTTTTAACGCAGTCAAAGGGAATTTTACCAAAGGGTGCTACTAGTTTCTTTGACATGAGTAAATGGAGTTTGAACAATGGTCTAGGTGAACCAAATATTGGTATCGTCTTATTCATTGCGGCCATCGTAATTGTTTTGTCATTTACTAAGATTAAGAATAAGGCTGTCAAAGATTTTGCGTTAATAGGTGTTATCTTATTGCTTTGCAGTACCAAAGTCTTTCCGTGGGTGATTTTAAATCATACGCCATTCAAAGTAATTCAGTATCCTTGGCGATTTGATATGTTGATTACTTTGTTATTAGCTATTGTGGTGGCAAGTGATCCGTTAAAACTCTTTAATAGTAAATTAGCCAAAAGTGGTTTGATAGTCTTTACTTTGTTGTTTGCTATTTCGGCTAGTTATCGTTTGGTACAAGGATCATCATTACAATTTGTTGATCAGAGTGAATACAATCAACTAGAGCCCTTTAGTATTGGCGCAGGGCAAGAATACTTACCGCAAGGTACTAGTTTAAGTGATTTACAAAGAACGCCTCACAAGCCACAAATAATGGCTGGTAAGGCTAAAATTAGTCAGTTTAAGCAATATGGAACGCGCCTGAGCTTTAGTTTTAAAAATGCTAAACACGCTAAAGTAGATATTCCTATTATTGCCTATTATGGTTTTCAATCGACTCAATCGGAAGGTAAAGTATCCAACTTGCGAGTAGATAAGACTAATAATAATTTAGCTCAAGTGACGGTCAACGGCAGTGGAAAAGTTGTCATTGATTACTTTGAGACGATGACGCAAAAAGTTGCACGTCGCATTTCGTTCTTATCATTGTTGATTATGATAGCAATTATTTTTATCAATAAATTGAACTTAGTAGATTTTGGAAGAATCGAAGGTTTACGTTCTAAAGAATAAAAAAATAGCATCTATTCAGATGTAGTCGATCAACGGCTGCCATTATCTGAATAGATGCTTATTTGTTTGATCCTATAAAAAATTGAAAATTACTATTTAGTCCGGAATAGCAAAGAAAATTGGCTCAGTAGTGAAGTTATTCTTAGCAACTTGTTGCT
>ERZ833963.639-NODE-639-length-50937-cov-9.334558_pt1 | contig 50937 bp, 43 predicted proteins | sample MGYA00519693_ERZ833963 | MGnify/ENA primary metagenome ERZ833963 (study PRJEB31850, sample SAMEA3708748) | human gut metagenome | biome: human gut; feature: human-associated habitat; material: faeces | place: China | collected 2014 ...
GGGCGTCTTGCGCCCGGAAAACGGTTAGGTCGGCAACGTATTTCTTCGCCATTAAAATCCTAAGCTTTCAGAACTTTTATGAAGTTCTGAAAACTTGCTCAGCGGGGAGGAAAGACTTTTTCGACACGCTGGAGCCGGCGGCCAAAAGACCGCCGACTCTCCTGATGATTTGAATTTTACATGGAAAAAATTTATTTTGCCTGCTTCATGGAAAGGCTGATGCGCTTTTTCTTCTCGTCCACCTCCAGAACGACCACCTTCACAACATCCCCCACGGACACCGCCTCGGAGGGGTGCCGGATGAATTTGTCACACACTTGCGAGATGTGCACCAGACCGTCCTGATGGACGCCGATGTCCACGAACACGCCGAAGTCGATGACGTTCCGCACCGTGCCGGTGAGGATCATGCCGGGCTTCAAGTCCTTCATTTCCAGCACATCCGTGCGGAGGATGGGCTTAGGCAGCTCATCGCGGACGTCCCGCCCCGGTTTCAGCAGCTCGGATACGATGTCCCGCAGGGTGGGAACGCCCACACCGATCTCCTCCGCCGCCTTTTCCTCTCCGTAAGCGCCGAGGCGGGCGGGAAGGTCGGAAATGGCTTCATTCTTCACATCCGCTAAGGTGTGGCCTGTCAGCTCCAGCAGGGCCTTGGCCGCGTCATAGGATTCCGGGTGGACGGCGGTGTTGTCCAGTACGCTTTTACTCTCCGGCACCCGCAAAAAGCCCGCGCACTGCTGGAAGGCCTTGGGCCCCAGCTTGGGCACCTTTTTAATCTGGGCGCGGGAGGTGAACGCGCCGTTTTCCTCCCGATAGATTACCACGTTTTTCGCCGTGGTGCCGTTCAGTCCCGCCACCCGCTGCAAAAGGGAGGGGGATGCTGTGTTGATATCCACGCCTACGGCGTTGACGCAGTCCTCCACCACGCCGTTCAGAGCGTCATCCAGCCGCTTCTGGGGCATATCGTGCTGATACTGCCCCACGCCGATGGACTTTGGATCGATCTTTACCAGCTCCGCCAGCGGGTCCTGTAACCGCCGGGCGATGGACACGGCGGAGCGGAGATTTACGTCATACTGGGGGAATTCCTCGGCGGCCAGCTTGCTGGCGGAATAGACGGAGGCCCCCGCCTCACTTACAATCATATAGCTGACGTTCCCACCGACCTTGCGGATCAGTTCCACCGCCATCTGCTCTGTTTCCCGACTGGCGGTGCCGTTGCCGATGGCGATGTGCTCCACGCCGTGCTTGGCGATCAGCCTGCTGAGGGCGGCGATGGCCTCGTTTTTCTGCCGTTCCCCATAGGTGGGATAGACCACGGCGGTATCCAGCACCTTGCCGGTGCCGTCCACCACCGCAACTTTACAGCCCATGCGGTAGCCGGGGTCCAGACCCATGGTGACCTTGCCTTTCACCGGCGGCTGCATCAGAAGGGGCTTCAGATTCAGGGCGAACTGGCCGATGGCCCCCTCGTCAGCCCGGTCCGTCAGCGCTGCCCGCATTTCCCGTTCCAAAGAGGGGTAAATGAGCCGGTCATAGGCGTCCTCGGCGGCGGCCTTCACAAACTCCATAGCGGCGGAGCCGGGCTTTACCACCGCGCGCCGCAGCAGCGGCAGCGCCAGCTCCCGGTCCAGCAGAACAGTGACCTTCAGCTTTTCCTCTTTTTCACCCCGGTTGATGGCGAGGATCTGGTGGCCCTGCAAGTGGCTGAGGGACTGCTCAAAATCGTAGTACAGGCGGTAAACGCTGTCCTCCTCCGTGGCGGCGAGGGAACGCAGAGTACCCCGCCGCTCCAGCAGCTCCCGCAGGCTCTTGCGGACGGCCGCATCGTCGCTGATCCACTCGGCGATGATGTCATTTGCTCCTTGCAGAGCGTCCGCCGCCGTCTCCACGCCCTTGTCCGGGTCGATGAAGTCCTGGGCAGCTTCCTCCGGCCGGGGGCAGTTTCGCTCCTGGGCAAACAGCAGCTGTGCCAGGGGTTCCAGCCCCTTTTCCCGGGCTACGGTGGCGCGGGTGCGGCGTTTTTGCTTGTAGGGGCGGTAGAGATCCTCCACCTCTGCCAAGGTCTGGGCGCTGTCGATGGCGGCGGCCAATTCCTCCGTCAGCTTGCCCTGCTCCTCGATGGACTTTTTCACCGTATCCCGGCGTTCCTCCAACCCGCGGAGGTATTGGAGCCGTTCCTCCAGCGTCCGGAGGGAGGTGTCGTCCATAGCGCCATGAAGCTCCTTGCGGTAGCGGGCAATGAAGGGGATCGTGTTGCCCTCGTCCAGCAGCCGGACCACGTTTTCCACATGCCGGGGGTCCTTATTCAGCTCCTGCGCCAGCGTTTGAATCATATCCATGCTTGTTGCATCCTTTCGTTGAAAAGCCACCGCCGCGACGGCGGTGGCTTTTGGCTGTTTGAAATTTCCCTTCTCAGGCCCGCTTGAAAAGCTTTTCAAGCTCGTATTTCGTGACCTTCACCACTACGGGCCGTCCGTGGGGGCAGTACCGGACCTCCCCGCTCTGCACCTTTTCCACCAAGATCTTCAACTCGGCGGGGTCGCTGGTCCAGCCGCCCTTGATGGCGGCCTTGCAGGCCATGGTGTGCAGCAGCGCCTCCCGCTTTTCGTCCAGATTCCGGCCTGTGCGGAGATTCTGTGCAAATTCCTCCAGCGTGGCGGCGGTGTCCGCCGCGTCCAAATCCGCCGGGACCTCCCGCACCAGAATTGCGCCGTCACCAAAATCCTCACAGCCGAAGCCGAACTGTTCCAGCAGCTCCAGATTGTCCAGCAGCAGGGCGGCGTCCTCCTTGCCGGGTTCCACGGCGATGGGCTGCAAAAGGGTCTGCCGCATGGGCGGCTCCTTGGAGGTCATCAGCCGGTCAAAGTTCATCCGCTCATGGGCGGCGTGCTTGTCGATAAGCCAGAGGGTCTCCGCGTCATCCTCGCAGATAATGTAAGTGTTCAGGACTTCTCCGGCAATGCGCCACGGGGCTGCCTCCGGCAGCACCGTTTCCTGCCCCGGCAGTTCCATGGCAGTCTGCTGGGCCGGGACGGCGGGAATGGCCGGGACAAAGGGCTTAGGGGCCGGGGCGGGTTCCACCGTCTTTTCCGGCACAGGAACCACAGGCTCCGCAGGCTTGGCGGTCACGGAGGCGGGGGCCTTTCCCAGGGCGCTGGCAGGCGCTGCCTTGACAGTATCCCGAGGCGGCCAGATGGGCTGGACGCTGTCCGCCACCTTGGCAGTGGAGCGCCACTCCGTGTTCCAGGAGGGCTTGACAGGCGCAGCCGGTGTCACCGGCTGCGGACGGAAAGCGGGTTGGGCCGCCTTGGGTGGCTGGGCCGGGGCGGGGGATTTTACAATGGTAGGTGCAGCGGCGGGTTTCGTCCCCTGTTCCCGGTACGCCTTGGCGTCCATGGACTGAAAAAAGTCCTGCCGGGGATTTTGGGCCTCTCGGACCGGCGGGGGAGCCGGCTTCGTCACAGCCCCACCGCGAGCATCCAACGCGTCCATGACCGTGTGGAACACAGCATCAAATACGTCATGCTCCTTGGCAAATTTCACTTGGGTCTTGGCGGGATGGACGTTCACGTCCACCGCCGTCACCGGCAGCAGCACCTCCAGCACACAGCCGGGGAACCGGCCCTTGAGAAGCTGATTCCGGTAGCCTTCCTCTAAAGCAGTGGTCAGAAGCTGGGACTTGATGAACCGGCCATTGACGAAAAATACCTGCATGGAGCGGGAGCCGCGGCCGTTGACGGGAGCGGTCACAAAGCCCCGCACCTCGATGTCCCCGCCCCGGCCCTGTACCGGCACCAGCGTTTTGGCGAATTCCCGGCCCAAGGCGGCGTACACGGCGGATTCCAGCTTGCCGTCTCCGGGGGTGTGAAGGGATTCCTGCCCGTCCTTGATGAACTTGAAGGAGACGTCCGGGTGACTCAGCGCCAGATGCTGCATCAGCCCCGCCACGGCGGCGGTCTCGGCACTGTCCTTCTTCATGAATTTCAACCGGGCAGGGGTGTTGTAAAAGAGATCCGCCACCCGGATGGTGGTACCCTCCGGGGCGCCCTCCTCCCGGACAGGCTCCATGTGCCCGCCCTCGCCATGGATAGCGGAACCCGTGGTATCCCCCGGCCGCCGGGTCAGCACGTCCACCCGGCTGACGGCGGAAATAGCCGCCAAAGCCTCACCACGGAAGCCAAGGGTCCCGATTTTAGCCAGATCCTCCGCCGTGCGGAGCTTACTGGTGGCGTGGCGCAAAAAGGCAGTGGGCAGCTCCTCCGGCGCGATGCCGCAGCCGTTGTCTGTCACCCGGATCAGGCCCATGCCGCCCCGCTGGATCTCCACCACGATGGCGGAGGCTCCGGCGTCGATGGCGTTTTCCACCAGCTCCTTTACAACGGAGGCGGGGCGCTCCACCACCTCGCCGGCGGCGATCAGGTCGGCCACATGAGACGATAATTGTTGAATGTGAGGCATATGATTTCTCCTTACAGCAATGCTGCCAAAACGGGAATGGTGATAATAGACATCAGGGTGGTCAGGAAAATGCTCTGGGCCATACATTCGGTGTCACCGCCGTATTCCATGGCCAGCATACTGCCGTTGAGGGCGGTGGGCATGGCCATGAGGATCACGGCGATATTAGCCACCAGAGGTGTGCCGATACCGGTCCACTTCAGGAGCAGCCACAGCATAATGGGAAGGATCAGAAGTCGGAAGGCCGCCAGAGCCCACAGCCGGGGTGAAGTAAATGCCCGTCCAAAAGGCAAATCTGCCAGCAGAGAACCGACCAATAAGAGGGATAAGGGGGTTGTCAGGCTGCCTGTAAAGTTCAGACACTCCCCAAGCAAGGCTGGCATATTGATGTGGAACAGGGCCACCATCAAGGCGATCACCGAGGCAACGATACATGGCGATAGCAACTGCTGCCAACGAAACTTTGCCTGTCCAGCCAGCATCAAGGGACCCAGAGAATAGGACAGCAGGTTAAAGGGCAGGACCAGGATCACGGCATAGAACAGTGCCTCCTGACCAAAGAGAGCGACCGATACCGGATAGCCGATAAAGGCCATATTTGAAAAAATCAACGAATAGCGCCAGACACACTGCTGCTTGACTGTTCCACCCAACAGGTGGGGCACAAAGGTAGCGGCACAGAAACCCAGCCCATAATAAACGATTGCTACCTTTAAAACGGAAAGAATTTCCTCGGTACTGGGCAGGGTATCTCCAGCGGAGACGGAGCCTAAAATCAGGCAAGGCACAATGATACCCAGGAGCAAACGGCAAAGATTCTGATCCGTTTGCTTGCTCAGATATCCCAGCTTGTGGGCGAGAAAACCTGCGGCCATGCAGAAGAGAATGACCAGCATTTCAGAAAACACGTCAAAAAAACTCACAGAACTCCACGCTCGATTCTATATAGGGTATCACATACCTGCCGACACATGAAGGGCATTGGCGGCGGCGTGGAGCAGAATGGAGCTCCACAGGGTCCCGGTGTGGTCATAGGCCCAGGCCAGCACCAGGCCCGGCACCAGATACTGCACCATCAGCAGGAAATAGGTGATGTCCTGCCGCACTACGGCAAACTGCCACACATGGAGCAAGGCGAACAGCAGGCAGCTTACCACATAGGCCACCGTGCGGCTTTTGCTTTTCAGATTGCCGAATACCAGCCCGCGAAACAGCACTTCCTCCACGAAGGGAGCCAGGAAAATTACGATCAGCAGCGTTACTCTGGGGGCGTCATGGATCTGGGCGGAGATAGTGGTGTCATTCAGGTTGGTGTGGTTGTTCACCAACATCCGGGTCAGCCGGTAGACTAACTCATTGAGGCCGTACAGAGCGATGAGACCCACTAAGATCGACTTGCAGGCGTTGCCCAAATTGTCCGCAAAATTCCGGGTGGTGCGGCCCAGAAAGCTGTGGAAAATGATGAACGTAACGGCAAACAGTGTGTAATAATAGATGGCATTTTGCAGCGAGGGCGAAATGCTGGCATCCAGCAGCCGCTCCGCCAATCGGAACAGGGGCGCTGTGGCAAAGGGCAGCACCACCAGATAGATCACAAAGAAAACAGTTCCGGCGATCTGCTCACCGGGGGTCATATAGGAGGCGGATTTACGTTTGGCCATTGCAAGGCTCCTTTGAATGGTTCTCTCTGAAAGGGAGAACCCAGAATGTGCGGCGAATCGCCGCAGGAGGTGCCGCTATGCGGCACAGGATTACACCCCCCATTTTCTTTTTGAGACATCAAAAAGAAAATGCGCCGTGTACGGTGGAAAAGAAAAAATGTCAGGGATGAGTTGGCCTGCAAAAGGCCAACTCACCCAAAACGAGGGGTCCGCCGTCACGAACTGCCATGCAGCCCCGGAGTCCTTCTGTCGGCTGCGCTGAAAGTCTCCAAATGACCTAAGTGCGTCCCCGCATTTGGTGGCGTGGCATTCATCGGGCTGCAAAACCGGACTTGACCTGCTTCTCTTTCCGCACTTTCCGCTTCGCTAAGCGCTGCACTGCTCTATAAATGAGCACGAGCGGCAGCGGAAAAAGAAGCAGAGGGTGTCCTATTTGCATCCCGAGGTTTCATGTGACTATCAGCACGGTGTACAAGACTGAATGAAATCCGCACTCCGCCCGTGCCACGAAGCAGAAAACAAATTTCTGAGCAGAACAGTTGAGAACCGCATTCCCCAAACTTGCACAAATGTGCAAGTTTGGATTCGGTGCCTTTTCTCTTCCACCATGCACGGCGCATTCTCATTTCCGCAAGAGGAAAAGAGAATGGGGGGGTGCATTCCAATAGGCAAAGCCTATTTTGAAGAATGCCCTTCTGCGGGAGCAGCACTCACTTACTGAGTTTCTGTTTCAGCTCATACAGCAGGCTCATGGCCTCAATGGGCGTCAGCGTATCCGGCTGGCAGCGGCGGATGGCGTCTAGCACCTCGCCCTCGCTCATGGCGTCCAGCGAGACCTGATCGGTCTCTTTCCGGGCGGAGACGTACTGTACGCCGTTTTCGTCCTCCAGCTCCTTCAGAATGACCTTGGCCCGCTGGACCACCTTCTCCGGCAGACCCGCCAGCTTGGCGACTTCGATGCCGTAGCTGCGGTCGGCGCCGCCGGGGATGATCTTCCGCAGGAAGATGATATCCTCCCCCCGGCGCTTGACGGCGATGTTGTAGTTCACCGTGCCGGGGAGGGTGTTTTCCATTTCTGTTAGCTCGTGATAATGGGTGGCAAACAAAGTTTTGGCCCCCAGCGTCTTTTTGTCAGCGCAGTATTCCAGAACAGCCCGGGCGATGGCCATACCGTCAAAGGTGGAGGTGCCCCGGCCGATCTCATCCAGGATCAGAAGAGAATTTTTGGTGGCCTGATGGAGAATATCGGAGACCTCCGTCATCTCCACCATGAAGGTGGACTGCCCGGCGGAGAGATCGTCGCTGGCGCCGATGCGGGTGAAGATCCGATCCACCACGCCGATATGGGCGTATTTGGCGGGGACGAAGCTGCCCATCTGGGCCATGAGGACGATCAGCGCCACCTGCCGCATATAAGTGGATTTACCGGCCATGTTGGGGCCGGTGATGATGGCCACCCGTTCTTCCTTTTCACCCATAAAGGTGTCGTTGGGGACGAACAGGCTGTCTTTCAGAACCTTTTCCACCACCGGATGACGGCCCTCCCGGATCTCAATGACCCCGGACTCGTCCACCTCCGGACGGCAGAAATTGTTGTGGACTGCTACGGAGGCAAAGGAGCACAGCGCGTCGCACTCCGCCACCGCCGCGGCGGTTTTCTGGATGCGCCCGGCATTGTCCGCGATCTGCTGGCGCAGGGCGGAGAACAGCTCGTATTCCAGCGCCACCACCCGCTCGGAGGCCGTCAGGATCTCATGTTCCAGATCCTTCAGTTCCTGTGTGATGAACCGCTCGCCGTTTACCAAGGTCTGTTTGCGGATGTAGGTTTCCGGCACCTGCTCCTTAAAGGCATTGGAGACCTCAATATAGTAGCCGAACACCTTGTTATAGCCGATTTTCAGGGTGCGGATGCCGGTTTTTTCCTTCTCCTTGGCCTCCATCTCCGCCATAACGCCCTTGCCGCTTTTCAGGATGTGCCGCAGGCGGTCCACTTCTTCGTTGAAGCCATCCCGGATGATGCTGCCTTCCCGGACAGAAAAGGGCGGCTCGTCACAGATGGCGGCGGCAATGTCCCCGCTGATATCGTCCAGCGTGTCCAGCTCGGCGGTCAGTTCGGTCAGACGGCGGTCGGAAAACCCGGAAAGCTGTTCCTTCAGGTTGGGCAGCTTTTCCATGGCGGCGCGGAGGGAGGTCAAGTCCCGGCCACCGGCGGTGCCATAGACGATGCGGCCAATGAGCCGTTCCATGTCTCCAAGGCCGGTCATTCCGGCGATGAGTTCCTCCCTGCGGATGGTGTCATCCACCAGCGCCGCCACGGCACTGCTGCGGCGGTCAATATCCGTCACGGACAGGAGGGGGCGTTCTAACCAGCTTCGCAGCATCCGCCCGCCCATGGGGGTCTTGGTTTTGTCCAGCACCCAGAGGAGGCTGCCCTTCTTCTCCTTGCTCCGAAGGGTCTCTGTCAACTCCAGATTCCGGCGGGCGGCCAGATCCAGCTCCATGAACCGGCCCTGACGGTAGTAATCCAGTTCCCGGATGTGGGAGAGGTCGGTTTTCTGGGTCTCGTAGAGGTAGTTCAGCAAACCGCCCAGAGCCATGGCGGCGGCAGGTTCCCCGGCGGGCAGCCTGGAAAAGGCTTCCTCACCAAATTGGGCGCGGATATTTTTCTCCGCCTCTGCCAGCCGGAACCGGCGCTCACCACCGTTTTCATAGCGGCAGTGGAATTTGTCGGTAAGGACCTCCGTCAGCGCCTTCTCGCTGAATGCCCCGTCGCTGAGAATGGCCTCAGCGGGGCTGAACCGGCCCAGCTCATTGATGATGTGGGTCAGGGTGTCTTTACCTGAGAAGGCGGTGAGGTGAGTCTCACCGGTGGAGAGGTCGCAGAAGGCCGCGCCGCCTCCCTTGCTGTCCAGATAGATGCCGCAGAGGTAGTTGCCGGACTTATCATCCAGACATGCGGCGTCGATAACGGTGCCGGGGGTCACCACCCGGATAATATCCCGCTTCACCAGGCCCTTGGCGGTGGCGGGATCCTCCATCTGCTCGCAGATGGCCACCTTGTAGCCCTTGGCGATGAGACGGGCAATATAGGACTCGCTGGCGTGATAGGGGATGCCGCACATGGGGACCCGTTCCTCCTCCGGCTTGGCGTTTTTGCCGTGGTCCCGGGAGGTGAGGGTCAGGTCCAGTTCCTTGGAGGCCAGCTTGGCATCGTCGGCGAACATTTCATAGAAGTCCCCCAGACGGAAAAACAAAATGGAATCCGGGTTGTCCTTCTTGATTTCCAGATATTGCTTCATCATGGGGGTCAGTTCCGCCATAAAAATACCTCTTTCTTTATCTTTCAGCAAATGTTTCTGTTTTATGATACCAGATCGTATAAGGGTGTGCCGCCTTGCGGCACGGGAAAGCATGGTGATACCATGCAGAATTGAATCCCCATTTTCTTTTCCTCTTGCGGAAAAGAAAACGGCCATTCATGGTCAAAAGAAAAGACGCTGAGGGATGATTTGACACCTCCGTGTCAAATCACCCAAAACGGGGGCTGGCCGCCACGCACTGCCGACTAAATCCGGAAGTCTCCTACCAGCTGCGCTATATCTGCTCCACCCAGAACTGCATCCCCGCACCAAAAAGCCCGTCGCACAACGAGGTGCAAAACTGAATCGGCGTATTTCTACTCCCGTGCGTTCCGCTTCGCTACGCACTACCCTGCTCTGCAAATGAGCAGGAGCGGCAGCGGAAAGAGAAGCAGAGGGTGTCCTATTTGCACCCAGAGGCTTCATGTGACTATCAGCACGGCGTACAAGACTTGATAAGCTCCGCACCCTGCCCGTGCTACGCAGGGACTGATAAGTCTTTGGACAGAACAGTTGAGAACCGCATTCCCCAAACTTGCGCTTGCTGCAAGTTTGGACAAAAGCGTCTTTTCTCTTCCACCGTATACGGCGCATTCTCTTTTCCACAAGAGGAAAAGAGAATGGGGGGTATATTCCAATAGGCAAAGCCTATTTAGGGAATGTTACACCGGCTCGCCGTACAGCGCCCAGGTGTTGCTGTCCGTTATCTTTACGTCAATAAAGCTGCCGATCAGACTCTTGTCACCCTTCAGCCGCACTAGCCGGTTGCCCTCGGTGCGGGAGGCAAGGGGAAAGTTCTCGTCGTCACTCTCACCGTCCACCAGCACCCGGACGGTCTTGCCCACATAGGCGGCGTGGAGCTTGGCGGAATTGGCATTCTGGACTTCCAGGAGCTTATCGAACCACTTCTGCTTTTCGGCCCGGGTGGCGGGGTCCGGCATGGCTGCCGCCCTTGTGCCGGGACGGGGGGAGTAGATAAACGTAAACAAAGCGTCGAAGCCCACTTCCTCCACCAGAGAAACGGTGTCCATGGCTTCTGCCTCCGTCTCACCGGGGAAGCCGATGATGACGTCGCTGGTCAGCACCAGACCGGGCATCACCTTTTTGGCATAGTTGATCTCCGCCAGGTACTGTTCCCGGGTGTAACGGCGGTTCATCTCCTTCAGCACCCGGTTATTGCCGGACTGGAAGGGCAGGTGCAGCTGCTTTGCCACATGGGGGCATTTGGCCATCACGTCAAAGAGCCGGTTGGTGGCGTCCTTGGGATGGCTGGACATGAAGCGGATCAGGTACTCGCCGGGGATCTTGTCGATGTCCTCCAGCAGATCCGGAAAGTGGTAATCCAGCCCCAGGTCGTTGCCGTAGGAGTTGACGTTCTGGCCCAGGAGGGTAATGTCCTTGTACCCGGCCTCCACCAGCTCCCGGACCTCCTGCAAAACGCACTGGGGATCACGGCTGCGCTCCCGGCCCCGGACATAGGGCACGATGCAGTAGGAACAGAAATTGTTGCAGCCGTACATGATGCTGACCCATGCCTTCACGCCCTTTTCCCGCACCACAGGGATGCCCTCGGCAATGGTGCCGTCCTCATTGTCCACGGCGAAGACCCGCTTCCGGGTCTCATAGACCTGCCACAAAAGCTCCGGGAACTTCCACAGGGCATGGGGGCCGAACACCAGATCCACATGACGGTAGGATTCCTTCACCCGCTGAGAGACCCGCTCCTCCTGCGCCATGCAGCCGCACAGGCAGATTACCTGCTCCGGGTTTTCCTTTTTCGTGTGGGTGAGGATGCCTAAATTGCCGAAGACCCGCTGTTCCGCGTGCTCCCGGACGGCGCAGGTGTTCAGGATCACCAGATCCGCCTCTTTGGGGTCCTCCGTGAAGGTGAAACCGCAGTCCGCCAGCATCCCCATCAGCTTCTGGCCGTCCGCCACGTTCTGCTGACAGCCGAAGGTGTCCACGCAGGCCACGGGATGGGCTTCCCGGGCAGTGAACATTTCCTTGATCTTTGCTTCAAACTCCCGCTGACGCGCCAGCGCGTCCTCGGACACCAGTACATTTTCACGCTTCAAATGGTATATCCTCCTAAAGTTATCTGATAAAATGAGTGGCGATCCGCTCTTCCTTTTCCGGGAGACCGAACTGCTCCTTGCCCAGCGCGATGCTGCGCATCAGGAATGTCATGTTCCGGGCCAGAGTCCGCATGGTCTGAAGCCCCTCGCCGTCCTGCGCCGCTTCACCGGGCGTCCGGCCGTGAATACTGTTCCAGTATTGGCTGGAGGCCACAGGCATCCCGGAGATGGTGAAATACTTGTTCAACTCATCAAAGGTGGCGGAGCAGCCGCCCCGCCGGGCGCAGGCTACGCTGGCACCAACCTTCATGGTCTTATCAAAGGATGTGCTGTGAAACAGCCGGTCCAGACAGGCAATCAGCGTGGCGTTGGCGGAGGCGTAATACACCGGACTGGCAATCACCAGACCGTCGGCCTCCTGAAGCTTGGGGGCCAACTCGTTTACTCCATCGTCAAAGACGCACTTGCCGGTCTTGGCACAGGAGCCGCAGGCCACGCAGCCCCGGATGTCCCGGTTTCCCAGAACCACCGTTTCCACATCGACGTCATTCTCCTTGAAAATCGCTTCCATTTCCCGCAGGGCCACGGCGGTGTTGCCGTTGGCATGGGGACTGCCGTTGAGCATTAAAACCTTCAGGGACTTCATATTTCGCACTCCTTTCAGAGTCCCGGCTTCATGCGTTCATCCACTTGAAGCCGGGAGAAAAAGCACATAACTTAACTAAAATATCATAGCATAAAAGCTCCCGGAACACAAGAAAAAGGGAGGACAAAAGTCCTCCCTTTTCTGGAATGCAGTTTGTTACGGCAGGTAGTTCAACGGGTTTTTCGCCACGCCGTTGTACCGCACCTCAAAGTGGCAGTGGTTGCCGGTGGAGTTGCCGGTGGAGCCGGCCCGGGCCACCTGCTGGCCCTTGTAAACGTGCTGCCCCACGTTGACGGTGAGACTGGAGTTGTGACCGTACCGGGTGACGTAGCCGTTGCCGTGGTCAATCTGCACCAGATAACCGTAGCCGCTCATCCAGCCGGAGTAGGTCACGGTGCCGCCGTCGGCGGCGTAGATGGGTGTCCCTCTGGGGACGGCGATATCGATGCCCTTGTGGTTGGTGGAGCCGATGCCGCCGGGGGATTTCCGTCCGCCGAAGTAGGAGCTGATCCGACCGCTGGTGGGCCAGCGGAAGCTGCCGGTAGGCATCCAGGTGGGCCGGACCTTGGTGCCCCGAAGCCGGTATTCGGTGACAGGCTCCTTCAAAGTCACGGAGGAGAGAATGGTCCGCTCCGTTTCCTCGCCATTGACATAGGTGGCCTTAGCCATCACGTCCGCCTTGCCGTATTCACCCTTGGAGGTCACCTTATAGTCGCCCTGATAGAGGTCAGCGCTGTCGGTGTACTCAATGTTGTAGGACACATCATCCAGATACCGCTCCTGCTTTACCACAGTCATGGTCAGGTAGGGGACAGAGGCGGACAGGGTCAGCACTTCGCCGATCTGGAGCTTATTGATGTTGTAGCCGGGGTTCAGCGCCAGCAGCTCTGCGGAGGTCATGTCATTCTTGGCGGCGATCTGAGACCAGGTATCGCCCTTTTTCACCTCGTAAGTGACCTCGGCCGTCTTGGTGCTGTAAAGCAGCTCCGCAATATAGCCCAGGTTCATGATCTCACTGGTGGGAACGTACTCCTGCCGGATCTCAACATCCTCTGCAAATTCGCAGGAAATGGTATCTTCATCGGAGGCCGCCTTCTGCAGCTGGTCCAGCAGTTCCTCCAACGCGCCCTCGTAGGGGGTGGCGCCGATGCGTACATCGTTGACGTACAGGCAGTAGGCGGAGGTCACAAGACCGATCTCATCGGAAAGCTGGTCCTCGTATACGGCCTTATCCTCAATGTCCTGACGGAGCATCCAGCCGGAATCGTATTGCAGCAGGGAATCGTCGATGGTGTAGGTCTCTCCCAGTGTCCGGGAGGTGATGCTTTCCAGATCCTTCCGGACGGTTTCGGCTTCCGATTTGGAAGCCAGCCGTCCCAACACCTGCCCGTCATAGGAGACGGTGGTGCCGATGGTGAAGAAGGAACAGAACAGGATAATGCCTGCCAGCGCACAGCTTCCTCCCAGGAACATCAGGGAGTGGAGGCGCTTTTCCTTTTCAAACCAGACGGAGAATCTGCTGGTGCGGAGGTTCCGCTCTCTGCGGCGGCCCAGCAGGATCTCCCGCAGCCGGCTGGCAGCGGAGGGCAGCAGCCCCCAAAGCATCAGTAGGAATTGCAGAGGCTTCCGGTTGGACTCCGGGAACCGATGGGCCTGAGCCTCCCGGACAACCCGGCGGCAGCGGCGGCCAAACCAGCGGACCTTCTTTCCGGCCCGGAAGCGGAGTTTGCCCCAGAGGTCTTCGGGCTCAGCGGGAGCGCGCCGCTTTCTGCGGGGTCTGGGCGCTTCCTGGGTCTGTTCCGCCTCTGCGGGCCAGTCCGGCAGATCATAAGGCTTTTTGGTGTTTTGACTCATAATGCTCCTATCGTATCGCGGGCAGATGCCCTTTAAAAATTTGTGAACCATAAAAAGTAACAAATTGTTACCGCTTTATATTATCCCTTTTATATTCGCCCGTCAAGCAACTTCTGGCTTTTTGGCATATTTTTATGTATTTTAACGATGCTTTTTTGCCGAATTTCGTGGTTGACACGCAAAAATCGGAAAAAATTACGTCCCAATTCGTCACTTTTTTCATTGACCCCGGCTGCGGACCGTGTATAATAAAGGGTGGAATTGAAACCCCGTTCCCTGAATTAAAAATTGGAGGAATCAACATGTTTGAATTTCTGATCAAAAAGCTGAAGGCGCATCCCCGTAAGATCGTCTTCACCGAGGGCACCGATCCCCGCATCCTGGAGGCTTCTGCCCGTCTGCTGTCCGGTACTTTTCTGACTCCCGTTCTGGTGGGCAACGCCGACGAGATCACCAAGGCTGCCGAAGAGGCCGGCTTCAACATCCGCGGCGCTGAGATCATGGACCCCGCCATCTTCCCTGACATGGACAAGATGGTGGCCCTGATGGTGGAGCTGCGCAAGGGCAAGATGACCGAGGAGCAGTGCCGCAAGTCCCTGTCTCAGGCCAACTACTTCGGTACCATGCTGGTGAAGATGGGCTATGCCGACGCTCTGCTGGGCGGCGCTACCTACTCCACCGCTGACACCGTCCGTCCCGCCCTGCAGATCATCAAGACCAAGCCGGGCAGCAAGATCGTGTCCTCCTGCTTCATTATGGTCCGTCCTTCCGCTACCGGCGAGAACGAGGTCCTGGCTATGGCTGACTGCGCCATCAACATCAAGCCCACCGAGGATGAGTTGGTGGAGATCGCCGTTGAGACTGCCCGTACCGCCAAGGTCTTCGGCATCGATCCCAAGGTGGCCTTCCTGAGCTACTCCACTTTGGGCTCCGGCAAGGGCGAGGACGTGGACAAGATGCGCAACGCCTGCGAGAAGGCCAAGGTTGCCATGCCCGACGTTCCCGTGGACGGCGAGTTCCAGTTCGACGCCGCCGTGTCTCCCGTGGTGGCCAAGACCAAACACATCACCAGCTCCGTGGGCGGTCATGCCAACACCTTCATCTTCCCCGACATCAACGCCGGCAACATCGGCTACAAGATCTGCCAGCGCATGGGTAACTTCGACGCTTACGGCCCCATCCTGCAGGGTCTGAATGCTCCTATCAACGACCTGTCCCGCGGCTGCAACGCTCTGGAGGTCTACTCCATGGCCATCATCACCGCCGGTCTGGTGGATTGATCCCCGTCTTTGAAAAGTAAAAAGTCCGGATCATGCGGCTCCCTTTGACGGAGGCGACGACTGATTCCGGAGATCCCCCGGCGGGTCATCGCGTTTGCGGTGCCCGTTGGGGTTTTTTTATTTTCTGAGGGCGTGGGCTATCTGTATCCTACTGAGGACTATGCGGCCAATGACCGCAGGAACAGCCGGGAAACAGTTCGTACATGGCATCAAACAGCAGATCGGTATGAAACGGCTTTGGAATAAACTGTGAGACGCCCAGAGCAAAGGCCTGATCGGTGACTTGCTCAGAAACGATGCTGGAGAGAAGAATGACCCTCTGTGGGGCAGTTCCCCGGCGCTGTAACTCATTCAACACGGTTAGACCGCAGACATCCGGCAGCGCCGTGTCCATCAGCAGCAGATCGGCAGTCTGTTTTTGCATACATAATAAAACATCGCGGCCACTGCCGACGGTTGCGAGGGAGAAAAAATCATGATTTGCCACATTTTTCCACATCAACCAGCGAAATTCCTCGCTGCCGTCGGCCAATAGCACACGCTTGCGACTGGTCATATTCTAAATCCCCCCCATATTTTCAGATACAGAAATACTGCAAAAAGGGGTCTATGCGACCTCCTGCTGATCCTGATCCCGGAACTGCTTTTTCATCTGCGCAAGAAACGCCGCCAGCTCATCTGGCTCCAGCATCAGTAAAAAGAATAAGAGAGCGATTGCAGAACAACAACTGCAGCCGCGCTCTAAATCGCCATAGGCCCGAACCGTGATATGTAACTGCTCGGACATTTCCTCTTGGGTCAGCTTCCGCTTCTTGCGAAGCGCTTTCGCCTGTACAGAAAAGTACTGCCGAAGTGACTCTTTATACCCGTTCATTCGTCAAAACCTCCGTATATCTGACTGATACCGAGATTCTATGTCAGGTGAAAGTAGGCTTCCATGAAGTGCACTTCCTCTTTTTCGGGTTTCACACGGAATTTACGGATCAAACCCTGGGGGCGTAGATAGAAAACTCCCCTGCTGAACGTTTTCTCAGCAGGGGAGCGGTACTTCTTGCATATTTGCATTTGCGCGAATGGATCCGTTTGGAAGGAGCGGCCTTCGATCGCTCAGACGGCGGGTTTGGCCATGAATTCATCCTCTACATCGTCCCGGATCCCCAGACGCTGGTAGAGCCTGTGCATAAAAGAGAAGGTGAAGCCGCCGGGCAGCATCCCATTGACAAAAATCGCCGCCAGCACGCCGATTCCGGTGTCCAGAATACGGTTCATGGCGTAGGTGATATAAGTGTCCGTGGGGGTGTTGAACAGCAGGATGCACAGCACCACGCCGCCGGGCTGTACGCCGCCCACCCAGATACGCTGGCACAGCAGGATCAAAATGATCACGCCGACGAAGGTCAAGGGGATCAGGACCCAGGCGTTGCTGCCGTCAGGGAACAGCTCCATGTAAATGGCAAACAGCCCCATGCCGATAAAACCGCCTACCATTGTGCCGAAGAAACGGTTGCCGCCGTGGAGACGGCTTTGCATAAAGCTGCTGCCCATGCCGAAAATGGCGCCGATGCAGGCGAAGGTAGGGTTGCGGTCCAGAAAGTAGTAGACCAGCGCGCACAGAGCTGCCGCAAGGGCGGTCTTGACGTTGCGCATACCGATTTTAGGAAACAGGCATCCTGCTTTTTCATGGTGTTCCATGGCATTTTCTCCGTTCAGGATCGTTCCGCGGCGGATAAAGGCAGCGGAAATATTGTTAAGAACGTGTCAAATTATACCATGGAACCAGTTAGCTGTGAACCCCTTGCAGGTATTTTTATGCAATTCACAGGAGAAAACGTTTGCGAAAATCAATGATTCTGTGGAAATGTTTGCACTTTTGCGAAGAAAATGCGGCTTCGCAGCAGAATGTGGGGACAGTGGGCCTGTCATATTTTTCAGATATCCGGGTAAAGCCAGCCGCTCCCGGCCCGAAGACTCCCGGCGGCGATCCGGAGACCGGAGCCGCCCAGCGCCGCGGCAAAGCGGTCCGCCAGAGACCGTTGGGCCTCCGTGTCGATCTGATTCAGAAACACGGCGTCGCACAGCTGTTCCGCCAAAATGGCCTTTGCGGCCTGTTCCGGCGTGACGGGGTCTGACGCAGCGGCGCCGGTCAGGACGCAGAACCGCTCCAGCCGGTGGACGCTCTCCCGGATGGGCTTCCCGAAACCGGATGCGCCCACCACGCAGATCACCTGACGGCTGACGGCGGGGATCACCGGCTCGTGGGCATCGTGGGCCTTCAGAGGCAGCTGCCGGGAACCGTCGGCCTCCACCAGCACATGGTCCGCCAGTGTGGCCAGCGTCTCCACGGAAAGGGTGGGGGCGGTCAGCTTGCCGTTTTCGCAGGGCGTTCCCAGACAGAGGACCCGATGGGCGGCCAAGGCCTTGCGGATGTCCTCCGGCGTGGGGGCCGTCAGCAGGGGGTATTCCTCAAAGGGACGGATATGGGTGGTGGTACAGAGGAGGACCGTCCCCGGCAATTCTGCCGCCAGACGGCGCAGCAAACTGGTTTTACCGCCGCTGCCGATGACGGCGGTGACGCCGGGGTATACTTCCAGCAGCTTGGAAAAATCCATAATCCACCTCTTTTCGTTTGCTGTGCCCGCGATGCTGCGGGCTTGTTTCCTCTACCGCTTCACCATCAGGCGCTTCATGCCGGCTTCCAAACCCTCGGCGGAAAGGTCGAACATGGGGAACAGCTTGGCCAACTGCAGGTGGGTCAGGGTCCAGAAGTCCTGAAATGCCGGCAGAGGCTCCGGGTTCAGCCAGATGAGATAAGGGAAGTGCTTTTTAAACAGCTCCAGCCATTCCAGACCGGAAGGGCCGTACCGCTGGTTCCGCCAATCGTACTGCTTTTCCCGCAGCTCGTAGGGGTTCATGGCGGCATCGCCCACGAGAATGACCTTGTAGCTGGCATCGAAATTCTGCAAAAGCCATTCCGTAGGCGTTTGGCCGTCCTGCCAGAGGCGGGGGCCGTTGTAAACGTCGCCGTAAATGCAGTTATGGAAATAGTAGGTGTGCAGCTCTTTAAAGTGGTTGGACTTGGTGGCCGCCTGAAACAGCTGGCTGCACAGGCCGGAATAGTAGTCCATAGAACCGCCGGAGTCCATCAGCAGCAGGACCTTCACCGTGTTCTTCCGGGGGTTCTTGTACCGGACCTCCAGCCGCCCCGCGCTCTCGCAGGTATCGTGGATCGTGGCGTCCACATCCAGCTCCTTTTCGGCGCTCCGCTCCTGCGCGGACAGCTGACGCAGCGTGCGGAAGGCCATCTGGAACTGGCGGGTGTCCAGCTTATTGTCTTTTCGGAAGTCCCGGAATTTTCGTTCTCCCGCCACCATCATGGCGGTGCGGTGCATGGACTGCCCGCCGATCCGGATGCCGTTGGGATGCCAACCACTGTTGCCCCAAGGGGTGCGGCCCTGGGTCCCAACCCAGTAGTTGCCGCCGTTGTGCTCTTCCGTCTGCTCTTTCAGACGTTCCTCCAGCATTTTCAGCAGTTCCTCCAGCGTTTCATCCGGAAACCCGGCGGAGCGCAGGTCGGCAATGGTCCGTTTCAGATCCTCGCTGGGGTGGTTCAACCAGTCCAGCAGGTCCTCCGGCAGCTCCCCGGTGTAGGGCACGTTCTTGAAAAATTCCAAAAAGATCTGGTCAAAGCGGTCAAATTCCGTTTCATTCTTCACCACGATGGCCCGGCACAGGTGATAAAAGCCGGTGAGCGTCGAATGGTGCAGTCCCTTTTCCATGCCCTCCAGCAGCGTCATCCACTCGTTCAGGGAAACGTGCAGCCCCCGCTGACGCAGCAGGTAAAAAAACGCGGCGAACATGGCTTACTTCACCTTTCGCAGGGTCTGAAGATCCTTGCCTTTTTTCAGCAGGACACCGGCGAAGGGAATCTCCTTTTCGATGCGGGCCGGGTCCACGCCGCCGGCCACCAGCGCCCGGATCCAGTCCACCAACTCAGAGGTGGAGGGCTTTTTCTCAATGCCCCGCAGCTCCCGCAGCCAGTAGAAGGCGGCGAGGGACTGCTTCACCAGCTTTTCCTCCAAATCACCGAAGTGGACCCGGAGAATGGCTTCCATCTGCTCCTGCTCCGGGAACTCGATGTAGTGGAACACGCACCGGCGGAGGAAAGCGTCCGGCAGTTCCTTCTCTGCGTTGGAGGTGATGATGACGATGGGGCGCTGCTTGGCCTGTACGGTCTCCTTCGTCTCGGGGATGTAGAACTCCATCCGGTCCAGCTCCCAGAGCAGGTCATTGGGAAATTCCAGATCCGCCTTGTCGATCTCGTCGATCAGCAGGACCACCTGCTCATCGGCAGAGAAGGCTTCGCCCAGCTTACCCAGCTTGATGTATTTTTTAACGTCATCCACACCGGCGTTTCCAAACTGGCTGTCATAGAGCCGCTGTACCACGTCATAGACGTACAGGCCGTCCTGAGCCTTGGTGGTGGATTTTACGTTCCAGATAATGAGTTTTTTCCCAAGAGCGTCCGCCACGGCCTGAGCCAGCATGGTCTTGCCGGTGCCCGGCTCACCCTTGATGAGCAGAGGCTTCTGCAAAGCCACGGCAATGTTGACGGTCTCCATCAGGTCGCGGGACGCCACGTAATTTGCGCTGCCGCTGAATTTTGTATCCATATTTGTTCTCCTTTGCGTGGGTTTGGTGTGCTGGGCCGATTATAGCAGACTTTTTTTCGGGAGACAATGTAAGTTTACGTTTTGACACACTATCCCAGCGCCACGTCTAAGATCATCATAATTAAAAAGCCTCCCACAAAGCCGCAGGTCCCGGCTTTGGAATGGGCTTGAGGCACCAGTTCCTCCACCACCACATACAGCATGGCTCCGGCGGCGAAGCTGAGGAGCCATGGCATCAGAGGTCGGACACCGGCGGCTACCAGCACTACCAGAATACCGAAAATCGGCTCCACGCTGCCGGAGAGGGTCCCCAACAGAAAAGCCCGGCCCCGGGAGCTGCCCTCCTGCCGCAGAGGAAGGGAGATGGCGGCGCCCTCCGGAAGATTCTGGATGCCGATGCCCAGCGCCAGCGCCGCAGCCCCGGCCATGCCCTCTCCCTCTGCCGCCAGTGCGAAGGCGAGGCCCACCGCCATGCCCTCCGGTACATTGTGGAGGGTAATGGCTGCCATCAGCAGCGTGCTTTGGCGGCGGGTCAAGTCCATGTCCTTTGCCCGCCGTAGATGGGGCAGAACGGCGTCCAGCGCGGAGAGAAAGCCCACGCCCAGCAGCAGCCCCGCCGCCGCGGGGAGCCAGCCGGGAACGCCGAAGTCCGCCGACTGCTCGATGGCGGGCAGCAGCAGGCTCCAGACGCTGGCCGCCGTCATCACCCCGGCGGCGAAGCCAAGCATGGTCCGCTGGAACTGGGGCCGGGGCTCCTCCACAAAGAAAAATACCACCGCAGCCCCTAAGGTGGTCATCAGAAAGGTAAAGCCGGTGCCCAAAGCGGCCCAGCTCAATGCTTGCAGCATACGAATCAACGCCTTTTCCTCGATTCAGGCGGAATTTTGCCTGTACGCCAGTATAGGCGACAATTCCCGGATGTGTGCCGACGGTGTGTGCCGACGGTGGGACTTGCCTTTTTCCCGGCGCCGTGGTATGATTAAACTGTAAAAGGAAATATGGCTCATATAATTCCGCTGATGGGATCGTCTCAGGCGCGGAAGTTTCTATGAGATCGCCTAAGATCTTGCTATGAGCGTCCGCTTATGCGGGCGCTCTTTTGTTTTGAAAGGAGGACGCAATGACCACTATTCTGAAAGGAAATATCGTTTCTGCACCGGCCTGCGGCCGGCTGGATGTGATGGAACACGGTTATCTCATCGCCGAAAACGGCGTCATTACCGGGGTGTATCCGGTGCTGCCGGAGCAATATGCCGGAGCGTCTGTGGAGGACTATGGAGACTGCCTGATCGTCCAGTCCTTTGCGGACCTGCACCTCCACGCGCCCCAGTATCCCATGCTGGGGATGGGTATGGATCTGCCCCTGCTGGACTGGCTGAATGCCTACGCCTTCCCCACGGAGGCCCGGTTTGCGGAGCCGGACTACGCCCGGACGGTGTACCGGCAGCTGGCGGGAGAATTGGCGTCCCACGGGACGACCCGGGTGTGTATGTTTTCCTCTCTCCACACCGACGCTACCCTGATCTTGATGGATGAGCTGGAAAAAGCGGGGATCACCGGCTATGTGGGCAAGGTGAATATGGACCGCAACGGCGCACCCGGCGTGTTGGAGGAGACCACGGAGGAATCCATGCGCGAAACGCTGCGGTGGCTGGATGCCTGTCAGGATCTCCGGCACATCAAGCCAATTCTGACACCCCGGTTCACCCCCTCCTGCACGAATGAGCTGATGGCATTTTTGGGAAAGCTGGCGGCGGAGCGCGATCTGCCGGTGCAGTCCCACCTGTCGGAAAACGGCGCGGAGATGGACTGGGTACGCCAACTCCACCCGGATTGCAGACAGTATTGGGAGACCTACAAGAAGTACGGCCTTTGGAATGATCGCACCGTGATGGCCCACTGCGTCTGGTCGGACGAGCGGGAGCGGCAGGCCATGAAGGACGCCGGGGTAACGGTGGTCCACTGCGCCGACTCCAATCAGAATCTCTGCTCCGGCGTGGCGCCGGTACGGAGGATGCTGGACGAGGGCGTAAAGGTGGCTCTTGGCAGCGACATCGCCGGAGGCGATCATCTGGATCTGTTTGACGTGACGGCGGCCGCCGTCCGGGCTTCCAAGGCCCGGCGGATGATGGATGACTGGAACACCCCCTTCCTCACCGTGGCGGAGGGGTGGTATCTGGCTACCTCTGCCGGGGCCGCTTTCTTTGGAGAGCAGCCGGGCTTTGCCGCGGGAAATTCCCTTCACGCCATCGTACTGGCGGATGACACACTGCCCCAGCCCCGCACCCTGACTCCGGCGGAGCGGCTGGAACGGGCGGTGTACCGCCGTCAGGAGGGGGCCGTACAGGCAGTCTGGTCCGCCGGAAGAAAAATCTACGCGAAGCCGTAAGAAAGTTGTCCACAAGAGTTTGGAACATAAAAAACGCAGCCGTTTTCGGGAGAATCTCCCAAAAACGGCTGCGTTGTTTTTGCATTTCATTGCGGTCGCGGCGTATTCCATTGGTTCCGTTGGAATTACTGCACGGTGACGGGCTTGGGATACACGTCCCGGAAGTCGAACCAGCCCCGGGGGTCCCGGATGGCACCCAGATAGGTGTCCCGCAGCTTCCAGGCCGTTCCCACCGTGTAGAGGGGGGATATGGCGCAGTCAATCTCCAGCAGCAGGTCCTCCGCGTCATGGAGACAGCCCATACGGGCCGAGCCGTCCTCTGCACCGGCGATGATGGACATCAGCGTATCGTAGGCGCTGTTTTCATAGTGGAGGAAGTTGTCCCGATTGCCGGTGGTCCAGTCCATCAGGAAACATTCCGCATCGCTGCACACGGCGCTGACGGACATACCGGCCAGCGTGTAATTCCCGCTGCGCATAGCGGAGGCCAGCTCCGCCGGCGTTACGGCTCTGGGCGTCACGTTCACGCCCAGATAGTGGCCCCACATACCGCACAGGGCCATGGCCACGGTCTTGTTGCTGCCCTGATCCACATAGAGATATTCCAGAGCACCCAGCTCCGCACTCAGGTCGCTGCCCCGGTCATATCCGGCATTCTGCATCAGGTCCACAGCGTCCTGGCAGCGGTCGGCGTAGCTTTCCGGATCGTTGTCCAGCAGGCTGCCGCCGCAGGCGCGGAAATCCAGATCTGCGTTGTCCTCCGGCACACCGGGGGGCACCAGTCCCTCGGCGGGCTGTGCCGTGATCCCCGCCATGGCGGTCAGCTGTTCCCGGTCGATCACCAGACTCAGGGCCTTGCGGATGGATTCATCCTCCAGACGGCTGCAGTTGAACATGACGGAGTAAGTCTCCAGAACAGGCTCTGCCTGCCAGGTCTCATCTGCTTCCATCTGCTCTGCCATCTCATCCTCCGTCAGAGGCCAGACAGCGTCTACCACGCCCTGATCATACAGGACCTCCGCCGTTTGCGTGTCTCCGAAGCGGAAGGTCAGATCCTCCGGACCGGTCAGCTTTTTGCCGTAGGCGGTATTTTCCGTCAGCGTCAGAGCATTTTCGTCCTCTGCGGAGGCAGTATAGGGACCATTGGTCACCAGACAGGTGGGATCGGACCACCAGCGGCGGGGCGTCTCATCCTCTTTCAGATTTTCGTTGGCGGCATCCGCCTCCTGCTTGAGCCGCTGTACAACATCCTGCCGCAGAGGCATGGTGGCGATGGAGGTGCAGACCTCCCGCAGGAACCAGTCGTAATGACCGGTCAGGGTCACCACAAGGGTGGTGCTGCTTTTTGCGCTCACCGCCAGCAGACTCATGTCGCCGGAGGCCTGAGCCTCCGCATAGCCGCTGACAATGGACAGCAGCGGGGCATACACGGAGCCGGTGGCGGGGTCTGCCAGACGCTGCCAGGCGTATACAAAGTCGCTGGCCTTGACCTCTACGCCATCGGACCACTTGCCGCCCCGGAGGCGGAAGGCGTAGGTGACGGTGCCATCGCTGTTCTCCTTCATGTCCACGCTTTTGGCGGCACCGGGGACTGCGATGGTCTGGCTGTTTTCGCCCGTTTCCAGCCGCATCAGATTTTCATAAAGGTGGTTCAGGATGGTCTGGTCTCCGATCCGCTGGGCGTAGATAGGATCATAGGTGGCGGGGGTCTCACCCACGCAAACGGAGAGGGATGCCCGGCCGTCTGTCGATTCCTTCCGGCCGCAGGCGGTCAGGAGGGTAACGCACACCAGAGCGCTGAGACACAGCGCTGTCAGGCGCTTCCATAATTTCATAGGGACTCCTTTTATGTTATGCCATGGTCAGGCTGCCGTTTTCATCGAATTTCACCGGCAGGATCTCGTTGCGGGTATTCTTGGCAATATCGTCGATCCGAATCTTGGAGGGGAAGTCCGCCACAAAGCTGACGGCCACGCCCTGCCGCTTGGCCCGGCCGGTACGGCCGATCCGGTGGACATAGTCCTGATTTTCATCAGGAATGTCGCAGTTGAACACGATGTCCACATCATCCACGTCGATACCCCGGGCGGCCACGTCAGTGGAGACAAAGACCCGAAGCTTGCCCTTGCGGAACAGATCCATTACCTGCTCCCGCTTCTTCTGGGGAATGTCCCCGTGGATGCACTGAGCGTCGATGCCCCGCATCTGCAGGAACTTGGTGATGCGCTCCGTGTTGCCCTTGGTGTTGCAGAACACCATGCAGCGGTCAAAGCCCGTCTCGTTCAGGATCTTGGCAATGGCCTCCGCCTTGCCGTCGAAGCTGACGTCCATGCGGAACTGCTTGATGTCGGGCTTGTTCTGCTCGTCCTCCCGGACGGTGACTTCTTCTGCGTCCCGCTGATACACCCAAGCGATGTCCATGACCTCACGGGAGATGGTGGCGGAGAACAGTCCCAGATTTTTCCGCTTGTCCATGCGGTCCAGCAGCCGGGTCACGTCATGGATGAAGCCCATGTCCAGCATCCGGTCCGCCTCGTCCAGCACCACGGTTTTCGCCGTATCCACCCGGACGGTGCGGCGCTTCATGTGGTCGGACAGCCGTCCCGGTGTGGCCACTACGATCTGGGGATGTTTTTTCAGCGCGTCGATCTGGCGGCCGATGGGTGCGCCGCCGTACAGGCACACTGCCCGGATGCCGGGTTTATAGGTGTAGAGGATCCGCAGCTCATCGGTGATCTGGATGGCAAGCTCCCGGGTGGGGGCCAGGATCACCGCCTGAACGCTTTCGTCCCCCGGGTCGATATGCTCCACAATGGGGATGCCGTAGGCAAAGGTCTTGCCTGTACCGGTGGGGGCCTTGGCGATCACGTCCCGCCATTCCAGCATGGGGGGGATGCAGCCCGCCTGCACCGGGGTGGATTGTACAATATTGCGCTCCATTAAAGTACGCAGAATTTCCGGTGACAGCTCCAATGTGTCGAACCGGACGCCTTGAGTCAGTTCCATGATTAAATTCCTCGCATTTGCAGATATTTGCACATAATTAAAAATATTATACACACTTTCAGGTCATTTGTAAAGGGGACGTCCCGGACGGCTTTTTTAATTCTGATGCACGGTTTCGTGCAATTTTTCACCTTCGGCGGCATATACTGAGTAAGTTGCAAATGTAGATATCGCAAAGGAGGGAAGCGTATGGAGCCGAAAAAGCCTATGGGTGATGTGGATGATCTGATCTTTCAGGACGCCTGGGAGGTCAGTCAACGATAAAGGACTGCCGCTTAGCGGCAGTCCTTTTGCTGTGCGGGTTTGCCATGCAAAAGCATAGCAAAATAAGAAATGTGCCATTTCCTCGCCCCTGCGGGGCAACCGGAAATGATGCACGAAACCTTCACGCACTGGCATTTGCGCATGTTCGTGGTGCGCTGCTCATGCATGAAGTTTTATACAATGAAGCCGCCGTCGGCGGTGAGGACCTGACCGGTGATAAAGCCTGCCCGCTCCGAGGCGAAGAATGCCACGGCGTAGGCGATGTCCTCCGGTGTGCCCAAACGGCCCAGAGGCGTTTCGCGGATCAGCTCCTCCACGGTCTCCTGCCCCAGCACCTGGACCATATCAGTGTTGATGACGCCGGGGGCCACGCAGTTTACCCGGATGCCGGAGGGGGCCAATTCCATAGCCAACGACCGGGTCAGGGCGATGATGCCTGCCTTTGTGCAGGAGTAAGCCACCTCGCAGCTTGCCCCCCGCTGGCCCCAGATGGAGGAAATATTTACGATGCAGCCCCGTTTTTCCGAGATCATGTGGGGGAGGGCCGCCTTGACGGTGTTCCGGGCGCCGCTCAAATTTACCGCCAGATACCGGTCCCACATCTCGTCGGTGGTGTCCTGAAACAGGCCCTGACCCGACACACCGGCGTTGTTTACCACCAACTCTACCGGGCTGAAGGTCTCGCCCAGCTTCCGGACCATCTCGGCCACGGCGGCGCTGTCCGCGACGTCGGCCTGGAACATGGCGGCATGACAGCCCGCTGCCGTCAGTTCCTCCACCAGCTCCCGGGCCTTGTCCGCCCGATTCAGGTAGTTGATGCCTACAGCCCAGCCCTGATGAGCTAATTCCCGGGCCACGGCCCGGCCAATTCCCCGGGACGCGCCGGTGATCAATGCGGTTTTCATAAGATACCCCCAAACAAAACTTCCAGCGAAGTGTTAGCCAAAAAGAAAAACCACTCCGATGGAGTGGTTTTTATGGTGGAGACGAAGAGGATCGAACTCTCGACCTTACGGATGCGAACCGTACGCTCTCCCAGCTGAGCTACGCCCCCATACAGCCCTATTATTATAGCAATATTTCCTGAACTTGTAAAGGCCTTTTGCGGGAAAAATCAAAAAAGATCGGCCTGTGCATACAGCGGCGGCCCGGAATGACTCCGGGCCGCCGCTGTCAGATCATATGTAGGAGTGTTCCACCTGGATCACGGGGACATAGTGGCTGTCGAAGGTGCGGATGAGGGCCCGAAGCTGCCGGGCTACCTCAGCGTCCTCCAATCGGAAGCCGAAGGGCGTCACCACGTCGAAAATCAGGTTGGTGTGGGTGGGGCCGGGGACCATGCGGAAATCGTGGATACTGAGGGCCGGATCGATGCAATGGGCCAGCTCTGTGATCTTATTCCGGAGGGCAACGGTCGTGCTGTCATCCGTGGCGATGGGGTCCATGTGGATCACCGCCTCGCAGCCCAGTTTCCTGTGCAGCTCCTGTTCGATGTTGTCGATGGTGTCATGGATCGTCATGACGCTGCCGGTGGCCGGGACCTCCGCGTGGAGGGAGATCATCACCCGGCCGGGGCCGTAGTCATGAACCACCAGATCGTGAATACCGGAGATCTCTTTGTGAGCCATCACCAGATCTTCAATTTCTTTAACAAATTCCGGCGTGGGGGGCTTTCCAAGCAGGGGATCGATGGTGTCCTTGGCGGCGTCTATACCGCCCTTGAAAATGAACAGTGCCACCAGAATACCCACCCAGCCATCCACCGGGAGCTGGAAGTAATGGCCAATCAGAGTGGCGACCAGAACGGCAGAGGTGGACATGCAATCTCCCAGCGAATCCGCTGCTGCCGCCAGCAGCGCCGGTGCGAAGAGTTTTTTGCCGAGGGAGCGGTTATACATGGCCATATACAGCTTCACGCAGATAGAAGCAGCCAGAATCCCGATCACCAGCCAGCTGAACTCCACCAGAGCGGGGTGCAGGATCTTATTCAGGGACTCCTTGGCCAGTTCCACGCCCATCAGCAAAATCAGCATGGATACCGCCAGACCGGAGAGGTACTCCGCCCGGCCGTGGCCGAAGGGATGGCCTGGGTCCGGCGCTTTGGCGGCAATGCGGAAGCCCAGCAGCGTGACCACAGAGGAACCGGCATCAGAGAGGTTGTTGAAGGCGTCCGCCGTGATGGCGACGGAGCCGGAGAGGGTCCCGGCAAAGAACTTGCCCAAAAACAGCAGCAGGTTCAGCCCAATCCCAACAGCGCCGCAGAGAATACCGTAGGCCGTCCGTAGCTGAGCGGGGCTTTTCCCGTCGCTTTTGCAGAAGAAACGGGCCAGAAGCGAGATCATACAGTTTTACACCTTTCTTTTTGAGAATAGAAGGAGACGGTCACTTCCCGCCGGGAATGACCAGCTTCATGTGGCAGCAGAGATCGTCCAGATCCCGGTCGGTGGCGGCGCTGAGCCGCAGGCGGGCGCCGCAGTCCCGGCATGTCAGCTCCACCGCGTCCCGGCGGATCTCCATGCTGTAATCGTGGCTGCCGCAGCCGCAGGTGATACCGTTGGGCCGGGCGGCGATGTCCTTGAGCTCCGAGAGGAATTCGTACATGATCACATTGTCGGTAAAGGCCTCCGCCTCGCCGCCGTTCTCCTGCGCCTTTTCCTTGGAGATGGCAATGCTGGCCTCCCGGAGGTGATGTTCCACCGTGCCCTCGTCGCCGATGAAGCAGCAGAACTGCTTGCTGTCCGGGCAGCTGAGGGCGGTGGCGGCGTGGAGCATCCGCTCCGGCGGACAGACAGCCTCGTGGGTCTGGCCGCAAACGCCGCAGGGCACCAGAATGTGATAGTTCTGGCCGTCATAGTTCGTCCGCAGGACACTGCCGCCGCAGGAGCATTCGATCTCGGCGTCAGACGCTTCCAGCGCAAATACGGAGCGGGCACCCATCACTTGGGCACCGCATTTCGGGCAGATATAGCCCAGAGTTCTCATATCGTCAGCCATAGGGGCCTCCTTGCATAATTTGTCAAATTTGGATATCCTGCGCGTGGGGCAGGTGAGATTGTGTATAGAGGAACACCTTGTCACCTGCCAGCAGCTTCAGACCGCCATTGGGGATCAGTGTCCGGTTCCGGCGGCGGACCATAATGATGACCGTCTGCCGGGAAATATCCAGATCCCGGAGCGGGTGGTCCACCCAGGGGTGGTGTGTCTGAAGGACGATCTCCTTTAGCTGGATGCGGACGTCATCCTCATAGACGCCTGCCCCCAGCACAAGATTGTCACCGGGGAGGAGCACCACATCGCCCCGGGGAACAATGATGTCTCGTCCCCGCTGGACGGCGGCGATGATGACGCCCTCCGGCAGGCCCAGATCCCGCAGCGGGGCATTGGCCCAGCGGTCCCGAGGGGTCAGGTGGATGCGGATGAAGTGAATGTCCGCTTCCGTGCCGTATTCGCTGATCCGCTTGATGCGGGAATACTGGTCCACGAAGCCGGCGGAAATGATACCGGTGGGGATCGCCACCATGCCCACGCCCAGGAAGGTGATCAGGATGCCGAAGATCTTGCCAAGGGTGGTGATGGGGTAAATATCTCCGTAGCCCACCGTCAGCAGGGTGGATACCGCCCACCAGATGCCGGAAAAGGCGTTGGAGAACACCTGGGGCTGCGCGTCATGCTCCAGAGAGTACATACACAAACTGGAGGCGGTCATCAGCACCAGAATGATAAACACGGAGGAGAGAAGCTGCTGGGCCTTGCTGGTAAGGACCTGGGTAATAACGTTCAGGGAATCGTAATAGGCGTTGATCCGGAACAGGCGGAAGATCCGTACCACCCGGAACATCCGGAAGGCCACGGCCCCGGAGGGGAAGAAAAAGGGCATGTAGTAAGGCAGAAAGCTCAGCAGGTCCACAATGCCTGAGAAAGAAAAAATGTATCGGCAGACGGCCTTCCATTCCTTCAGATTGGGATGGTGGTACTTGGCAGTCCAGATCCGCAGGACGCAGTCCACCGCGAAAAAGGCCACGGTGGCAGCTTCGATCCGCAGCAGCAGCGGACCGCAGGCGGCCTCTGCCTCGTCGAAGGTGTAGGCAATGGTGACCACCAGGTTTACCAGAATGACCAGGGTGTAGAAAATGTCATAGGCGCGGCTGATGAGATCGTCCGCCGTACCAATGTCAATAATGGTGCAGATCCGGCGGCGCAGGGACTCAAGAGACCTGAAATTCGGCATAACCGCCTCCTGATGTGTAGGTAGACGGTACGCTGCCTGACGTGTACCGTCGGGAAATATCCTTATATTATAGTAATATCCCCTCGGAATGTAAACAGATTTCTTTATTTTGCGGAAAAGAAGCGGGGAATCCGGAGCGTAGGAGGATGTTCCACTCCGGCGCGGCTGGGGGCACTTGACACAGAGTTTACAAAAAAATCACAATTACTGCCTTGCAAACCTTCAAATGCAGACGTATAATCAGGATGAAAATTGAGAAAAGGAGGGATGTGCAATGACGATGAACAAGCTCATGGCAGATGTGGATGACCTGATTTTTGACGGTCAGGAGCAGAGCCACAGCGAACGGTAAAAACCGGAAGGACCACGCCGAGAGGGCGTGGATTTTTTTATGCCTTTTTGAGGGTGCCAAAAATTTCGACCATGCGTAATCGTTTTTCTGAAATTTTTCGCAAACGTTTGAGAAAAAATCGCGAAATTATTGCTGCTTTGACATATATTGAAAGAAAATGTAGCTTAATATATATAAAAAAATTTGATAATTCGCATATTTTATGAATGTTAAATGAAAAATAAAGACGAAAATTTGAAAGCTTTCAAGGAAAAAATTGGGCAAAACGTAAAACTTATTTAAAGTGATTCGCTCGTTAGGTAAATTTACTTGAAAAAAACGTGCGGTGTTGTTAGAATGATACAGCAAAGTTAGACACTCAATTTTATACAAAACGTTTAAGGAGTGGAAGGAATGGAAAACATCATTTGGGTAGTTTTGCTGTGCGCGGTTCTGGCTCTGCTGTTTGCTGCATGGAAGACCTCCGCGGTCTCCAAGGCTGACGCCGGTACGGAACGGATGAAGGAGATCGCGGGAAACATCAGTGATGGCGCCCGGGCATTTCTCTTCGCGGAGTACAAGATCCTGGTCATTTTCGTGGCGGTGCTGTTCGTGCTGATCGGCCTGTTCATCACCTGGCTCACCGCTGGTTGCTTCCTGATCGGCGCGGTCTTCTCTGTGTGCGCCGGTTATGTGGGTATGAACGTGGCTACCAAGGCCAATGTCCGTACCGCTGCCGCCGCTAAGTCCAGCGGCATGAACAAGGCCCTGGGCGTCGCCTTCTCCGGCGGTTCCGTCATGGGTATGTGCGTGGTTGGCCTGGGCCTGCTGGGCTGCGCCGCCATCTATGCTTTCACCGGCAACGTGGAGATTCTCACCGGCTTCTCCCTGGGCGCTTCCTCCATTGCATTGTTTGCCCGTGTGGGCGGCGGTATCTACACCAAGGCTGCCGACGTGGGCGCTGATCTGGTGGGCAAGGTCGAGGCCGGTATCCCCGAGGATGACCCCCGGAACCCTGCCGTGATCGCTGATAACGTGGGCGACAACGTGGGTGACGTGGCCGGCATGGGCGCTGACCTGTTTGAGTCCTATGTGGGCGCTCTGGTGTCCGCGCTGACTTTGGGTGTGGCTGTGGTCGGCACCTTCAACGGTGCCGGCGCTCTGTTCCCCCTGATCCTGGCTGCCGCCGGTATCGTGGCTTCCATCATCGGCTGCTTCTTTGTCCGGGGCGATGAGAATTCCAATCCCCATAAGGCTCTGAAGATGGGCTCCTATGTTTCCTCCGCCATCGTGGTGGTCCTGTCTCTGGTTCTGAGCAATGTGTTCTTCGGCGGTATGGCCCAGGCCATCGCCATCATCGCGGGTCTGATCGTGGGCCTGATCATCGGTATCGTCACCGAGATTTACACCTCCGGCGATTATAACTCCGTGAAGAAGATCGCCCAGCAGTCCGAGACCGGCCCCGCTACCACCATCATCAGCGGCATCGCCGTGGGCATGATGTCCACTGCCGTGCCCATCCTGCTGATCTGCGTTGGTATTTTCGTTTCCTATCAGGTTGCCGGTCTGTACGGCATCGCTCTGGCTGCTGTCGGCATGCTGTCCACCACCGGTATCACCGTGGCTGTGGACGCTTACGGCCCCATCGCCGACAACGCCGGCGGTATCGCCGAGATGAGTGGCCTGGATCACAGCGTCCGTGAGATCACCGATAAGCTGGACGCCGTGGGCAACACCACTGCTGCTATGGGTAAGGGCTTCGCCATCGGCTCTGCCGCTCTGACTGCTCTGGCTCTGTTCGTCAGCTATGCGCAGGCTGTTGGCATCGGTGATGCCGGCATCAACATTCTGGATTCCCGCGTGACCATCGGTCTGCTGATCGGCGGTATGCTGCCCTTCGTGTTCTCCGCTCTGACCATGGACTCCGTGTCCAAGGCGGCTTACAGCATGATCGAGGAAGTGCGCCGTCAGTTCCGCACCATCCCCGGTATCATGGAAGGCACCGGCAAGCCCGACTACAAGTCCTGCGTGGCCATCTCCACCACCTCCGCTCTGAAGGAGATGCTGGTTCCCGGCGTCATGGCTGTTCTGGCTCCCTTGGCAGTTGGCCTTCTGCTGGGTACCGGCGCTCTGGGCGGCATGCTGGCCGGCGCTCTGGTCACCGGCGTCCTGATGGCCATCTTCATGTCCAACTCCGGCGGTGCTTGGGATAACGCCAAGAAGTATATCGAGGACGGCAACCACGGCGGCAAGGGCAGCGAAGCTCATAAGGCCGCTGTTGTGGGCGACACCGTGGGCGATCCCTTCAAGGATACCTCCGGCCCCTCCATCAACATCCTCATCAAGCTGATGACCGTTGTTTCTCTGGTGTTCGCATCCATCTTCTCTGCCAGCGGCCTGCTGTAAGAGAACTGTCAGAGTTCAACAAGCTTTTCAGACCGGGCTTCCGTTCATGCGGAGGCCCGGTTTTTATTGCCTGCCGGATCGCGGCGGAAGAGCATAAGCATTCCATATTCTTTTTTAAGGTATGGTGACGACCCTTGACAGAGTAATCGTTTGCCGATATAATATGAACGAAAAACCGTCAAAATGCCGGGCCAGCTCTGGAAAAACCGGCAAAATTCGGAACGAATAGAAAAGGAGAGCGGACAATGATCTATTCCAGCGAAGTACAGCGTATGTGCCCGGTGGCCAAGGGCGCGTATCACGGACCGGCCCCCATCCCTGAAGAAGGAAAGTGGGTTCAGGCCAAGGAAATCAAGGATATCAGCGGTCTGACCCACGGCATCGGCTGGTGTGCTCCTCAGCAGGGCGCCTGCAAGCTGACCCTGAACGTGAAGGAGGGCGTCATCGAGGAGGCGCTGGTGGAGACCATCGGCTGCTCCGGTATGACCCACTCCGCCGCTATGGCATCTGAGATCCTCATCGGCAAGACCCTTCTGGAGGCACTGAACACCGATCTGGTGTGCGACGCCATCAACACCGCTATGCGGGAGCTGTTCCTGCAGATCGTCTACGGCCGCAGCCAGACGGCTTTCTCTGAGGGCGGCCTGCCTGTGGGCGCTTCTCTGGAGGATCTGGGCAAGGGCCTGCGCTCTCAGGTGGGCACCATGTTCGCCACCAAGGAGAAAGGCCCCCGCTATCTGGAAATGGCAGAGGGCTACTGCACCCGCGTGGCTCTGAACAAGGACAGCGAGATCATCGGCTACGAGTTTGTGAATCTGGGCAAGATGATGGAAGCCGTCAAGAAGGGCGTGGACGCCAGCGAGGCACTGGAGAGCGCCAAGTCTCACTACGGTCAGTGGGACAGCGCCGCCAAGTACATCGATCCCCGTCAGGAATGAGATAAGAGGAGGAATTGGAAATGGCTCTGTTTGAAAGCTACGAGAGAAGAATCGAGAAAATCAATTCCGTCCTGTCTCAGTACGGAATCTCCAGCGTGGAGGAGTGCCGGGAGATCTGCAAGGCTGCCGGCTTTGATCCCTATGAGATCGTGAAGGGCATCCAGCCCATCTGCTTTGAAAACGCCTGCTGGGCCTACTGTGTCGGCGCGGCCATCGCACTGAAGAAGAATGTCCAGACTGCCGCCGAGGCTGCCGAGGCCATCGGCATCGGCCTCCAGTCCTTCTGCATCCCCGGCTCTGTGGCTGAGGACCGCAAGGTGGGCTTGGGCCACGGCAATCTGGGCGCTATGCTGCTGCGGGATGAGACCAAGTGCTTCGCCTTCCTGGCGGGACACGAGTCCTTCGCCGCCGCCGAGGGCGCCATCGGCATCGTCCGCAACGCCAACAAGGCCCGGAAGGAGCCCCTGCGGGTGATCCTGAACGGTCTGGGCAAGGACGCCGCCCAGATCATCAGCCGTATCAACGGCTTCACCTATGTCCAGACCCAGTTTGACTACTACACCGGCGAGCTGAAGACCGTTCGGGAGGTGGCCTATTCCGATGGTGAGCGGGCTGCTGTCCGCTGCTACGGCTGTGATGACGTTCGCGAGGGCGTGGCCGTCATGCACCACGAGGGCGTGGATGTGTCCATCACCGGCAACTCCACCAACCCCACCCGGTTCCAGCACCCCGTAGCCGGTACCTATAAGAAGGAGTGCATCGAGCAGGGCAAGAAGTACTTCTCCGTGGCCTCCGGCGGCGGCACCGGCCGTACTCTGCACCCCGACAACATGGCTGCTGGCCCCGCTTCCTACGGCATGACCGACACCATGGGCCGTATGCACTCCGACGCCCAGTTCGCCGGTTCCTCCTCCGTCCCTGCTCACGTGGAGATGATGGGCTTCCTGGGCATGGGCAACAACCCCATGGTCGGTGCAACTGTGGCTGTGGCCGTTGCTGTGGCTGAGAGCAAAAAGTAAACGAAAAGTCCTGAAATCATAAAAAACAGGAACTTTTCTGACAAAAAACACCCGTTTCTTTACGAAACGGGTGTTTTTCTATCATTAAGTTCAGGAGAGCAGCATCCGGTCATTGCTCAGGGTCTTGCCGGTACCGGCCTTGAACCGGTGGATCAGATCCTCTACGGTCATGCCCGCCCGGTCAGCGCCGGAAACGTCCAGCACGATCCGGCCGTCAGCCATCATCAATGTCCGGGTTCCCAGCTCCAAAGCCTGCTGCATGTTGTGCGTTACCATCAGACAGGTGATGTTCCCCTCCGCCACGATCCGCTTCGTCAGCTCCAGTACCTTTTCCGCTGTGCCGGGGTCCAGGGCGGCGGTATGCTCGTCCAGAAGCAGGAGCCAGGGGGGATTCATGGTCGCCATCAGCAGCGTCAGCGCCTGCCGCTGGCCGCCGGAGAGCAGCCCTACCGGCTGATTCAGCCGATCCTCAAGTCCCATGTCCAGAAGGGCCAGCCGGTCGCGGAAACGAGTTCGATCCTTCTGGGTCAAGCGGGAAAACCAACCGCCGTTTCCCGCTGCCAGCGCCAGATTTTCCTCGATGGTCATATTGGGGGCAGTCCCCTTCAGAGGGTCCTGAAATAGGCGACCGATCCGCTTCGCACGTTTGTATTCAGGCAGAAAGGTCATATCGTGACCGCCTACGGTGATGGCGCCTGTATCCACGTAAAAGCTGCCGGCGATGGCGTTGAACAGGGTGGACTTGCCTGCACCGTTGGAACCGATCACCGTGACAAATTCTCCCTTGTTCAAGTGGAGAGACAGGTCCGTGATGGCCTTTTTCTCATTGACGGTGCCGGGATTGAAGGTCTTGGAGATGCGTTGAATGTCCAGCATGTCAGTTCCCTCCCTTTCCAGCGGCCAGCTTCCGCTGTTGGAAGGCCGCCCACTTTCGGATGCTGGGAGTTGCAATGGCCAGAGCCACGATGACGGCCGTCAGCAGCTTCAGACACTCCACCGGTACAACCTTGGTGTAAAAGACAACGGCGTAGATAAACCGGTAGATCACGGAGCCGATCATCACCGCCAGCACGCCCTTGGTAACGGTCCGGCGTCCTAGAACCGTTTCACCGATGATGAGGCAGGCCAGACCGATGACCACGATGCCGGTGCCGGAGTTGATGTCCACCGTCTTTTGATACTGGCCCACCATGGCCCCGGAAAGGGCTGTCAGGGCGTTGGATACGCACAGTCCTACCGTGACGGTGAACGCCGGGTTCAGGGACGAGGCCCGCACCATGTCGGGATTATCGCCTGTGGCCCGGATGGAAAGGCCCATGCGTGTTTTCAGAAATGCCAGCAGCAGCACGCCTGCCAGAATGGTGACGGAAGCCGCCAGCAGCAGCTCGTACCAATCACTGCCGATGCCGCTGTCCCGCAGAAGGGTGAAGATCGTGCTGCCTCCCAGCAGGCTTTGGTTGGCCTTCCAGCCCATCGCCATCAGATTGACGGTGTACAGGCCCGTGTTGGTGACGATGCCCGCCAGAATGGAGGGAATCCCCAAGCGAGTCTGCAAAAAAGCTGTGACGAATCCGGCGCAGCTGCCCGCCAGCATGGCGGCAGGAATGGCCAGGATCGGGTGTCCCCCGGCGGCCAGCGTGACAGAGACCGCCGCCCCAAGGACAAAACAACCGTCGGTGGTCATATCGGCGATGTTCAAGATCCGGAAGCTCAGAAACAGGGCCATGGCCACCAAAGCGTATAAAAAGCCCAGTTCCAGAGCGGTTTGTGTGATCATCAGCAAGAGAATGCGCTCCTTTCATGCCGCGGCCCCCGGCAGCAGGCCGGGGGAGCGGGGCGGGGAATTTGACTGGATCAGTCCTTGGTGGTGGTGACCTCTACCACCTCGCCCATGCTGTTGAAGCAGGCGTAGTCGGCCTGCTTGCCGATGAGGGCACAGGTGTCTGTGTTGACGGTGATGATGCCGCCGTCCATCAGGTAGTAGTCCTCCATGCCATCCATGCCCTCGGTCATGGCGGTGTAGGCCAGGTCAGCGGTCTGGGTGCCCAGGTCGGTGTAGTTCACGCCGCAGGTGGCATAGGCGCCGTTGCGGACGAAGGAGTCAGCGCCGGTGTAGTGGGGGATGCCGTTTTTGGCAAGATCTTCATAGATAGCCAGCTCTGCGGCCATGATGACGTTATCGGTAGGAGTAAACACGGCGTCCACACCGGCAGCGATCAGGGCGGAGGCGGCAGCAACTACTTCATCGTTGGTATTGGCGGTCTGTTCAACGTACTCGATGCCCTTAGTATCCAGATAGGCCTTGGCGTCGGCAATGGGCTTGGCAGAGTTGGGTTCAGACAGGGAGTACAGCAGGCCCACCTTTGCGACAGAGGGATTCTGGGCGAACATCATATCCATGATGAAATCGGTATTCAGGGCGTCGCTGGTGCCGGTGACATAGCCGATCCCGGTCAGCTTGGCAGTCTCCGGGTCGGAGACTGCGGCGTAGACCACAGGGGTCTTGGTCTCCTCGGCGGAGAGGGCGGCAATCTGAGCAGCGGTGGTGGCGATGGGGATGATGGCATCCACACCGTCGGTAATGGCCTGATCGCTCAACTGCTTGAGAATGGTCTGGTCGCCCTGACCGGAGGTGACCTCGTATTCGATCTTCACATTCTTATCGGCGGAGATCTGATCCAGCTCCGCGGTGACGGCGTTGGCAATCTCGTCCAGAGAGGCGTGGTCCAGCTGCTTGATGACGGCGACCTTATAGGTCTTGGCGTCGCTTTCAGTGGGTGCGGCGGTGTTCTGGTCGGCAGAACTGTCGGCGGGGGATTCGGCCTTGCTGCCGCAGGCGGCCAGAGACAGGGTCATGGCACAGGCAAGAGTCAGGGTCAGGAGCTTCTTCATCATGTTGGTTTTCATTTTGGTTTCCTCCAAAAATATAAAATGTTTGAGCGGCAGATGACCGTTTTGACTGTGCCGGGGCCAAAAGGAAATAAAAAAACAGCCTTCGTCCCACACATGGGACAAAAGCTGATGCTTCTGCGATACCACCCAAATTGACGTTTACACGTCCACTCGCTTACGCGTACCATCATACGCGCCCCGATGGATAACGGGTGGGATTCCCGTCGGTCTCTACTTGGTTTCCCGTTCGGACCGCCCTCCGAAGTCCATTCGCCAGCCGACTCCTGCTCCGATCTCACCGCCCGGAACTCTCTGAAAGGTCATCTTGACTGGGTACTGCTCTCCGTCATAGGTTTGCTGTGATTTTCTTGTTGTGCCGTATTATAGGCGTGGAGATTCGGAATGTCAACCCCTTTATCCAAATTTGATGAAGCTGCCAAGAAAGGGCGGATATTTGTCTGGATATCAGTCCGTTCTTACAAAAAATGGGACGAAAAGGTTTTGGTTTTCCACGGTAAGCCCATATAAAAAGCATCAGCCCCCGCTTGTTCCAACGACAAGCGGGGGCTACTTCTGCTGAATTTCTTTCAATACGGTTACCTCTACTTCCATCTATCTGCCGTTGAGAGCTGAAACACTGCCTGCCAATCCATGAAGCACCGTGCGTACAGAATTCATGTCTCACGCGATCCCATAAATGATGTGCTTCGTATTTGACCTTCCGGTAACACTCTCCGGCGAAGAAAGAGGGTTTCCCATCGAGGGCTTTTTCTCCCTCTTTGTGTCTATAATATATAATAGCCTCAGTAATAAGTCAATAGTTTTTGTGCATTTTCAACGTTTTTGACAAAAAAATCTGCGGCGGGCAAGCAGGTCGCACAAAGGTGGACCTATCCGCCGAAGGCCGATAGCAGCGCGGAAAGGGAAAGGCCCTCCGTCTGCCAGAACTGCTCCAGCAGAGTGTCCAGATTGTCCTCACTGTGCTCAATCTCTCGGCTGAACAGCCGCAGGGCCTCCGGCAGTCCTACGAAACGGGAGAGGCGGTCTGTCACCAGTACCCCCAGCGCGCAGAACTGCGCCCGGCCCAGCAGGTCTCCATCGTTGACGGCCTTCAGCAGATACCGGAAGGCGAAGTACACGGCGATGCGTTCCAGCTTTTCCGGGTCTTGGGGAGCGAAGCCGGGCAATTCCGGCGCTTGCTCCCATTGCTTCAGCAGCGCAAGCCAGTCCGGTTCCAGAATTTCCAGATCCTGTAAGCACCGGCAGGCGGCAGCTTCCCAAGAGCCGGAACCGGCATTGGTTTCCGCAGAAATCGCCAAAGATCCCGTGCAGAAGGCGGCCAGCTCCGCCATGTTTTCGCTGTCCAATAGCTGTTGGGCCTCCCCGGTGATGAGCAGGAAGTCCCGCAGACGGGCCTTTAAGGAACGGCTCCGGTCCCGCAAGAGATCCAGCAGGCGGTCCCGCAGAGGGACCAGCCAATCCAGCCATTCGTCCCCGTCCTCCGTGGGCTGGTTATCCTGACGCTCCGAGAAGGTCAGAGGGTCACGGGTGCCCAGCAGCAGTTCATTGGCCTTGGGACAGGCGGCAGACAGAGTGATCTCCTGAAAGGGACCGTAGTCCTCAATAAAACGGGGATGCTCCCGGCAGGTGACGGAGGTGGCCTCCGGCCCCAAGGCACAGTGGATGTCGCAGAGGTTTTCCTGATTCAGAAAGGGACAGCGGCGGCCGTCCAGCGGAAAGCAGACGTCCTCGCCGTCAAACTGCATGGCAGCCCGGAGCTTCTCGCCCAGAGGGCCGGGTTCTGTCTGATATCGCCCGGCGGTGTCTTCGTCGATGACCACCTCCCAGCCGATGCAGCAGCTGTGGGGACAGTCTCCCGCCAGACAGGCAAATTGATCAAAATAATCCGGAATACGAACCAGCATGGAAATTCCTCCTGAATCTGGCAGGAAATTTCAAACAAAAAGTTGCAAACGCAACAGATTTTATGAGCCTATTATACGATACTAAGGGCGGAAAAACAAGCCTGCATAGCTGAGGAAAAAGGAGATACCCTATATGGTACGGAGAGTGATCGAGATCGACCGGGACAAATGCAACGGCTGCGGCGCCTGCGCCGATGCCTGTCAGGAGGGGGCCATCGGCATGGTGGACGGCAAGGCCGTGCTCCTGCGGGATGACTACTGCGACGGACTGGGCAACTGCCTGCCCCATTGTCCCACCAACGCAATTACCTTTGTGGAGCGGGAGGCCGCCGCGTTTGACGAAAAAGCTGTTGCCGCCGCACAACTGATGAAAAAGGCGGCGTCCCTGAAGGGCAGCGCGCCCATCACCCGCAGCGGCTGTTCCGGCAGCGCACCCTTACAGATGGACTGCCCCGGCAGTCAGGCCAACACACTGCGGCAGGGAACGGATACGGATGCCCCTATGCAGCCTGTCACGGCCTCCCGGCTCATGCAGTGGCCTGTTCAGATCAAGCTGCTGCCGGTACAGGCGCCGTTCTATCAGGGGGCCAGACTGCTGATCGCCGCGGACTGCACCGCCTTTTCCCGGGCAGACTTCCACGAGCGGTTTATGAAGGGGCGGATCACGCTGATCGGCTGTCCCAAGCTGGACGAGGGGGATTACGCGGAGAAGCTGACGGAGATCATCCGTTGTAATGACATCCGGGAGGTCACCATCGTCCGCATGGAGGTGCCCTGCTGCGGCGGTTTGCAGAGGGCGGCGGAAACGGCACTCCGGGAAAGCGGAAAGTTTTTGCCCTGGCAGGTGGTAACACTGGGCCGGGACGGAACCATTCAGGAATAATGGAGGTAAATCGTATGAAAGCAACAGTGAACGAAAACTGCATCGGCTGTGGCCTGTGCGCGGGAACCTGCCCGGTGGTGTTTACCATGGGGGATGACGGCTTGGCCCACGGTGGAGAGATCCCGGCCAACCAGCAGACCGAGGCAGAGACCGCCCGGGACGGCTGTCCTGTCAGCGCTATCAGCATTGAGGACTGACAACGGAAAGACCTGCCAAACGTCTTTAGCAGTCTATTCTGAATCAGATCAACAACGCAGCCGTCTCCCGGAGAAATCCGGGAGACGGCTGTAAAACGATATGGAGTTTTGAGATCGACAGAGAAGTTGCCGGGACAGCTCAGACCTTGCAGGTCCAGCCATGGGGATCGGGCTGCGTGCCCCACTGGATCCCGGTGAGGGTGTCATACAGCTTCTGTGCCAGAGGGCCGGTTTGGAAGTTGTTGATGGTATATGCCTTGCCTTCGTAGGTCAGTTCACCGATGGGGCAGATGACGGCGGCGGTGCCGACGCACATGGCCTCCTCCAGCGTTCCATTGGCGGCGGCCTCAAACAGCTCGTCGACAGAGATGAGCCGTTCCTCTACGGGCATCCCCCAATCCTCAAACAGCTGGAGGCAGGAGCGGCGGGTGACGCCGGGGAGGATGGACCCGGTCAGCATGGGGGTGATGATCCTGCCGTTGATCTTGAAGACCACGTTCATGCCGCCGCCTTCCTCCACATACTTGTGCTCCACGCCGTCCAGCCACAGTACCTGAGAATAGCCGTTGGCAAAGGCCCGTTCTCCGGCCCGGTTGGAAGCGCCGTAGTTGCCGCCGCATTTGGCCTCGCCGGTGCCGCCCCGGACAGCCCGGACGTCCTCGGTCTCCACGATGATCTTCACCGGCTCCATGCCGTTGTCAAAGTAGCTGCCTACCGGGGAGAGAATGATGATGAACTGGGCCGTGTGAACGCCGTGAAGCCCCAGCTTCGCATCGGTACCGTACAGGAAGGGACGGATGTACAGAGAGGTGCCGGGATCAGAGGGGACCCAGCGCTCGTCAACCTTCACCAGCGCCTTGACGGCTTCCAGTGCGTCCTCCGGGGGGACTACCGGCAGACCCAGGCGGATGGCGGAGTTTTTCATCCGCTCCATGTTGTCCCAGGGGCGGAACAACTGCACCTCACCGTCAGGACGGCGGTAGGCCTTCAACCCTTCAAAGACCTCGGCGCCGTAATGGAACACACAGGCGGCAGGGGACAGAGAGATGTTCTGGAAGGGGACGATACGGGGATCGTACCAGCCTTTTTCATCGCTGTAATCCATGATGAACATGTGGTCGGTGTAGTGGATGCCGAAGCCCAGCTGATCCGAGGGGAGGAGTGTTCCGGGGTGTGTCGTTTTCGTGATGCTGATATACATGGATGATACCTCCTGAAAAAATAAGAGTCTGTTGATAAAGTGGCAGATTTTCCGCGACGGTAAGGAAGAGTGTGTGCGGGAAACCCAAGAAGAGTGTCCTGCGCATTGGAATTAAACATTTTCAGAACTTTTGTAAAGTTCTGAAAATAAGTTCGAGTTCTTTCAAATGTTTTACGCTTTGACAGCCGGATAACCGGAGCGAAAGCAAACAGAAAAGCGGCCCCGTCGAATCGACGGAGCCGCTTGGTGTTTCAGGTCCGATCCTCAGAGGATCGAAAGGGAAACCGGGCGTTGTACCGGGATTCGACAAATGGGAAAATGATGTACCAGAATAATAATGGGTAAAATAATAATGGACGCCAGCAGCAGGCTGTCGTCCAGAATCATAGCGATATTGGAGTGGGAAGAAGCTTCAGAGCAGACGGAAACGGCGCAGACTGCCTGCGCAGAAGCGTATGCAAAAGTAGAACCGGTCATGCAGGTCATCGTTTGTCTTCGCCCTTTCACTCAAGTTGGCTGCAGTTTAGCACGGTGAAGGCGGTCCGTCAAGAGAAAATCATGCAAACGCCCAAGAGATCGGCGGTGTGACCAACAACCTCATGTTTCCGAGCAGGTGATTTTGTAGGAATTTGCGGAAACGGTTGCCGATAGGTCGGCCTTTCCAAATACGGAATCAGGAAAAGGACCGGCAGCGGGGGTTGAACCCCCGTTGGAAATCTGTCATAATAAGAAAAAAACAGGCCGGGCAAGAGGCTCCGGCGGAAACGGATATTGCCCATGAAACAGATCTGTATCGGCATTCTGGCCCATGTGGACGCCGGAAAAACAACCTTATCAGAGGCCCTGCTGTACCGGGCCGGAGCCATCCGCCGTCTGGGGCGGGTGGACCATCAGGACGCCTTTCTGGACACCGACACCATGGAGCGCCAGCGGGGCATCACCATTTTCTCCAAGCAGGCGGTGCTGGAACTGGGAGATACCCGGGTGACGCTGCTGGACACCCCCGGCCATGTAGACTTCTCTGCCGAAATGGAGCGGACGCTGCAAGTGCTGGACTGCGCCGTGCTGGTGATCTCCGGCACTGACGGCGTACAGGGCCACACCCGGACGCTGTGGGACCTGCTGGAACGGTATCAGGTGCCTACGTTCCTGTTCATCAACAAGATGGACTTGGCGGGCGCGGACCGGGCGTCGCTGCTGGCCCACTTAAAGGACAAACTCGGCGGCGGCTGCGTGGACTTCGGGGACCCGGATACCCTGTGGGAGGAGGCCGCCGTCTGCGACGAGGCGGCTCTTGAGCAATATCTGGAAATGGGAGAACTTCCGGAGGACATGATCTCCCGTCTGATCGGGGAACGAAAGCTGTTTCCCTGCTTCTTCGGTTCTGCGCTGAAGGTGGAGGGCGTGGATGAGCTGCTTGCCGGCGTGGAGCGGTATGCCCCCCAGCCGGACTATCCGGCGGAATTCGGCGCCAAGGTGTTCAAGATCACGCGGGACGCGCAGGGTGCCCGGCTGACCCACATGAAGATCACCGGCGGTGCACTGCACACCAAGGAACTGCTCACCGGCCGGGAGGGGGACACGGTCTGGCAGGAAAAGGCGGATCAGCTCCGGCTCTACTCCGGGTCGAAATTCCACCCCGTGGACACGGCGGAGGCCGGGGCCGTAGTGGCGGTGACGGGCCTGAGTCACACCTTCCCCGGACAGGGGTTGGGGATCGAGCCGGACTGGTCCGGGGCGGTCTTGCAGCCGGTCCTGACCTACCGGGTGGAACTGACGGACGGCACAGACCCCCACACGGCGCTGCAAAAGCTGCGGCAGTTAGAGGAGGAAGACCCCCAACTTCACATCGTTTGGAATAACGGGGAGATCCACGCTCAGCTCATGGGCGAGGTGCAGATGGAGGTGTTGCAGCGGCTTGTCCGGGAGCGGATGGGCATGGAGATCAGCTTTGGCGCAGGGGCTGTCTGCTACCGGGAGACCATCGCCAACGCCGTGGAGGGCATCGGCCACTTTGAACCCTTGCGGCACTATGCCGAGGTGCATCTGCTGCTGGAACCCGGCGAGCCGGGCAGCGGCATTACCCTCGCCTCCGTGTGCCCCACGGACAAGTTGGATCTGAACTGGCAGCGGCTGATCTTTACACATCTGTTGGAAAAACCTCATTTGGGGGTGCTGACCGGCTCACCCATCACCGATATCAAAATCACCTTGTTGGCGGGCCGCGCCCACGAAAAGCACACCGAGGGCGGCGATTTTCGACAGGCCACCTACCGGGCCGTGCGGCATGGGCTGATGCAGGCGGAAAGCGTGCTGCTGGAGCCGTGGTACCGGTTCCGGCTGGAAGTCCCCGCCCAGCAGGTGGGCCGGGCCATGACGGATTTGCAGCAGATGGGCGGCAAGGTGGACCCGCCGGAGACCGTGGGAGAGGAAACGGCCCTCACCGGCACGGCCCCGGTGGCGGGGCTCCGGGATTACGCCCGGGAGGTGGCGGTCTACACCCGTGGACAGGGGCGGTTGTCCTGCGTCCCGGCGGGGTATTTCCCCTGCGCGGAGGCGGAAGCCGTCATCGAGGCCATGGGGTACGACCCGGAACGGGACGTAGAAAACACGGCGGATTCCGTGTTCTGCTCCCACGGGGCCGGTGTGGTGATCCCGTGGCGGGAGGTGGCCCAGCACGCCCAGGTGGACAGCGGCTGGCGCCCAGAGGGGACGGAGCCTGAACCAAAGAAAGCGGCCCCCCAGCGTCGGCCCGTCAGCACCTATGCCGGGACCGCGGCTCAGGATAAGGAATTGCAGGCCATCTTCGAGCGGACCTACGGCGCGGTGAAGCGGGAGAGTTTTCTTCCGCCCAAGGCTCCTAGGCGGCCTGTGGCCGATCATTCGGAGGAAAAACGGCGGGAATTGAAAAGGGCCTTCTCCGGCGAGGACTATCTGCTGGTAGACGGGTATAATATCATTTTCGCGTGGGATGAGCTGAAAAAGCTGGCGGCAGAGCATCTGGATGCCGCCCGGAAAAAGCTGTGCGACCTCCTGTGCAACTATCAGGGCTACCGGAAATGCCGGGTCATTCTGGTGTTTGACGCCTACAAGGTGAAGGGCGGTCTGGGCAGCGTAGAAAAGTACCACAACATCACCATTGTCTATACCAAGGAGGCGGAGACGGCGGACGCCTATATCGAGCGGGCGACCTATGAGATCGGGCGGCAGCACCGGGTCCGGGTGGCCACCTCCGACGGGCCGGAGCAGATCATCATTCTGGGCCACGGGGCTCTGCGGCTGTCGGCCTCTGCCTTCCACGAGGAGCTGATGGAGGTCCAGAAGCAGATCGGAGATACCGTGTGGCAGAATAACCGGAAGAATGCCAACAGCGGCGCGGTGCGGGCGGCGATGGAAAAGGCGAAGGAGGACGGCAGATGCTGACACTGCTCACCGCGGCGGCGGTTTTAGCCGCCTGCGCCGGTCTGCGGCGGTTTTTGAACCGCCCGAAGCGGACAGACGCATATTTCTGGAAGGGCCGCGTCCGCTTGACGGCCCTGTGGAATGACGGCGCGGCCTTCGGCCTGCCTCTGAAACGGACGCTGGTAACGGCGCTGTCCATTCTGATTTTGCCGCTGGTGTGGATGTTCCGCCGCCGCAGTCCCATAGGAGCGGGACTGGCCTTGGGCGGTGGTCTCAGCAACCTGTGGGAGCGGCTGCGGCGCGGCGCGGTCTATGACTATGTGCAGTTTCCCAAGCTGCCGAAGATCGGCCGCTATGTATGGAATCTGGCGGATTTCGCTATTTTGATCGGCGGACTGCTGCTGGCCCTGCTGGAACGGAAAAAATGAGCAACGCTGCCCGGAGGAATATCCTCTGGGCAGCGTTATTTTGGGCAGTGAAATTTTTTGGAAACGGCGGGGCGGGTGGTCAGGACTTGGCCGGGGCGGAAAGCTCCGTCAGGGGGGCGAAGCGGTAGCCCATGTCCTCCCATTTCGTCAGCAGATCGTCCAAGATGGCGGCATTGGTGGAGGAGGTGGAGTGCAGCAGCACGATGGCTCCGTTGTGGATGCGGGGCAGCAGCTTGGCGTAGGCCTGCTCCGCTGTGGGCTGGTTGTCGGCATACCAATCCACGTAGGCAAGGCTCCAGAACACTGTCTGGTAGCCCAGTTCCTGAGCCAGTTTCAGGTTTTGCTCACTGTATTTCCCCTGCGGGGGCCGGTAGAAGTGGGACAATTCCTGCCCGGTGATCTCCTGATACAGCGCCGCCAGAGAATCCAGCTCCTTTTGGAAGCTGGCCTTGTCGGAAATGGCGGACATATCCGGGTGGTGGTAGGTGTGGTTGCCTACGATGTGTCCCTCCGTCGCCATCCGGCGGACGATGTCCGGGGCAGATTCGATCATGTGGCCCACCACGAAGAAGGCCGCCGGAGCACTATGCTTTTTCAGCGCATCCAAAATGGCCCCGGTGTTGCCGTTTTCGTAGCCGCAGTCAAAGGTGAGATAAATGACCTTTTGGCTGGTGTCCCCTACATACCAGGCGTCATACTGAGTGAGAAAGTCCGCCGTGGCATTGCCAATGGGGGGTTCATGCTCCGCGGGGAAGGACAGTCCCCAGTTATCGGCGGAGGCGGGAATGGCGGCGTCGCTGGACGTGGATAGGGCGGCGGGGGAGCCGCGGCCAAGGATCCCCATCAGCGTCAGACAGGGCAGAAGCAGCAGACAGAAAATTTGCAGACGTTTGCGCATGGCGTTCCTCCTGAGAATGGATTTTCATTAGTCTGCCCGGAGGAAAACCCCTTCATACCCGGTTGCGAAACCCGGCGAAAGCTGTTATGATGTGGCAGTGAAAATTTCGCAGGACCCAAAGGAGAAACAAAATGGCAAAGAAACGGCGTACCTCTCGAAAACCCGGCCGGAAGGAGGCCTTGGCAGTCATCATTCTGGCGATGCTCGTCGGTCTGGCCCGACAAATGCTGGCCCCCAGCTATGACCTATCAAATATCCCGGGCTATGACGGCACCAGCGCTTACGCCGTCATCGACCGGAATCAGCCTTCCTTTACGGAGGAGGAATACACCACCGATTCCTATGAGTATTACAGCGAGCTGGACAGCCTGGGCCGCTGCGGCGTCACGGAGGCCTGCGTCGGCGTGGACCTGATGCCCACAGAAGAGCGGGAGAGCATCAGCAAGGTGAAGCCCACCGGCTGGGTGCAGCACCAATATGATTTCGTGGACGGCGGGAACCTCTATAACCGCTGTCACCTCATCGGCTTTCAGCTTACCGGTGAAAACGCCAATGAGAAAAACCTCATCACTGGCACCCGGTATATGAATGTGGACGGTATGCTGCCCTTTGAGAATCAGGTGGCGGACTACGTGGCCTCCACCGGGAATCATGTGCTCTACCGGGTGACCCCCGCCTTTGTGGATACCGAATTGGTGGCCCGGGGCGTGGAGATGGAGGCATATTCCGTGGAAGATCAGGGCCGGGGCGTCTGCTTTCATGTCTACTGCTACAATGTGCAGCCCGGTGTGGAGATCGACTATGCCACCGGGGAGAATTGGGAGGCATAATGGAACTTTGGAAGAATTTTGACCGGCTGGTGGTGTTCGATACGGAAACTACCGGAATTGAGTTCGGCCGGGACCGGATCATTGAGATCGGCGCTGTGGCACTGGAAAACGGCGCGGAGCGGGGGGATTTCAACGCCCTTGTCTGCCTTCCGGCAGGACAGATGCTGCCGACCTTCATTACGGAGCTTACCGGCATTACGGACGAGCAGTTGGACCGGGAGGGCGTGGATGACCGTGCGGCGGCGGAGGGCTTCTGCCGTTTGCTGGAGGGGGCCGAGCGGCCATTGCTGGTGGCCTATAACGCTCAGTTCGACCTGAATTTCCTCTACTACCTGCTGAAACCCTTGGGGTTGGTGTCCGTTTTGCGAAAGCCCCGGTTTCTGGACGCTTTGACAGTGTACCGGGACCGGCGGGACTATCCCCACAAGCTGTGCAACGCCATCGAAGCCTACGGTCTGACGGAGGCGGAAAACAGCCACCGGGCAGTGGATGACGCCCGGGCCACCGTCCTGCTTTTGGAGGCGATGGCGGCGGAGAAGGACGATCTGATGCGGTATATCGACCTGTTCGGCACCCATCCCAAGTACGGTATGAGCGGGAAAAAGATTGCCTCCGTGACCTACTGCCCACAGCCCTATGACCGGCGGGCACCGCTGTATGAGCTGGCTCATACAATGTGAAAAGTTTGTGAACATTTGAAGGAAATACTTGCAATATGACAACCTGTCGGGTATCATACCCGACAGGTTGTCATATTAGGAAGAGTATCCGGTTCCGCACAGGCTTTCTCGATGGGAGGAAGGGGTGCGCAGGACCCTGTCCCAGATATTAGGGAAATCATTACGGATCGAAAGGAGGCTGGCGGCTTGCCCAGCAGTACATTTTTGAATCTGGCGCCGGAAAAGCAGGAAAAGCTGCTGTCAGCGGCAGTCCGGGAATTTACGGAGCGGCCCTATAACGAGGCGTCCATCAACCGGATCGTCCGGGAGGCGGGAATTCCCCGTGGCAGCTTTTACATGTATTTCCGGGATAAGGAGGACCTGTTCCACTATCTGATGGAGGAGAGCATCAACGAGATGCTTATGGTGTTTGAGGAGGTACTTCACAGTCAGGGGGGCGACATCTTCGCAGCCCTGCCAGCCATGTATGATCATCTTCGGAGCCGCCGGTCAGCGGACCGCAGTCTGGGGGGCATGGGTATGATGTCCGCCATCGTCAACCGCAACGACGGCTTGCAGAAGGGCGGCCTGCTGGAGTTTCTGGACCCGGATCACATTTTGAAGCGGATGGAGGGCTGCGTGAACCCGGATCTGCTGGACCTGCGGGAGCCGGAGGACCTGAACTGCATTCTGAGGATGCTTATTGTATTGATAGTCCCCATCATGTATAACGGCATTCGGCCTGAGACCGACCCGGAGGACCGGGAAAAGCTGGAGCGCGCGTTGGAAATTCTGCGGCGGGGCATGGGGGCAAAGACCCACCCCGCACAGCGTTCATAAAGGAGTTGTCTATATGGAAGAACTGATGAAGAAAACGAAGGCAGGTCAGTCTGCGCCTGCGTCCGAAACGGAGCCGAAAAAGAAATTCGGCCTGCCCAAGAGCAAGAAAGCGAAGAAATGGATGAAGATCGCCGCAGCTGCGGCCGTGATCGCCGCACTGGCGGCAGGCTGCATGGCCAGGGCATCCAAAAAGGCAAACGCCTATCTCGGCGGCAGCTATCTGGTGGCTCAGGCCACCCGGCAGGATCTGACGCTGTCCGTTACTGGAACGGCGACCCTGAAGCCCGCAGATTCCTATAACGTCACCACCCTGATCTCCGGCGAGATCGAAAACGCGCCCTTTGAATTGGGCGATTTGGTGAATAAGGGGGATCTGCTGTTTGCCCTGAACAGCAGCGACGCTCAGAACAATGTGGATCGGGCGGAGATTTCCGTGGCGCAGGCCAAAATGGCCTATCAGCAGGCCAAGGAGGCGCTGAACCCCGTGGCTTCCATCAGCGGTACGATTCAGGAGCTGTATGTCCACAACGGCGACAGTGTGAACGCAGGTGCTCAGATCGCCAAGATCACCTCCAGCATGGACCTGTCCATCGATTTCCTGTTCCCCTACGCCAGCCCCACGGACTTCTATGCGGGTCAGGCGGCCACGGTGTATATCGGCAATTATGATGCCCCGGTGAGCGGCACGGTGGATTCCGTGTCCAACTCCACCAGCATTACCAGCAACGGCCTGTCCGCCGTCAGCGTCCGGGTGAAGCTGGCGAATCCCGGCGCTGTCTCGGATTCCTTCACGGCCTCTGCCCGGATCGGCAATTACGCCAGCTACGGCCAGACGCCCATCAATCTGGGTGGAGCCACCATTGTCTACGCCGGTGCCAGCGGCACCATTCAGGGCTTGAATAAGCTGGCGGGCAGCACCGTCAAGCAGGGGGAGCCCCTGTGCACTGTGGAGTCCGCCGATGCCCGGAACCGGGTGGAGAACGCCCGGCTGAGTCTGCAGAATGCGGAACTGGCGGCTTCTATGGCAGCGGACAGTCTGGATGATTACAACATCACCTCTCAGATCACCGGCACCGTGATCGAAAAGAATTTCAAGGCCGGTGACAAAGTGGAGGGCATGAACTCCGGCTCTCTGGCAGTGGTTTATGACATGAGCTACTTGAAGCTGGAAATGGCCGTGGATGAACTGGATATCAGCAAGGTGGAGGCGGGCCAGTCCGTCACCATCACTGCGGACGCGGTGGAAGGGCAGACCTTCACCGGAGTGGTGGACAACGTCAGCATCAACGGCACCACGGCAGGCGGCGCCACCAGCTATCCCGTGACCATCCTCATCAAGGATTACGGCGACCTCAAGCCGGGCATGAATGTCTCCGCAACCATCGAGGGCGACCGGGTCCCCAATGCCCTGTGCATCCCCGTGGACGCTGTGAACCGGGGCAACACTGTGACGGTCCCCGGTCCCGGCGCCATGAACGCGGACAATACCACCGTGGCGGATGTCTCCAAGCTGGAAACACGGGAAGTGACGCTGGGCAAGAGCGACGGTGATTTCATCGAGGTTACCGGCGGTCTGGAAGAGGGGGACACTGTCCTAATCCCCAACCAAAGCTCTAACATGATGGCCGAAATGATGGGGATGTAAGCCATGGAGCATCTCATTGAATTAAAAGACGTCTACAAGATCTACCACATGGGCGACGAGGACGTTCACGCTCTGGACGGCGTGAGCCTCACCATCGACAAGGGGGAGTTTGTAGCCATTGTGGGACAGTCCGGTTCCGGTAAATCCACTGCCATGAACATCATCGGATGTCTGGATGTTCCCACCAGCGGCACCTATCATCTGGGGGGCGTGGACGTATCCACCATGGATGATGACCAGCAGGCGGAGATCCGGAACAAAATGCTGGGGTTCATCTTCCAGCAGTATAACCTGATCCCCAAACTGACCGTGCTGGAAAACGTGGAGCTGCCCCTGCTGTATGCCGGTGTGGGCGCGGAGGAGCGGAAGGAGCGGGCTGTGGCGGCTCTGGGCCGTGTGGGTCTTGCCGAAAAGCAGAAAAATCTGCCCAGCCAGCTTTCCGGCGGTCAGCAGCAGCGGGTGTCCATCGCGAGAGCGCTGGCGGGGAATCCCTCCGTCATTCTGGCGGATGAGCCCACCGGCGCGCTGGATTCCCGGACGGGCCGGGAGG
>ERZ833963.642-NODE-642-length-50877-cov-3.411416_pt1 | contig 50877 bp, 41 predicted proteins | sample MGYA00519693_ERZ833963 | MGnify/ENA primary metagenome ERZ833963 (study PRJEB31850, sample SAMEA3708748) | human gut metagenome | biome: human gut; feature: human-associated habitat; material: faeces | place: China | collected 2014 ...
TCCGTGTAGGAACGGGCAAGCGAGTGTACGTTTTCCGGCTCCGGCAGAGTCACGGTAAGAGCTACATTCACTTGACGAGGTGTCTGTGCAGGACGACTATCATCACTGGCACAAGAGGCGAATAATATGCATATTAAATATGGTATTATTTTGAGATATGATTTCATAGTATTATTCCATTAATTTAATTACGACATTTATTCAGCATAAATGGCTTTCCCATTTTCATCACGTCCAATCATTTCAGGTTCTACAATCACCTCTTCACTTGAAGTTTCAACCGCATTCGTATTCATACTCCTAGTAGTCGTCAATTTCGTGTTAGGAACATGCACAGAAACCGAAGCCGAATGTTTCACCCTATCATAAGTAATTGTAGCTATATGCCCATAGGAAGTTGTGTAAGTTTTAGCTTTACTTGATCCATAACTTGTAACAGTTATAGCATAACCTTCTGAATACAGGAGAGTACCTCCCCTATTATAAAAATTAAACTTATTATTATCTCCAGATGCATTCGTCCCCCTTTCCATCGTACCATTCTCATATGCGTACATGTGAAGATTCATCGCTGTATTTGATGGTCTACTTGAAGTATACCAAATAGCATAAACTTCCAATTTTATTTTACGAGGAGAATTAGCATCCCCTTCAAACAACGGAGCATTAAAAAATGTAGTTTCACCTTGCCCTGATCTAGCATCTCCACCCCATTCCAAAAGAGTCCCTCCATTATAAGCAAAAGATACTCTTCCATCAGTATTACCACCACCACTTCCTGTGACTCCTTTTCCGGGATTGTTATCTTGCATACCAAATCCGACAGGTATTTTATCATATTCACTATTATTCGAACCCACATTTGTAAGATGGTTTCCGGCAAACTCCACGGCAATATCAACATCCGTAGAACCACTCCAAGTAAACTTCACCACGAAATAATGGAACGGCGGTATCGTCACGATAATATCCTGATAAACATTAGCCGTCACTTCATAATCCGGACACGAGGCATGTCTGAATCTCATGGTTCCCGAACGAGGTTCATCATTATCCTCCGGATTTGCATTTCCCGTGTTACGATCCGTGGTAAATGACAATATCTGTCCAATCGGATCCCAAGAAATATCATGAATCCAAGTTTGTTGCGGAACAAAATTCTCTATCATCTTCGTTCCCCCGTACACAACCACATCCTGTGAATTGGTTACCGCTTGTGTTTCCGTTCCTTGTGGTGCAGAAGCATCAATCGTGTTATCATTATCCACGTAGATATAGCAATTCACCAATCGAATCGTATCCGTATCCAGCGTCATAACATTCTTCACAATGACAAGCGTATCTCCATAAACAAGATGTCCCTCATCCAAAGTTTTGTTGTAAGCAACAGAAGAACGGGTGAAGTTAACGTTACTTATCCCGGCATTTCCACTCTGCACGTTTGCAGCAGCCTTTCTGGGATTCGTGGTCAGGAATTTCCAGTTACCACCGGTACTCGTAATCGCAACTTGTCTATTCTCATGAAGATTCGGGCAGAAAACCAATCGTTTATTATCCACGGTAATCGTTCCCTCATCCGGTCTTTGCGTCACGGGAATCTTTTTCGTCACGTTATTCGCTTTGACCGTGATATAAGAACTACGAGGTTGGCCATCCACGTAAGTGTCCACGTTAGCCGTAATCTCGACCCCGTTATCCGCAATCTTCCGAACGGAAGTAATCCAACCTCCTGTCGGGTAATCCACCGTAAAATCCAAGGCATTCGTGTTCACGTAAAGCGTATCTTTATGTGATAGTCCCACGGATGCTTTATCCGTGTAAAGCTGTGTCTGTGACAGGTCAGCATTCAATTCCACATCCTCCCAACCCAAAACATCAGCCGTCACGTCCAGTTTTCCACCTACCAGAAGACGCACAAGTAATATACCGTTCACACGGGGCACCCGCGGGATTACAACATCTGTCTTTTTAAAACGAATTCCCCCCTCACAAGCCAAGTCCACACTCACTTTCATGTGACTCTCCGTCGTATCTTTCGGGTTAACACTCAGGTAATCGTTTCCCTTGTGAGCCGGGATAACAAAATACAACGTGTCACTACGTTGGTGTCCCGGTAACGAGGTACTATCCTTGACCCGGAAAGTCCCGGTCATCGGCACGGAACTCACCCTAGGGTTCTTTGCAGTCGGGAATAATCCTCCCTCCCAGTTCAAGGTAGTCGGCACATCCTTCAATGCGAAATTATGCGTCCCGTTCACGTCCAATCCACCCGCATCCGCGATAACCACCTTTACCAGAGCCACGTTTCGTGACAATATAGTAGTTCCTGGAACCGAATTATCCTGCCCGCCAATAACCAATTGACCATCGATATTGGCCGTGCGTAATTCCGGCATGGAAGGTAATACCCCTCCCGATGTTCGGGTCTCCCACATCTTCAAATCTTCACGAGCCGCGCTACGCATAGGTTGAATCAAGCCGCCACTAAAATCAGTATTGGCAGTCACAAGGGCTATATTCCACGTCCCGGCAGCGACAGTCATCGACAGTCGATCCGGGGCATAAGTTACCCTCTGAACCTTCTGGTTGAATCTTCCGGCATCACCTCCATCTCCATCAAAAAGATAGACCAACGTGTTACTGACAATATCCCCACCCGCTCTCGTCATGTTGAAAGTCAGTAAAGGATCTCCACTCGCTTGCCCGGACAGGGAATCCCTGTCGTCCGAGCAAGCTAGTAGGAGAATAGTCAATAACCCCGCTAACAATATGTTTATATATTTTCCTGCCATAATTCTCTTTTTTCATTCACTACCTCCCCGAAGGGAGTAGAATTTGTTTATTTACGGATCGTAAACTCGGCCGTAGCTTCTGCATCAGAAACACTGATCGGTTGCGCGCCCGTGGGTTGAGTTACAGACTTGATTTTCAACTTCACTTGTTTTTCCGCTGCATCCGTACTATATAGCACCACACCATACACGTTCGCAGAACTATGATTTCCGTCACCACTGATGCGGAGATCATGCATATTCGTAAACACAAAGTCTTTACCTTCTTTAGCCGAAGCATCAGGAACCGTCACACAATTCACGATAACATCACTTCCGGTAGCATTCGTCAGCAAAGCCCCGTCAGAAGCCCGCACCAAAGACACCGTGAAGAATCCCGATACAACATTATTGTTCAATCTGTGATCGCCAAGGGAAGCTATCATTAAACGTGCCGGTTGATCGACAACCACCCCGCTACAACTCAACAACTCCCCTTCAAAAGCCACGTTCGAACCACTCAGACAATGTACTTTATTAAAGTTAATCACGACCGTCTTGGGTAATTCATAACGGGTATCCTCCAACGTTTTCACCGAGAACGATGATTTCTGTGATCCATTGGCAAATATCACTCTCGGGGTTAATCCCATATCGAAATCAAGGGCATCAGCCGTTCCTTCCCCGTAAATACCATCCACGATGATATTGGCTCCCGTCGAATTCATTAAAGGAGTTCCATCCGGTTTGAACAACCCAAGCTCGTATAAAATATCTTTTGTTCCCTCTTCTCCCTGTTCCGTGCGAACCATCTTAACAACAGCCTGTTGATCCTCGATCACCGCTTTACCCACGGGTTTCACCAGATAACTTTGCTGTGCATCCGAAAGTACGAGTTCAAACTCTTTCATCCCCTCGATCAAATTATTCGCTTTCACGGACACCTCTATATCCTGTTTTACCAGATAACGGTCGGCCGTTCCCCGTGACGGGGTAAACGAAAGCTTTCCTTTCACCGGTGTAAAATTATTCGCAATATTAGCCGTTTTCTCTTGGGTAGCATATCCCACGCTTACCGGAATTGGCGCACCTTCTTTCGTCGTGGCATACCCGGTCAGAGTCACGGTAAAAATAGCCGTGGCTATTCCATTCACCGGTTTCGTGATCTTCACGTCCGAAACATAAAGACCATGTCCCAGTTTCACGAGACGACCTCCCGCTCCCAGGAAAAGTAACTCCCCGGATGAAGCAGTATACGCCTGACGATAAGCCGTCGGTTTATTATCCGTCACGTAACGGTCAAACTCCTTTTCACCCGTGGACGAAAACATACAAACCCGTCCTTCAGAAGAAGATAACAATAAAATCTCCCCGCTGTTGGTTACTTTCATTTTGTCAAAATTACCATCCAGTGAACGCTCGAACTCCACTTTCCCGGTCGGGTGAATACGTATAAACGTACCTCGACGTCCGCCCATGTCGTATGTCGTCACCACGGACTCCCCGGTTGCCGGGTTCATCCCGATTCCCCGTACATTCCCCTTGGACGTACCCGAATACAAGGCTGTTCCGTCATTACGCAACAAAGCATAATATCCTTGACTTCCGCTACCTCCAACCAGAATATTACCATTACGGGCCACCTGAAGATGATCCAGCATAGTGGCCCCTTGGTTGGCAGGAATCATATTCTTCGCAAACACGATGTCCCCCTCCGGACGAATCTTGTAAATAATCCCCCCATCTGTCGGTGAATTACCGATCACAAGCACCGAACCGTCATTAATATTGGCATTCAACCCGGTCACGACAAACTGTTTTGCCGGGATCGTCGTCATGTAATAAGGTTTTCCCTTATCATCCAGACGAACCACGAGAGCTTGCTCCTTATCCTTTCCGGCAGAGAATGCCGCACAAATGTATTCAATCGAATTTCCCATCACCGCAAACTGGTCACAATAACCACCCCCGGCATTTTTATACTGGTAAACCACGCTACCCGTCGGGTCCAGTTTCAACAGGATTCCCTGACGACCGTCCGCCCCTTTCGGCTCCGAACCGGACACCACAAACGCCCCGCTCCGCAGCAGCATACCTTTCAGAAAATTACTTCCTTGATCCCCGGCATAAATATCGGTAACGATACGTCCGCCTCGATTAATCACCACGATACGTCCACATAAAGTAATTTTATCCTTTTTACCTTTTACATTCGGCACACTAGACTGTCCAACCACCAAAACCCGGCTGTTATCCAACTCCACAATCTCGTTCACCGCGGTAAAGCCTGTCAATGGAAGTGAAAAAACCACGTCTCCTTCCCGTTCCACCCATGTCAAGTTATATTTTTGACCTTCTTTACCAACTAAAGCTACTTCATCACCGGGTAGCGGGCAAACCAGTTGAATCTGATTTTTATCACCATATACTTTATCGAACACCACCGGCATATACTGGGCTTTCACCTGCAAACAAGTGATCACGCTCAGCAGGAACAATATCCACACTCTATGAATTCTCGTCTTCTTCATATTATCGTTTACTTTTTAATTCTACCTCTTATGATATATCTCAACACGTCTCGCCTTACGATTCACCTGAATCCAGTCAATATTTCCCTCCGCTTGATTTCCCATCTCTTCCTTCATCTCCTCCGGAGAAAGTCTCACCTTGCCGTGAGCCTTTATATTGAAATCCACATTGACACCATGATCCCGTAAAAACTCGGCAACACTCTTTGCCCTTCTTGCTGACAAGGCATAGTTGTAATTGTCACTACCCATTTCGTCAGCGAAACCGTCAAATCTCAATTCAGAGAAATAATAGGAACCCATTTCATTAATAAACTGCTCCAGGCATTGAATGGATTCTCGAGTCAATTTATCCGAATCGAAATCAAAATAAAGAGTCATTAGCAAACCTTCCGGTGCATATCGTTTTATTGAAATAGTTTCCTTGGTAACCGATTCCGTGGTCCCGTTCAGTAATAAAGCCCCGCCCAGAATCGCGCTTTCCTCGCTCATTCCGAAATGAGGATCTCCCTGCAGGGTCCCCAAATCTTCCTCGGTTTGCAGATAATAAATATCATCCCGGGACTCCATTTCCCGGTCCGAAACAAAATAAGCGGTTCGTAAATCCAGCGGACACATAAAATAGTCGTTGAAAACCGAATTCACCGGATAAGGAAAATGACGCACGCTGCCCGGAACTACTCCCTCTTGATCGTAGTCGGCATTAAACAGGTCATATCCTCCGAAACCCGGTAACCCGTTAGAGGAAAAAATAAGACGTCCTTCATAAAGTACGGGAAAAATCTCGTTCCCTTCCGTGTTGACATCCGCACCCAAATTCATCGGGGTTCCCCACTCCTGTGTCTCTTCGTCCCAATGAACAACGTACAAGTCAAACCCGCCAAATCCTCCCGGCATATCAGAAGTGAACAACAACGATTTCCCGTCATTAAACAAGTAAGGATGAGCATACGAATTTTCCGGGTCTTGCGGGAAAACCGGAATGTACCTTCCAAAACGTTTACTCTGGCTCTTGATCACGGAATAGTACAATTTAGTACGGAAAGGACGATGTTTTTTGTCCACCATCTCCACCGATACATTCTTTTTATCGTACTCGATCACCGTGGTCACCATCACCTGCATATCCGGAGAAAACGTTACCGGTCCATTCTGCAAATCCACCGGAATCTTCCGGAAATAATCGGAATATCTCGGTGATTTCTGTGACATCACCTTTTCCCCAGCCTCCTTCAACTCGTAATAGTGAGTACGATGGAAAAACAACTTTCCGGGATCGTTAAACTTACTGTAACTAATGGCATAGAAAGGTTGTTCCCCGTAATTTCCAATCCAGAACTCGGCATTCGGCGTGTTCAAAGACAACCGTTTGGCCGTGAATCCGGGGAATTCCTGCACGGAATGACGCATGGCAAGAGCCTCCAGTGTATTCTGGTAGCGTTGATACCTGCTATACTGATCTCGATAAGCATTATCCAGACAGATCGCCTCGGCTTTCCGTGCCTGACCTTGAAAACGCAACGCATCTATGTAGTCACACACGTCATCCACGAGGAATAAATTCCGTTCCAGCTCCATCGCCTTCTCGTAATGCCCGATAGCCCAGCTATAATCCCGTACCATGAAATACAAGCGCGCAATCTTCAAATGAAGAGCGGCTTGATTTTGCATATTCTCTTCTTTTTTAAGAGCCGTTTCATACTGCGCCATCGCTTTATTAAACTTCTGCCTTACAAAATTACGGTCAGCCCGTCTTTCCACACGTCCCAGCTTACGTTCCTGTGCTTTCACAGGAAGCGCTCCATCCATCAGGAAAAGAAACACGGCAACCGACAAGAGAATTTGTATCTTCTTTTTTCTCATTTTCAGCAACATTTTATCTGTAACACTAGCGGAATATATTGTATGTAAGACTCACGCCGAACTTCGTCGGACCAATCCATTGCTTGGTCTTCTTGAGTTCCAACGGGAAATTCACGTATTCTCCTCCTAGTTTATATTTATCATACTGGAAATGAGCATATCCAACACCGATATTCATATCCAGCGCCAGACGGGAGTTAAAAGCATATTTGTACCCGAAAGTAATACCTCCCGATACCCCCCATCCTTTCCGGCGATAACTCCGGAGCGGGTCATTGTGTTTCAACAACCCGATATTAAAAGTGCCATACATGGCGTAAGGACCGATATAAAACCCATCCCATGAATCATTCGTGTAAAAATTTTGCGGGTTCCAATAGTATCGTAACTCCGCGGCCCCCATTAACACTCGAAAAACTTCTTCATTCTTCTTAAACATATACGGTAACCACGCCCCCTCGGCATTCACCGTGAGCTGTCGCGTTAACGTGTACTCAAAACCGATATTAGGTGAACCGGTCAACCATAAAGGTACATTTACCTTAACACTTTGCGCCCGTACCCCGCCAAATAAACAAAGCAAAACGGAAACAAGTAAAATATATCGTACAACTGGTTTCATATTATTCTCTTTATTCATGAATATCACATCATTCCATGTTCGTATTTCCACTCTCAATATCTTCATTCCATCCCACGATCGAAACTTTGACCACGACGTAAGAATCGATTTCAATAATAATACGCTGGCCATGCAATAGCCTGAGTGGCAAACCGGTCAGTTTATCTTTCACTTCCACCGGTAAATGATTGACGGCAACACCGTCACGGTCCAGGAATGTATAATTCAGCCTCATAAATTCGCCTTCAACAGACGGTAAATAACGATGATCCACTTCCAGATAATCAGCAGTCGTCTGTTCCGGTAACTCTCCGAAATGAAACATATGATCATCCGGGGTCTGCCGACCAGCTATTGTATCATTTTTCAAATACTGCACGGAGGACGCCCCTTCTGCCAACAATTGCACGTTTACTATGCGTGACACGTCGCCCGGAAAATTCTTAAAACGCACGGTTACTCTTCCTGTGTAATGCTCCAACTCCACCGTGTCTGTACGCAAAATTCCCGGGTGATCGATTACAGGCACAAACTTCTGGAATAACACGTCCGAAGGATGCACGTAATGATTCTCCCCGGAACTGCTATTATTCAGCATAAAAGCAGAGGTTTCCAGTTGTTGTTCATCCACAAATGAAAGACTATCCGTATTCGTATAACAATAGACCTTATATTCACCAGGGGGTAATCTGAAACTAAACAACCCTGCTCTCATACGGGGATCTTTCCACGGGGCAGCCTCGTAACGCGCTCCCACCAATGTTCCTGTCTCGTCATAAACCAGTACACGACAGTCACTAACCTTATTATCCACCACTTCGGGTACGTAAACCTGGTAATTGGTTTCATCTTTAAAATAATCATAGGTACATGACGCGAGCAGGAGCAGGATAATCACACCCGTAAATGCTATGAGAAGTCTGTTCTTTCCCATATTTAATATTTTTGTTGATTTTACACTTATTTCAGATTCCCCGGGAGCAGAGGTCCTGCTCCCAGGCAAATCATCTTGAGTGTATAAAAAGGAATTCTTTTACAGTGTAAGTGCTGATTCTACGATATTACTACTCCAAGCTTCCGGAGCTGAAACACCAATTGTCAAACCACCTTCTGCTCTAGGTTTTGTCGGCACGTCTGTAGTACCTCCTGAACGTAAAGTCAAGTTCACTTCACGAATCGTGTTTGGTGTAAAGTTCTCTTTAATCAAACCAGACCAATAAACAGGACCGTCAGTAGACATCTCATCCCCGTTTGCCAAAATATGACCTGCTTTTCCACGTCCGGAAACAACGATAAAATACTGACGATCGACAGAAGCGTCTGCTGTTGATGCTCCATTAATAGCACGTCCTCCATTATTCGGCCACACGATAACATCTCTCCACATCGTGAAATTATCCTTCAGAATAACCTTCGGGTTATATCCTGAAGCAGGATCGGCCGTGTTAAAAATAGTTCCGTCCTTTATAGCCAATATATTGGCATCGGTTGACGTTGCACTCACTCCACCTGCATTTGCTGCCCCAATTTTCATGTTATCCGGTAAACGATAAATCATGATAGAAGCATCCTGCGTGAAATTAACCGTGTTCAAATTATCCGTTTCGCTATCTTTTACATTCAAACGAACACGCATCATGGCTACTTCACGTTTCAGAGCAATGGCCGACACGGGAGTCGTCGTTCCGGCTGCAACATCTATACCCGTTGCAGATCCCATAAAGATCTCCGACGGCTCCGTATAAGCACTATTACCAGCGGTAGTCAGTTTAGTTGAACAGAACGTCGGGAAAGCTCCATCTGCATGCTCTATCACCAAATTCGAGAGAGTCTTCTGGCGCACATTCCACATCGTCCATTCAGTTGGAGTTGTACCTCCATCAATATAAGTAGTGACTGCATCCGAAGAACTTTTCACGTTCGCAACAGCAACTAACGTGTAACCGGTACCTACCGGTACGTCCGTGTACGTGAAAGTAGTCAACGCACTTGAAGGATTCACGATCGTTGAATAAACCACTTGACCGGACGCGTTGTACAAAAAGAATTGTAATTGTTTGACATTTGCCCATGAAGTTTCCGGAATTGCCGTAGATTGTGGAGCTCTTCCTTCCATACCGGTTTTGTCAAAAGTAACCTGAAACGTTAAACCGGCCTTTTCCGGATCCGGATAATCCGAACCACCACTCTTTGAACAAGCACACACTACCACCATTGCAAGCAATGACCATAATAAACTAAATCTTTTTTTCATAACCCATTCTTTAAAATTACCTAACATTTGAAATCTGACAGAATGTCATCAAAAATTTTTACTACACACTATTTAAATTTACCGTTACTTTGTAGGTAACGGTAAAACATAAAATTTCAAATAAAAAGGGGTCTTTCGGCGGGTTATTATTTATATAATGAATTTTTGTAGTCCGGGAAAGGCGATCTGAACTCCGCCCATCTTTTAGAAAATCAAGGTGGGTAATAGTTTTTTTGTCTCCAAAAAAACTACTACTCAAAAAAAATTGAATTATTTTATCATCTATTGAAAAATAATCGTCGCATTATTTGAAATAATAAAAATATATATATAAATTTGCACTCATTAAAAGATTCCGTTATCTACAAAGTAACGGATTTTTTTCTGACTAATTGTCAGACATTTACCTTCTTGACATCACATAATTCCTATATTATTCTCAACACAACACTTTCTTGGATAGAACAAAAGCCACAAGTGCATTATTTAATTGATTCACCTCATCCTCCCGGTAACGCTGGAAATAAGTCTCGGTCACCTTTACCGATGAATGTCCCATCGCGTCACAAATCAGGCTGGAATTATAATTCTGTCGTAACGCCGTGGTTGCCCAAGTATGGCGCGCCACGTAAGTACTTAATTGCTCTCTAATCTTCAGGAAATACCCGACTTGCCGCAAACGGTAGTTATGCAGACGCAACATCCTGGAATACTGCCGGTACTCGTCCTGCTTGGGGTCCTGAATAATAGGGAGCAAATAAGGAGAATCAGGATACATATCCCTGTATTTCTCGATAATGGCCATCGCCTCGGGGCAAACCACGACAGTCAGTTTTCGTCTCGTCTTGTGCCGGTGATAAACAATCACGTTCCCCTGCAAATCACATTTACGCAAAAATGCCAGATCCACAAAAGGCATCCCGCGTAACAAAAACAGCAGGACAAACATATCCCGGGTAAAAGAAAGCCGTTCAGGCAAAGGCTTTTTATCTGTCATCAACCGACAGATCACCTCCGGGGAAACTGCCCTTTTCACCTGACAATCAATCCCGGTATGTACCCGGCTGAAAAGACGGGGTATATAAGAGGCAATCCCTCGTTCAACCGCTTGGTTATAAACGGATCTCAGCGTCCGCATATATGTTGAAATAGAATTCCATTTCAACTGGTCGGACAACAATTTCCGCTCGAATTGAGATAACCATTCCGGGGTCAATTGCTTAAAACTAACTTCGCGCCCATTCGCAAATTTCTTCAACCGTTTCAAAGTACTCTGATAAACATGAGCAGTACCATCTCGCTGCTCTCGTTCCAACTCGACAATAAGTCGCTCCATAAACTGTGTTAAAAATTCTCGTTTCATCTTCTATCTGTTTAGATTTCAATTTATAGTGTTTTATAATTTAACCCAACCGACACATAATCAAACATATGCCAATTAGCTATTTATGCAAACATTTCAACAACCGACCATTCACTTGTCGTAAAATCGTACATCCAAACCAGGAGAAAATTAAAAGTCTATTTTTAAGAGAATCCAGTCTAAGGCTACTTCTCCTCCACCACCATGACCTTTTCCACTTTGGTGTTCTTTTCCTTCACGGGGACATTCATCCCGGTGGTATTACAAACACCATCGAATCCGGCATTCGGCTCTATTTCCAGCTTACGCGTGTAAACATCACCTTTTACCATGCACCCGGATTTCATGTACAGTTCATTCGTCGCACGAACATCTCCTTGCAACAAACCATACAACACCGCGGTGTCACAGTTCACATTTCCCTTGACTTTTCCTTGTGGACCAATCACAACTTTCCCTTTGCAAATAATATCTCCCTCTAACGTTCCCTCCAGATGTAATCCTCCAGCAATAGTGATTGTCCCTTTCACTATCGTCCCTATTGTAATCATTGTCAGGTTGTCAGCACTGACTTTCATTAATTTTTCAGAGTCATCTTCATTCTTTTTCTTTCCAAACATATCAAATATGAATTAGTCATTAAAAAAGATGAACACTCTTCGATTTTCAAATATTAGTATCTGACAAATATAAAATAAATAGGTGAAATAAGAGCTAATTAGTCAACAAAAAATAGTAAACAAAAAAAGTTTTACACAAGTAAAAATAATGACAGGAAGACCAAAACAAACGGGATTAATACCGTACGGCAAGATTCACGACGCTCAAAAAACTGACAAAAAGTCTTATTTATTACCCATTCCATTTCTTGTTGATCGTAACCCGAAATATATTACCTTTGCAACTATAAATAACAGGAGAAAGGAAGATCATGAAAAAAGCGCTTGTTTTACTATCCGGGGGACTGGATTCAACGACAGCCCTATACGTTGCCCAAGAGCAAGGATTTGATGAATTATATGCTATCACCTTCGAGTACGGGCAAAAACACGATAAAGAGATAAAAGCGGCAAAAGCCGTGGCAAAAGCCGCCGGGGTAAAAGAACACAAATTCGTAAAAATCATGCTGAATCAATGGGACGGCTGTTCCCTCACGGACGAGAAGATGGACATTCACGACGGGGATATAAACCGGACGACCATCCCGGACACGTACGTTCCCGCCCGAAACATGGTATTTCTTTCCGTGGCAGCCTCCTACGCCGACGCTCTTGATATTACCGACATCTTTATTGGGGTCAGCGAGGTCGACTATTCCGGATACGTGGATTGCCGGGAAGAATTCATCCGTTCCATGGAACAAACCATAAACTTGGGAACCGTTCTCGGTGCCGAGAAAAAACAGAAGATCACCCTTCACGCCCCCTTCATGCACATGACCAAGGCCGACGAGGTACATTTGGGGAATCGTTTAGGAGTTGATTACAGCCTCACCTGGACTTGTTACCGCGGCGACGAAAAACCCTGCGGCACCTGCGATAGTTGCCTTCTCCGGGCAAAATCATTTGAAGAGGCGGGAATAAAAGACCCATTGTTTAATGGAAAATGAAAAATGGAGAATTGAAAATGAAAAAACCGATTTAATTTATGATTTATGAATTACGATTTACGATTGAAAAAGCGTGGACTTCGTGGGTGGAAATCTAAAATCTAAAATCAATAAATTAGTAGGATTTAAAATTTAAAATTGATAAATGGTAATCAGAAAGTTATTCAAATTCGAGGGGGCACACATCGTGCGGAATTGTTCTTCACACCGTTGCCGGGAGAACATTCATGGACATTCGTATATCGTGGAAGTATTCATCACGTCCGACAAGCTGGACCGGGGATACATGGTGATGGACTTCGTACTGCTGGATAAGGTGAAGGAACTCGTGGATAGTTTCGACCATACCTACTCGTTGTGGCAGGAAGAATCCGACGAGTTGAAGACTTTTGTATACAAATACAACCGCCGGGTAGCTGAAATACCCGTCTCTCCTTCTGCTGAAGGATATGCATTGTTATTCCTTTACTTGATCGACAAAATCCTGCAAAACATGGAGCATAAAAACGGGGAAGGAAACGTACAACTCTCCTCCTTTCGGGTACATGAAACGGCAACCGGGTATGCCGAGGCTTTCCGGGAAGACCTGAAACTCGTGAATTTCAATGTTCACGACATCCGTTTTTCCGAGGCAATCCGGGAAGAATGGAAAAATGAGCAGTGGTGGGAAGGAATAAGATAAAAGATAAAAACTAAAAGATAAAAATTAAAAAGCTCACGTATGTTACATTTGGCGAAGGATGGTATTTTCCCGATCACGAAAGACAAGGACGGTAAATTGCTAAAGGAAGTGCCCGCCTCTGGATTACACGTTGCGGGAACGATACAGGGCGAGGGAAAATTAAACGGTATACCTTCTCTGTTTATTCGGTTAGCCGGATGTAACCTCCATTGCACGTGGAAAACACTTGCCGGGAATACTTGCGAATGCGACACGGCATACGCTGCCTTTAAGGTAGAGAATTCGTTCTCCCTGCCCGTGGAAGAGATCGTGCGAATTATCAGTCATAACCGAGGAAACATAGATCATATCGTAATCACGGGTGGCGAACCGTTCTTGCAAGCGGATAAAGTCCGGGCATTGTGCTTACAATTAAAAAAAGAGAGCCATTTTCATATTACCGTCGAAACCAACGCCACGCTTTATGTAGAAGAATGTGCCGAGATGATCGACTTTTTTAGTCTTTCCCCCAAATTATCCGGCTCCGTTCCCCCTGCACCTCACGCGGACCACCACAACAAGACCCGCATTAATATCCCGGCTATACAATCATTTATCACACACGCCCGTAAAAACAAAAAAGACTTTCAATTAAAATTCGTTTACTCCGGGGAAAACGACGTGATCGAAATACAGGCACTTTTGAAACAACTGGATGGATGGGCAAAAGAAGATATCCTATTGATGCCGATGGGAGCCACTCCCGAAGAATTAAGCCTCTCGATCCCCAAAACTCTGGAACATTGCATCCGGAACGGGTGGCGTTTCTGCGATCGGCTTCACATATCTCTTTTTGGCAACAAACAAGGAGTATAAATATAAAAGCGGTATTCTATCCCATTTAAGCACGTGAACATCCGTCAAAAAATACACATTAAGAAAACCCGGACTAACAAAGACGACTCAACTCGACTTTATCTCGGCTTTAAGTCAGCTATATCTCAGCTGCGTGCAATATTTAGGGAATAATATCGGTTGTAAATCTTTCTGACTACTTACAATTGTCCATCTCCACTCTTCCTCTTACATACGTGTCATTATCTCTTCGTTATTCGTCATTATCCACTCGCCCCTAGGAACGGAGAGATAACAAAAGGATAACGACAAAATATGAAAAGGATGCAAGCTGAAGAGTGGAGATAGACAAATTTTAACACAAAAGAAGGAAAATCCTATTTGATGTAATCAGCATACTCCTGATCACCCATCAAATTCTCCAATTGATCTCTTTTCAAATGACATTTGTATACCCAAACTTGATTAGCTTGCATTTGAGAAGGATTTTCTATCAGAGGATTGATACCCTTCACCACTCCGGCACATGGTGCATACAACTTTGTAAAACCACCGGAACCTTCTATTTCTGCCAGCAATTCACCTTTTACGAAAGTTTCATCCACCGCCTTGGCCGGAACGATTAAACCTACAGCTCCACCAATAACTCTCACATGATCATAAGAAATACCCACCTGTATAAAATCATCACCATTTTTCAACCAGCTATGATCTTTCGTATAACGATTGCCATTCTGTTCCAACTGCGAATAATACGCTTGATCCCGAGCCTGTGAAGGCAACGAAGGCATATTCACGTTACCAGCCTCTATATTCCGGTTACCCCCGGAAAATAAAGCTATTAAAAATAAAATTTGAATAAAGAAAAAAACTCTTTTCATGCCCCTTTATTTTTTTGATTATTAAATAAAACACGTTTACACGCTGTCAGCAAAGTTAATAATTGTATTCAACATCATATCAGATTCTTACAAATTATTCTTCAAGTTTTAATGTTGCCTATTCTACTACCCCCGTTCTTTATAAACAATCGCAATAGGTTTATCTGCAATATTGTGGTATTGATTTACCAAGACAGAAGTCTTTACATCATAGATATACAAATGCCCTTTCAGAGCTTCTGTTTCATCTTTTTCATACAAACCAACATATAGCAAGGTTCCATCCGTGTTCATCGACAAACTGGTGATCTCCATTCCCTCAGGTATCGAAATAACAGGTGTCGTCAACAACCGATTCTTCAAATCCCAATAATATATACCATCCTCGCACGTGTAATACAGACAACTACATGATTTACTCCCGGTAAGCAACGAATTCCGGTTAACTTTCAGTGAAACCGGACTATCATAGAATTGAAGAATGGTCGGGTTACCCAAGCTGAAAGTTGTTTGGGACAAATAGATATAGGAAGGCATCACTTTATAGGTAGCTATGACATACACGCTACTCCCAACAGGACAAATACCCCAAATATTAAAATCGACATACTTGTTTAAAGAGCTATTTACCCCTCCGAGCGAAAGAGAATAGAACACGGACGTTTCATAATTAACAAACACGGGTCTATCCACCGAAACAGCCGCATCAACATCCAGATCTTTAAAATATTCTGTCAGCACTAATTCATCTAAAACGTAATCATACACGTATCCCCGTCTGTCACGAGAGATGAGATATATGTTATTATTAGCAGAAACCCCGGCAAACTTCACGAAAGCACATCCCGGATATAATTCCTTAAACGAAGTTATTCCTTCAACATCGAAAGTTCGGGAATCCATATTATAAATCCTTCCCTCCTCACCGGAACAAACCAATAAACGATTATTTACCTGCACCATGTCGGTCACATCCTCCATTTTCGTTTGCGGGTTTATCAGCTCCATTATATCCGTCCGGAACATAGGCACTTTCCCGGTATTAATTTCCTCCTTTGTTAGTGTTCTCATAAAAGAAATTCGTCCTTTTCCATCCCCATCCCGACTTAACACCGTGATCCCCTCCGAAAACTCGGTATCTATCTGTAAAACAAAATATTTATACCGGATCGTTTCCCCGTTATCAACCCTCAATCGTAACCCGAAAGTTCCCAATTCCCGAAAAGCATATCTCAATTCCGGATCGTGCGACACGATATGTAACGAATCTTTAATCGGATAGGAGGCCATTCCATTTTCATCCGTATTCAACGTTCCGTAACTCCATTCATAAGCGAGAGGTAACTCTTCCCCGGATTGTTCCACGCTCAAATCACTTACCACAAATTCCTCACCGAAATAAGCCGTCAGCGTGTCATGAGGTGTGGAAATCGTGATTTCCGATAACTCCCGATCTCCCAACGAAGACTGATCATCCAGACAAGATCCCAACCCGAATAAGGTAAAACACAAGATCCCGATACTGTATTTCGTTTTCATCTCCAATAACTTTTATTTGCTTAACGAATAAACCGATCCGGATCAACCATAGCAAACCCTTCGTACGTGTTTTCCGGATCACTATAATACTCGTAAGCAGGTTTCAACACGTATTTTATCCAAATCATATTTCCCGGCATCTGAAAAAAAGCTGTCGGGGCATTTTCCAGAAACTTCCCGTACTCCTTCTCTTTTTCGGCATAAAACACGGGTTTTAACTCTTCTAAGGCCCAAAAATTTTCCAGTATCTTCAAATATAATCTATCATTATTATTGTTATATTCTCCTAGGTAATAACTGGCCCACCAAGTTGGCTGCGCTAGTTTCCCATCCATAATGGAAAGGCAATAATGATCCCCTTCCATCGGTCTAAAATAGTCGTTCTCCCGAAACTTCAAATAAAGAAGAACAGGATGATTCATCAGGTCCTCCGTCCGTTTCAACTTCAAGGACAACACGCCTTCCACTTCATTTTTAGGAATGATCAAAGTACCAAACTCATAATGTTTACCGAATTCCGCCGTGGTTGAATCCTCCACGACTTCCAACTCAAAATATTGATCCTCATCAACAGACATTCCCATACTCTTCACCGGAATACGATACTCCACCTCTTTCTCTTCATAAATTGCGAAACTGAAAAATACCGTATCGGGAGCCACGTTAGAAACATATTTACTAAGATCCCAATTAAAATAGATACTTCTCTTCTGGTCCGGATTGTAATAGATAGCCTTGTTCGAACAAGCCCCAAACAGAAGGAATATTCCTGTATATATCAAATACTTTGTCGTCATACGTTTTCTAATTTTATAATTTAACGAGGATCAAGTTCTTCCGTGGGTATAGGCAAGGTATAAATTCTATCACTCCCTTTTAAAGTTGCATCTAATGCATGAACATAGACATCCCGATTCAACCTTTTTAAACAAAACCACCATTGCCCTTCTCCAAATAACTCTTTTCTCCGTTCGTTCATAATATCATCCAAAGTAATATCTTTACCCGTATCTCGATCCGCAAATTTCACCATGCCTCTAGCCGACACCACGGCATCCAAATAATCTCTTGCATGTTCTTCATTTCCTTCCTCCAATAAGGCCTCAGCCATAATATAATTTCCGGAATACGAATCATACTAAAACCAAGATATGCTCCTCCGGAATATTCAGAGGCATCATTTGATTCATCCATAATTTTAGCACAAATATCTTTTGAATTTCCTGTATTTTCTTTAGAAAGAAACCAAGCAGATAATCGTTTATCTTCCCCCGGTTCCGGTCCTTCTGTATTTTTATATAATAACTTCCAGTCATTATGAAGAATCATTATAGTTTTCGCAGCATGTCTATCATACAAATACGAACTAATATTTGTCGTATATAATCCCCAAATCGTCTCGGACAAAGAAATTCGTCTCTTCATAAATGTCGATAAATCCTCTTGATTCACAAATTGGAACTTTTCCGATTGAATTACCTTATTCGCATACTTTTTTGCGTTTTCCAAATCCCCTTTCATCCAATACACTCTGGCTAACATTGCTTGCGCTGCATATAAATTAAAATGTAACTCTCTCGCTCCCGTAAATCCCTTTTCTCCACCTTTACGAATTTTCGGCATCAAAGTCTCATCTTCAGCCAAACAAGTTTCTGCCTCTTTTAGATCTGCAATGATTTTCTCATACACTTCTTCCACTGATGAAAAAGGAGTTACTTTAAAAGTATACTTCGTTACATAAGGAATAGCCTCTGCTTTTGCGCTTGCGTTCTTCGAGTTTACGTGAACAGCAAAGAATCGCAATAAATCAAAATGAATTGCCGCCCGTAAACCTAAAGCTTCTCCACGATATAAATTGTAATATTTAAAATCTTTTACATTCTTTCCATCCAAATTTTCTATAATGTTATTTAGATAACTAATTACGAGATAACTAGCACTCCATATAGTTCTAACAGTCTTTCGAGTATCCGCATTCTCTAAATCTAATCGAGACACAAAGATTAAATACCCATCATCCGTAACAAAATTTTGCCCCAACAACTCCGGTATCAACACAGACATATCCCCACCATACATATCCTCCTTCACCATCGACATATACACCCCATACAACGCATCCTCCACACCTTCCGCCGTACTGAACATATCATCGTTCACTACCTCCGATTCGGGATTTATATCCAAGAAATTCCCACATCCCAAGAAAAATAAAGAGATACACGCCAATAATATTCTTTTCATCATCATCTTCTACCTTTAGTAATTATCAAAATGTCGGTCTAAACGTGATATGGAAACTCCGTTGAAAAGGATATTCCGTACCTCGTTCCTGTTTCACGGAAGAGAACCGGGCAATATCGGCAACGCCTATGCCTAGATTCAGTCTCTTAATCCCGATCTTGCGCAAATAACCGGGTTTAAACTCGTAATTCAACATGATACTCGTTATCGCGAACGTGTTATCCCGTTCCACGAAACGCTCGGAATACCGATTTTCATCGCTCACGTTCTCCGGAATCCCCAAGAAACGCACCAAGTCTCCCGGTTTCTTCCACCGTTCGGTAAAAGCCCGACGATCCACATTCCCGTAGGGATCAATATACTCCACTTTATTCGCCAAAGTCGTGTTGTAAATATCACCGCCAAACTTGTACGCCGCGGTGACATTCAACGTGAATCCCCGGTACGACAAGCTCGTGAAAAGACTCCCCTCCAGCATTGGATTCGTGTTCCCAACCTCCACTCGCTCGTTCTTATCGTAAGTAAACGTGTAATTCCCGTTCTTCTTGATATACACCTCCTGCCCGGAAGCCGGATCAATTCCCGCGGAACGCATGGCATATATACCGAACTGAGATCCCCCTTCCACGAACATCGGCTGAGGTTTCACGCCATAATAAGCCGCCATGTTCTCCGCCTTCAACGCATCCGAGATACTCGTCAGCTTATCAAACACGTGCGATCCGTTTACCATCACCATCCAAAGCAGGTTATTTCGCTTGACCACTTGTGCAGAAATGGAAAACTCGTAGCCCGAATTCTGTAACTTACCCATATTCACCAACACTGAAGAAACACCGACAGAAGACGGCAAGGTCAAAGGCATCAGGGCATCCTTCGTTTTGTTCACGTAGTAACTAGCCTCCACGTTCACCCGTTCTTTCCAGAAAGTAGCCGTCAATCCCCAATTATACTTTCGGGTAACCTGCCATTTCATATCGGGGTTCCCCATAGTGATCGGAACCGCACCCATCCCGCCATAATGAATTAAGTCGGAATCATAAAGATAAGTGGTCAAAGCCTGATAAGGCGTGAATGTCACGTTAGCCGTTGAACCCACGCTAAACCGAAGACGTAAAATATTCAACCAATCGAAATTCATGAATCCTTCTTTATGCAGATTCCAACCGATTCCCGCCGACCATACCGGGGCAAAACGATGTTTACTGCCAAACTTCGATGAACCTGCCGTCTTGTAGGAAGCATTGACAAAATATCGTCCCAGCAAATCAAGACTACCGTTCACAAAAAACCCCACCTCTGCCGATTCCTTCTCGCCACCCACGGGACGCGTAGTCGCGTACTGCGAGGCAAATTTAATATCCGTCATCTTGTCCTTCATAAACCCTTCCGCCTTCACCTGCATCGAAGAAGACTTGTCCTTCCCGATGTCCGTACCCGCACTCAAGGAAAGGACCGTAGTCCCGGCATCATTCAGCGGTAAACGATAATTAAGTACCAATTTCCCCGCCCAATTCGTCGTCTCGGTTGAATATGCCGTGTAAGTCCCTTTCTTGTTTTGAGGAATCTCCTGCAAGGTGAAACTCGCATCCTCCGGGGAAACATACACCTTATTCCACGTGTCACCCTGTCGCACACTCACGTTTCCCGTGATAAACAAGGTCTCGTTCATATCCCAGCGTAACGACAAATAATTCGTGACCGCTTTATTCTGACTCTTCGAAAAGCTCGCCAGCGTGGCATTATACAGTGGATTGACTTGCCGTTCCATTGTCCGGTTTACCGGATCGAAATAATAATTCCGTATATACTCCCCGTCCTCGTCATATACCGGGTTGTACGGGTTCAACTTCGTGTACTGCGCGAAACTCCCGTAAGGACTATTCTTTCCCTCGGTCATGGTATAAGCCAACTGGTAAGTGGCCACCACATCCCGGGCAAACCGGTACGACAAAGAAACATTTACCCCGTAATTCCGGCGATAATCACCTTTCATCACCCCGTATGTATTCGACAACCGTCCCGTTACCTTGTACTCGATTCCACCACCCCGCCCGGTCATCGTGGCAGAATGACTATGCGTGAAAGCATTCCGCAGAGGTTTCGTCGTCCAATCCGTGTTGACACCCCGGCGGATATTCTCCAGCTTGTAATCATAAGCTGGGTCAAGACTACCATCTACCCGGTCATACAATCCCGCCAAACGCTCCAGTTCCAACTTTTCCTCCGCATCACACAAGCGAAGAGAGGTCAGGTCAGGAAAACTGAACATTGGCGTGAAATTATAACTGAATCTCGGCTTATCCGACTTTCCCCGCACCCGTTCCACCAGAATCACACCGTTTGCAGCTTTCTCCCCGTAAAGTACCGCCGCGGATGCATCCTTCAACACCAGTACCTGTTCTATATCGTAAATATCCAGATCATACAAATCCTCCACGGAAATCTCCACCCCGTCCAGCATAATCAAGGGAGCGTTCACCCCTTCCTGTCCCTTTGTCATGATTGAACTCGCCCCGCGAATCAGAATCTCAGGCACGACATTCGGGTCAGCCCCCGCCTCGTTATTCTCTACAATCCTCAATCCCGGTGTCAAGATTGACAACGCTTGTAACAGGTTCGTCGGGGACACCCGTAATAAATCCTCCCCTTTGATCCGGGTAATCTCCCCGGTAAAAGCATTCTTCGCCTGCGTGTAATACCCCGTCACGATCACATCATCCAACTCCTTCATATCCTTCACCATCGTCACCCGGATATGCCGGGCACCGGTAACCTTGACTTCCTGATTCTTCATCCCGACAAACCGGAAAAGTAACACCATCTCCTTTTGTTCTGGAATTTCCAATCGGAACTTCCCGTCCGTACCCGTGGCGCATCCCAAAGAAGTCCCTTTCAGGACAACCGTCACGCCCGGAAGTGGTTCGCCATCTGCATCCTTCACCTCTCCCGTGATCACGATCAAGGAAGAACGTGATTCACCCGCCACGGGGATTTCCGGAAAACATACACAGCAGAACAACAGAATCCATTTCACAACACCACATAAGTTGCCGTCAAACTTCAATACCAAGTCTACTCTCATTTAATTTGATCTTTTAATACCATACGTGCAAGATATGTTTCCATCACTTTATTGTCTAAACATATCCATTCGCACCTAACATCATTCATCGCACCACGCGGTATAAACCCGTAAAATACATCATCACACCATCATTGCTACCTGACGCGAACCCTCAACTTTATCATTCACGTTCAATCGCATAATTTACATTCTATCCCTGTTTTCTACAACTATTTCAAAACAAGGGGAGCAAAAGTAATAAAATAAATAAAAAATTTCAATCAAGCAAGTATCGATTTTGGCGAGTTGCAAGATTAGGGAAAAAAGAGATACCAAGTTTCAATTTCACAAACAAAAACGACACGAAGATTCTCTTTTTGTCCCGAAGATAAGACAAATATACGAATTATAAATCAATGATATAGAATATTACAAGCAAACTATTCCTTAAAAGAAAAGCCGGAGACACCACTGGTACGGTCCCATATTTTTGCGAAGTTGTTTTAACGCCTCTCCCTTTTTATTTTTAATCGTCTGTTCGGAAAGATTCAACTCTTCCGAAATCTCCTTGGTAGAATACCCTTCCAGACTCATCGCCATGATTTCTTTATAATCACCTGCCAATCGGGCAATTTCAGCCCAGATAATCCGTTTCACCTCATGTTCTATGATTTCCCCCTCAATATCGAGACTGGATGCCTGTTGCAACAGGACCTTATTCTTTATGTCCAGATGCCGCAACTCGTTCAGACAAGCATTTCTCACGCAAGCATACAAAAAACTGATAATCATCTGGAACGAGGTAAACTGTTTCCTTTTCTCCCACGTCTTGATAAAACTCTCATGCACGATGTCCACGCAAACATTCTCTTCCCGCAAGAAACGTCCCGCGTAAACTCCCAATGTTGCAAAATATTGATCATACAACAATTCCAAGGCTTTCTCATCCCCTTTCACAAAACGCTCATATACAACTTCCCGTTCCATAAAATCTATCATCATGCACTTTATACGAATAAACATTCGGTTTCCCGCTAACAAAGTATCATCTTCCCGGACAACACTATTTCAAAAATACATAAAATACTTCTTATTCACAACAAAATAGAGACCTAAATGATTTACATTCACTCATATGACGAGATATTATTTATGTCATAAATCGTGCAAAGGCTCTGTTAGCCTTTACACGATTTTTCATGAATCATTTCATACAAACATTTACGCTATACACGTTCTTTATAAATCACACGAAGCGGCCTATCCGCAATATTATCATATGTTTCAAGCAATTCCCCGCTATCTGCATCATAAATATACAAACATCCTTTCAATTCCTTCGTACTAGCTGATTCGTACAACCCGACATAAAGTAATTTTTGATCCGGATCGACAGCAATGGTCGTTATTTCCATACCTGTCGGGACCGTGATAGAAGGAGTTGTCGGCAACTGCCGCCCGGGGTCCCAACGATATATTTCATTATTATACGTGTAATAAATACAATTATACACCTTTGTCCCCACAGTCATCGAATTACGATCCATACCAATGGGCCGCGAACTTTGATAATCCACCGTATTCGCCGCAGTAGGTTTGGCAAACGAGGCTGATGTTCGAGGTATATAAATATGCAACGGATCATTCTTATCCGTGGAGAATACATACAGATAAGTGTTGATAAAACAAGTATTAACGATGTCATAATTCGTGAAAATAGTCCCACTATTCACTGCACCCGAGGACGTACTAGGAGCATACATAGTTGAAGTTCCATAATTGATAAACACCGGTTTACTATGAGATACCCCAGCATCCACTTCCAAACCGTCAAAAGCATCCAGTACCAACAATTCATCCACGTCCGTCTCGTAAACATAAGCTCTCTTATTTTCCGAAAGTACGTGCATATTACTATATGCCGATATAGCGACGAATTGCTGAATATTGGCCCCCGGAAACTTACCAGCAAAAGAGGTCGCAGTTTCGATATCAAAAGAACGGGAATCCATATTGTAAATTCTACCGTTACTTCCCGAACTAACCATCAAGCGCACTCCCTGCTGAATCATGTCTGTCACATTCTCCAACTCCATTCCGGGATTAGCTATTTCCATTATATCCGTACGGAAAGTCGGTACCTTTCCTCCACTGATCTCCTCTTTAGTCAACGTCTTCATAAAAGAAAGCCTTCCTTTCCCGGCATCATCCCGGCTCAAAATAGTAATTCCCTCGGAAAATTCGGTATCTATCTGAAGAATAAAGAACTTGAATATTGTCGTTTCACCGTTATCCACCTTCAAACGCAAGGCAAACGTACCCAATTCCCGAAAAGCATATTTAAGCTCCGGATCTGTCGATACCACGTGAAGCGTGTCTTTAATCGGGTAAGGTTTCACGGCTCCCCCGGAAATATCCAGATCCCCGTACGCCCACTCGTAAGTTAAAGGCAATTCCTCCCCGGACTGCTCTATTTTCAAGTGATTCACCACAAGCTCCTCCCCGAAAGAGGTCGTAAGCGTGTCATGAGCAGCGGTAATTGTCAGTAACGACACCTCTTTCCTCCCGGAAGTCGTATCATCATCATAGCAGGAATACATCCCCACCATGAGGCAAAACAGCATGATTATATATAACTTCATTTTCATAACTTACCATTTAATTTTAAATTCTCTTTTAGCGGATAAACCGATCCGGATTCACCATATCAAACCCTTCATACGTGTTCGCTGGGTCAGTATAGAAATCGTAAGCAGGCTTAAACACGTAATTTATCCAAATAATATTACCCTTCACCTGATAGAATCCCGCCTTGGCATACTCCAAGTATAACCCGTATTCTTCCACTTTCTCTTTATAAAAGATAGGTTTCAACTCTTCTAGTTGCCAAAAATATTCTAGCATCTTCCGGTAAAGGCGATCATTGTTCCGGGCATACACCCCCAAGAAATTGGGAGCCCACCATTGCGGTTCGGGCAAAGCACCATCCACGACAAACGATAGTAATTATTAGCAATCGGTTTGAAATAATCATTCTCCTTAAACTTGAGATAGAGTATGACCGGATGATCCATAATATCCTCCGTACGATCCAAAATAATAGACAGATACCCTTCAACCTCATTTTTCGGGATCACCAGTTTCCCGAATTTAAAATGCTTGTCATACTTAGCCGTTGAAGAATCCGCGACAACTTCCACCTCGTAAGTCAATTCCTCGCCAAGCGGCATTCCGGCCACCTTGATCGGAACTCGATACTCGTACTCGGTCTCGTTGTACAAGGCGAAACTGAAAAACACAGTGTCACTTGCTGTTTTCGTGACAGAATTATAACGATCCCAAGTGAAATAAATGGATCTTTTCTGATTCACGTCATAGTACACGGCATCATTGCTACACGCCCATATTCCCATGCAGAGGAATATTCCGATATATAGTAGATATTTATTTCTCATAACGTTCTTATTTTAATTATTCAGGACGATAATCTTCCTCTTCCACGGGCAACGGCAGAACATATATCTTATCACTGCCGGGAATGGTAGCCCCGGTCGCCCCACTCAATTTCACGGGACTGTTCAATCTCTTCAGACAGAACCACCATTGTCCCTCCCCGATAAATTCCTTTCGGCGTTCCGCCATAATATCACTCAGCGTAATATCGACAAGAGGAGTCCGGTCCGCGAATTTCTCCATCCCTCGGGCATCAACCACCGCATCCAGATATTCCATCGCTCCTTCCGCATTTCCGGTTGCAAGCAAAGCCTCTGACATAATATAATACATTTCCGGAATTCGAATCATACTTGTTCCCAGATAAGGCCCCCCGTTATAACTCGTCGTGAGAGAAGTCGTATCGGATACATTTCCCATCACTTTCACCAATATATCCACCGGAGTTCCGCTCCTGTTGTATGTCCCAAACCAATTATCCAAACGGTAATCCTTCTTTCCGGTAGGCCCTTCATAAGCATAGATACTTTTAAAATCCGTGGTCAGATCACCCAATCCCTGCCTCCGCACGTGCTGGGTCAGCCAGTCGGAATAGACTTCCGCGTTGTACAGCCCCCATATTGTCTCCTCCATCGACACCGTTTTCTGCATGAATGTATTCAAGGACGTCTTGCTAGCGAAACGGAACTTATTGGACCGAATCACCTTGTCCGCGTAAATCCGGGCACTATCCAGATCACCCTTCATCCAGTAAACCCGTGCCAGAGTAGCCTGCGCCCCGTATAAATTGAAATGTAACACACGCGCCCCGGTAAATCCCTTTTCATTTCCCACCCGTTCGGCTGGCATCAGCACCTCATCCTCAGACAAATACGCCTCCGCTCTTTTAAGCTCGGCTATCACTTTCGAGTAAATCCCCTCCACCGAAGAATAAGGTGTCACCTTAAAATCATACTCCGTCACGTAGGGAATAGCTCTCGCTTTTGCCGCTTCATCGGTAGAAGTCACGTGTACGGCAAAAAAGCGCAGTAAATCAAAATGAATAACCGCCCTTAATCCTAAGGCCTCCCCCATGTATAAATTGTAATGCCGGAAATCCTTCTCGCTCTTACTTTCCAGATTATTTATAATATTATTCAAATAACTAATCGCCAGATAACTGGTCTTCCAGATATTCTTATACATATTTCTCGTTTCACTCCGCTCGTACTCGAAACGCCCCAAATAAGGCAAGTACTGATAAGTCGAAGTGAAATTCTGTGCCAGAATCTCCGGTATCGTCGTGGACATCAGCCGTCCATACATATCCTTTGTTACCATCGTCATGTACACGCCATAGAGGGCATCCTCAACACCGCTTGCCGAATTGAACATATCATCATTCACCACTTCCGAATCCGGATTCACATCCAAAAAACTATCGCACCGGAGAAAGAAGAATGGTATACACAGTAGAATTATTATCTTTTTCATACTCGTTTCAATTTACTGTTTACTAAAAAGTCGGTCTGAAAGTAATGTTAAAACTCCTCTCGAAAGGATAGGAAGTTCCCCGTTCCAACTTCATGGAAGAAAAACGGGCTATATCATTCATCCCAAACCCGACATTCAACCGTTTAACCCCGAATCTCTTCAACCATTCCGGTTTAAATTCATAGTTAATCGATATATTCCTGATCTCGAACAGATTATCCCGTTCAACGAAACGTTCTGAATACCGCTTGTTATCGCTTTTACTTTCCGGGATACCCAGAAAACGTTTCAAATCACCCGGTTCTTTCCACCGATCGGTAAATGCCCGGCGATCCACGTTTTCCCACGGATTTATGTTCTCAACCTTGTCGGCCAGCGTGTTATTGTAAGCATCGCCCCCGAATTTATAACCGGTAGTAATATTCAGCGTGAAACCCTTGTACGATAAACTGGAAAAAATACTCCCCTCCAAAATCGGATTCGAATTTCCAACCTCTACCCGTTCATCCTTGTCGTAATCAAACGTGTACTCTCCTTTGCTATTAATAAAAATCTCTTTTCCCGATGCCGGATCAATTCCGGCCGTACGCATGGCATGAATACCAAACTGCGAACCGCCTTCTTGGAACATCAACGAAGGACGAGCCCCCAAAGACTGGGCAACCTCGATTGACTTCAAAGCGGTTGACACGTTTGTCAACTTATCCATCGTGTGAGAGCCATTCACCGTGACCATCCAGAAGAGTCCTTTTTGCTTGATCACGTGCGCCGAGATCGCAAACTCGCATCCGGAGTTTTCCAATTTTCCCATATTCACCTGCACGGAGGAAACTCCCACGGACCAAGGTAAAGAAATCGGCATCAAAGCATCTTTCGTTTTATTCTTGTAATAACTGGCATCAATATTTATCCGTTCATTAAACAACGTGGCACTCAACCCCCAGTTATATTTCATCGTGATCTGCCAGTTCAGATCCGGGTTTCCCATCGTGATCGGTACCGCCCCGATTCCCGCGTAATGAATCAAATCTGTCGTGTAATTATAAGTCGTCATTGCCTGATAGGGTGAGAACGTCACGTTAGCCGTTGATCCCACGCTAAAACGCAACCGTAGCATATTCAACCAACTCACGTTACCCATAAAACTCTCTTTGTCAACGTTCCATCCGATACCTGCCGACCACACCGGGGCAAAGCGATGATCACTCCCGAAACGGGATGATCCGGCCGATTTATAGGAACCGTTCAGGAAATAACGTCCCAGCAACTCGAAACTACCGGTCCCGTAAAAACCGACTTCTCTAGTTTTCTTATCTCCACCACTCGGACGGGTAGAGGCATATTGAGAAGCAAATTTAATATCTGTCATACCATCTTTCAAAAATCCTTCCGCCTTCGTCGTGATAGAAGAAGAATTCCCCATTTTAAAATCTGTACCCACGTTCACGGTCAACACCGTGTTACCTGCCTCATTCAGAGGTAAACGATAATTTAACGCAATCTTTCCCGCCCAGTTCGTACTCTCGTTATGCGTGAAAGAATAAGTTCCTTTCTGGTTTAAAAACTTACCTTCAAACGAAGAATCATCCGGCGACACGTACACCTTCGTGTAAGAATCACTCATATTCACGTTAATATCGCCCGTGATGAAAAATGCCTTTTTAATATCCCACCGCATACTCAAGTAATTCGAAAACGACTTGTTCCGTCCCTTGTTAAAACTGGACAACGTTGCATCGTACAACGGATTTCCTTGATTCCGGGAATCATTGGCATTTGAAAGGTAAGGATCAAAATAATAGAGTTTTATATACTCCCCGTATTCGTCATACACCGGATTATACGGGTTCAGTCTCGTGTATTTCCCGAAATCCCCGTAAGGACTTGCTTTGCTATCGGTCATCGTGAAAGCGAAACGGTAATTAAAAGTCAATTTATCCGTTAAGTGATACGCAAAAGAAAAATTCGCCCCGTAGTTCCGACGGTTATCCCCTTTCATCACGCCATAGGCATCCCTGAAACTCCCGCTTGCCCTGTACTCGATCCCGTTTCCCCTACCGGTCAACGTCACCGAATGATTGTGCGAGAAAGCCCAGCGTAAAGGCTTGGATGGCCAATCCGTGTAAACACCCCGGCGGATATTATCCAACTTGTAGTAATACGCCGGATCAAGGCTCCCATTCACTTCATCGTACAACCCGGCCAAACGTTCCAGTTCCAACTTCTGTTCCGCATTACACAAACGCAAGGACGTCAAATCCGGATAGCTGAAATTAGGTGTGAAATTATAACTCAAGCGAGGCTTGGATTCCGTCACTTTCGTTCTCTCCACCAAGATAACGCCACTGGCAGCTTTATCCCCGTACAACACCGCCGCAGAAGCATCCTTCAACACGGTCACCTGCCCAATATCGTAAATATCCAAGTCATACAACTCCTGTATCGAAATCTCAACCCCATCCAGCATAATCAAAGGCGTATTCACGTCCGCCTGATTCTCGGTCATGATGGAATTCGCCCCCCGGATCAGAATCTCGGGAATCGCATTCGGATTGGACCCCTGTTCGTTATTTTCCACAATCCGTAAACCCGGCACCAATGAGGCCAGCGCCTGAATCAGATTCGTCGGGGACACTTTCAGCAAATCCTCCCCTTTCACCGTGGTCAATTCCCCCGTGTAGGCATTTTTAGCCTGCGTGTAATAACCGGTAACCACGACATCTTCCAACTCACGAGTATCTTCCTTCAAAACAACATGCAACTCCTCGGATTTCGTCACCGTGATGGTCTGGCTTGCCATTCCGATAAAATTAAATATTAGTACCATCTCCTTTTGTGCGGGAATTTCCAGCTTAAACTTACCCGTCGCATCCGTGGCCACTCCTAAAGAAGTTCCTTTCAGCAGAACCGTGGCTCCCGGTAGCGGGTTACCGTCAGCATCCTTAACATCTCCGGTGATACTCACCTTATCAACCGTTTTCGTTTCCTGGCGCTTTTTAATAATCACAACATCATTCACAAGCGTGTACGTGTAAGGGGTATTCTGCAAACAGTAATCCAGAATCTCCCTTACCGTCACATTCTTAAATTCTTTAGTAATAAGAGGGATTCCCTGAATCTCCTCGTGGTTATAAACGAAATCAAGTGATGTCTCCTTTTTCAAGGTATTCAAAACCTGCAACATCGTGGCTTTCTCGAATTTCAAATTCAGAGGTGTTTTCTCATCGAATTTAGGTGACGTTCCGCCACCAAAACCCGAAAAGCTGAATAAAATCAAGCAACCAAGCAACATGCATACTTTCGTAGCCCATTGGCTATAGCTCGCCTGTTTCATAGACAAGTTCTTTCCCATTTTCAGTTTGTTTAGGTTTGTAAAAAACACATAGAAGACCATTTCGAGATCTTTTCAGCACTTGAAACCTTTTGGGGTTTTAAGTGCTTGTAACATTTATTTTTTATTCAGAGCATTCAACGCTTCGTCCAAAGCATAAAGCATCGTCTGGTAATGTGCTTTCGTATCGGAATCTGCCGAAGCCAATCTACTGTTCAACAAATTCTTCACACGTAAAGCATAAGCGTAGAAATACGTTTTCGAATCATCGATCGTACGGGTATTCACCCGGTACTGCCAATCATAACCATGTCCGAAAGAGGTTAGTTGCTTGGCCACAAGTCCCTTCCCATGAACTTGTTCCAATTCCCGCAACTCATTCTGGTATTGTCCCACCAATCCGGTCGGGTCCAAACCGTAAGCTACAATCTCATCCACGGACGGCATAAACGCATTCTCCATTCCCAGCCCTTCGTCCGGATCGGCTAGCACCTTCACCAACTTACTCTTCTTGGTAATCACGTCAGCAGCCTGATCCACCACCAAACGTTGTAATATCTTCTCCCCCGAAGTCGGCTTACGCCCCTTTATAGCATTCTCCCACACGTGGTTGTACAAATCATCAAAGTAAGCCTTCAACGTGTAGGGATCTTGAGACACGTGAGCAGACAACACCACGTTCTTATACGTTCCTAACAACTCCGTTGCCGTGTAGTAACACACGATCGGTGGCAAGGCAACCCGTAGTCCGAACTGATCAGTCAATCCCGTGTTATGTAACCAATCACTATTTTTCAATTGCTTGATCACCCACACAAAAGAGTTACGTTGCAATTCTTTCGGCACGGATTGAAATGTCTTTCCGGCAGTACCCGGTTTCACCTCCGTCAGATAAATACCCCCCACGTTATGCATGACATTTTTCAAATAACGGTAATACTGATTTCCCAGCTCGTTATACAGATTCTCACGATGCGAGCCATCCGTATCATCCACAAACCAATTATTCATGTTGGCCACGATATATTTCAGATTCTTGATCCCGTAATCCCCGGCCTTAATAGCATCGTCCCCTAAATCCTCTTCCAGCGCACTCGGATCGTAACGGGCAATCACCTGTTGCTTTCCATAACGATATATGGGATCTCCTGCATGTTCGTCAATCCAACTCTCCAACATAGCTTGCTCCTCTTTAGCCGAAAGACCGTACAGGGGCGTGTACAACCACTTAATCACATACTCGTCATAAATACCCAAATTAGGCGGGGTCAACTTCACACCCTTATCTTCGGGTTGCGCCACGTAATTAAACCGGGCATAATCCATGATGGAAGGTGTCGTCCCGTACTTTTGAGTAAACTTTGCAGAACGTAACGAATCAACCGGATAGGCTGCCGATGCCGACATATTGTGCATCAACCCAAGGGTATGCCCCACCTCGTGAGCCACGATATATTCAATGGATTCTTCCAGAATATTATCCGGCATTTTCTTGGTACGCACGGACGGGTCAACTTGAGAAGTTTGTAAAAAACGCCATTGATTGGCCAACTTCACGACATCATTAAAAATAATGACAGACGCGTTAATGATCTCACCTGTTCTCGGATCAGTCCACGAGGGCCCCATAGCATTCGTGATCGCAGCCGGAACATAACGAATACAAGAGTATTTCAGATTATCCGGATCAAAAGTCGGATCATCCTTCGGGAAATCCCGCACCTGGATCACGTTCTTCAACCCGATCTTCTCGAAAGCAACATTCCAACGCAAAGCAGCCTTCCGCACGGGTTCCTTCCACATGGCAGGAAAAGCATCATCCACATAAAACACGATCGGTTTCACGGGTTCCACCAGTTCACCTCGTTTATAGGCCTCCACATCTTTCGGTTCCACCCGCCAGCGATTCGCCAGCGTGTAAATCTGAATCCGGTCCTCGTCGGTAGAAATATGTTGTTTCGTATTCGTAACAAACACCCCGATCCGGGTATCACTCACCCGTGGATGCATCTTCTCTTCCGGCAACAACAGCAAAGTACGGGTTGCTTTCACCGTCAAAGGCTCGTTTTTCTTCACAATAAACATCCCCATCATCTTGGCCGACACGGAATAGGAAAGATACGACTTTACCGTCACGTTATCATCAAAAGCCTTAATTCCATCCAAAATAGAACCCGCACTATTAAACACGGCTGTAATCTCAACCATTCCACCTCCACTGGAAATCGGTGCCAATCGCTCCGAATTACCCGTAAACAAAGAGGTCATATCAAGCAAAAAAGCAGAACTATCGTTCGTGTAGCAATAGATTTTATACGAACCGATAATCGGGTCCATAAAACTCCTTGCCATCACTTCCTTCATATGCCCCTCTTGAGGGTTACAAGTTGCGGACACATTCACTTCCCGCATAAAAATCGTGCTGTCCGTCTTCGTGAATTTTATATGCATTGGATCTTTCGGTTTATAACCGATAGCACATAGGTTATTATCACTCGCCTCCGAAATCGTCGAGGCTAGTAACATTTCCCGCCCCAGATATTTCACTGGAAACTCGAAATAAACCTTCCCATCCAGCTTATGCAAGGTCACGAATTCCCCCCGGGCTGTCTCACACGATTTATTCTTTACCAACTTATCATATTTACTTTGCCGTTTGGTCGGTTCTTTTTTCGTTTCCGTTGCCACTGTCTTTTTCTTTCTCGCAGAAGCGAATGAAGTCTGAGTGCATGGCAATACTAATAGTATTACCATACCTAGGGTAATCCATCTTTTCATGTATGAAATTTTAAATAAAAATTATAATAACACCTGTTTTCTATTCCTGATGCGTGTATACCACGATCTGTTTATTATTCATCTTAAAGGTTACATTTGCAGCTTGTTCCATAATTTGCAGGATAGCATCTATACTCTCGTACCTGGGCATAAACCAGGAAAATTTATAATCCTTGATCTCCTCATCATCAAACACGAACTCCACGTCATACCAGCGGGAAATCTTTTTTAACAAATCCTCCAGACGTTCCTCGCTGAAACTGAACTGGTCTCTCGTCCAGGAGATATAGGACTCCACGTTCACTTCCCGGGTCGTCACTTTCGAATCGGCCACGGCAGCCATCAGTCCGGGAGTCAACGCAACAACCGTATTCCCGCACTCAATATTCACCCGTCCCTCGACTAACGTCGTCATCGAAACTTCATCGTTCCGGTAAGCAGAAATATTAAACGTAGTACCTAACACACGCACGGCATACTTCTCACAATGCACGATAAAGGGTTTCGCAGCATCCTTTGCCACCTGAAAAAATCCTTCTCCTTCCAGATACACCTCCCGGGTATCACCCGAAAAAGATTGCGGGAACTTTAACCGGGAATCGGAATTCAGCATTACCTTCGTACCATCCGACAACTGCAAAGAATAAGCCCCGCCACGAGGTATTTTCAGCGTATTATACACCAAAGAATCCGCCGTTCGGGGAGTATGATAGATCAAGGTTTCACCATTATTACTCACGAAAGGTAATTGCTCGTCAAGCGTGTCCGCCACCCCCGGGGCAATCAGCAAAGTATCCCCTCCCGGCAGAATCAGCGAGGCACGTTTCCCAAAAGAAAAATGGTTGCCCGACTCCACCCGGGCCACGGGCAGTACTTCCTCCCCGCCCGTCGAAAACACCAGATAAGAAGATACACTCAATAACACGATGGCAGCCGCGGCAACTCCACGATACAAGCGTCGAATGGAATGTCTCTTCCGAATGTCTTTCATGACAGACGGCCACGACCGACGAGCATTAAAATGCTCGTATAAAGGATATTCCGTGTGTTCCTTGTATTCATTTTCCAATCGTTCATACAACTCCTCGTTGGCCTTGGAACGTGATTTCCAAGCCGCAAAGAAAGTTTCCTCTTCGGGAGACAAGCCTCCTTGAAGTCTTTTCACGATCAACTGGATAATATACTCTGTTTCCTTTTTCATTTCGTGCTATTTTACCTTATAACACTTCACGAAGAAAAAGGTACCGACAAATTTGAATCTTTTTTATTCTATTTCTTTTATTCGCTCCACTTGCCTGTTTAGAAAATAATCAGCATAAAGAGAATAATCTTCGGTTTCATAAAAAGCTATCAACCCTTTCCTGTAATTCAATATATCAGCATCTTTCGAGGAATAGACTGGGATAATATCGGCATTCATCAAGGCAATGCTTTCCACCATTCGGGCGGTACGTTTATTTCCATCAATGAAAGGCTGTAATTTAGCTATGTTACAATGAAGATAAACAGCCCGTTCCAATGGATTTGTGAATTGTTCCTGTTGATAAAGTATTTCATTCAACTTAGCCCGAATATCGTGCAAGTCCTTTGGAGGGATATATCCCGTACCGCTGATACGGACAGCTCTTGTTCTCAAATAGCCGGATTCTTCATTGGAAACCAACCCCGTGGATATAGCCTGATGTACTCGGAATAAAGTGCGTTCATCAATTATTTCCTGATTCCTCCCTTTATTAATATACTCCACTTCTGATATGAAAGTATTATATAGGTTTTTCAGCATCTTAGCGTCTTCATACTTCTTTTCGGAAGTAATGCCATCTTTGAGCAATGCCTCTGTTTCCACATAAGTATAGGTATTCCCTTCAATCTTACCTGAATAGTAACACCACACCACGGCTAAATCTTTTATTTCATTAGAACGCAAATCCGATAGTTTCGCTAAAGGATGATTCAAAATGAATCGCGCAGTTCCTTGCTGTTCCTTATTAAATATCTGTTCCATAATCATAAAACATTGTCGCCTAGGGTTAGATTTTATAGTTCCCTATATAACAGGAATATTGTGTTTATCCCCCACAAACATGAATTCCATCGGTTATATTTTTTCTATATTTACAACCGCAAAAGTAATAAATAATATTTAGTTCTAACGATATAAACAAAAATCCTAATTAGACTACCGATCAACGTCAAATTAGGATACTTCTTATAAAATACGTTCCTAACACTCAACAGTGACTCGCACCTATGTCTCACTAATACCTCCATCATTTTTCAAGAAAAAAGCAACGAAAAATTGACTGCCCGTATCGGCAACTTATCGAAGACTTATCGGTAACTTATCGAATACTTACCAGTGAAACACCGACGGGACAAGGGAAAGAGTGTAATGCAATTATACTAAATTAACATCTAGGACTTCCTCGTTATCCCCAGTTCCAAGGTCGAAACATATTGAATTTTCCCTTCATCCAACAATTTCCGGACTTGCCCGACCACGACTTCTTCGTCCTCACCCAATTGACGCACCAACTCCCGGATATTCGTATTCTGTTTGGCAAGCACTTGCAAAATCCGTTCCTCCAAGCTCTTCCGCTCTTCCCGATGCAACCGTTTCTTCTTCCCGATACAGACATCACATATCCCGCAAGGTTTCTCTTCCTTCTGCCCGAAATACTCCATAAGCAAAAGCTGGCGACACGTTTCGTCATCCCGGATATAACGGGCCATGGCCCCGATCTTCGTGACAAACAACTCCTTCCGGTTCTCGTAAGCCTCCCTCCCGATTGTGATATAGGACAATGGCAACCGGGGCTGGTAATACACGATGTAAGGTTTCACGTCCCCCGGCACGTAGCGAATAATCTTACGCTTTGCCAAAGAAATAAAAGCATCATACAGCACCTTGCGTGTCACGTCGAGCTGATCAGCCAAGAAACCTTCGTCCACGTAAGCATCCTGCACGAAAATTCCGGCATAATTTCTCATCAGGAGAACCATAAGTCTTTCCAACAAGGGATCACCCGTCTCGAACTCGTACAACCGATCCCGTAACACGGTGAACATCACCCGGGAACGGGAATTTATATCCGTCGTGTACCCCAAGAACCCCGCGACCTCCAGAATACTGATGGCAGACATCACCCTCGCCTCGTTGAGTTTAAAATTACGGGCAAACAGTTTCAAATTGAACTCGAACGCCCGTCCCTGTCCTTCGCCCTCACCTAACTGGTAATAGTTCGCCAAGGCCTCGTACACCCTCAATATATAATCTTTCGGGGGAAAAGCATCATCAATCCGTTTTTGTAAACCACCCAAAGCTGCCCGGCTGGAAAGTAACACGGCGTATGCCCTTTTTCCATCCCGTCCGGCACGTCCCGCCTCTTGGAAATAGGCCTCCGGACTGTCCGGCACGTCATAATGCACCACCACCCGCACATCCGCCTTATCAATCCCCATCCCGAAAGCGTTCGTCGCCACCACCACGGGAACTTTTCCGCTTTTCCACGCCTCCTGCCGACGTGCCCGCTGCGCAGAAGACAACCCGGCATGATAAAAGTCAGACTTGATCCCCGACTTGTTCAGGAAAGCGGCAATCGAAGAAGCCTTCAACCGGGTACGCACGTACACGATCGCTCCCCCCTGCACCTTGGACAAAATATTGAATAATTCCAACGGCTTGGCCTCCGTGTCCCGGATCACGTAGGAAATATTTTCCCGCCGGAAACTTTTAGAGAGAACGTTCGGGGTCGAAAAGTGCAGCTGTTTCTGAATATCCTCCACGACCTCGGGGGTAGCCGTGGCCGTGAGCGCCAGGGTAGCCACCCCGGGAAAGAATTCACGCACCTCCGCTATTCGCAGGTACGGGGGACGAAAATCATACCCCCATTGAGAAATACAATGAGCTTCGTCCACGGTAATCAGACACACGTTCATCAACCTCAATTTTTCCCGGAACCGTTCCGAGTACAATCGCTCGGGCGACACGTACAAGAACTTAACCGTATCATATATACATTTATTAATGATCGACTCCACCCGGTCACGCCTCATCCCCGTGTAGATCGCCTCGGCTGGAATCTGCCTGTTCTTTAAATCCTCCACTTGATCCTTCATCAGGGCAATCAACGGGGTCACCACCAGACAGACACCCTCCATCGCTAGCCCGGACACCTGGTACGTGAGCGACTTTCCCCCTCCCGTGGGCATAAGGGCAAGCGTGTCCTTCCCGTCCAGCACGGAACGGATAATCTCTTCCTGTAAGGATCGGAAATCATCGTATCCCCAGTAAGTCTTTAATATCTCTTTTATATCACGGGTCATTCTTCGAATTCTATTCGCAAAAATACAAAATAGACGAAAAAACTCTCACAAACTCGTATATTTAAATCGCTTTTTATTATTTTCGCCCGAATATTAATCGCATAAAATCATGAAACTACAACATATACTGATTTTTATCCCCTTCCTATGGGCTTGTAACGATAAGTTCGCGAAAAACGAGCAACCCGTGGCAAAGGTTTTCGACAAATACTTGCTGAAATCGGAAGTTTCCGGCTTTATTCCCCAAGGAACCCCCTCGAAAGATAGTCTCATCATGGCACAAAGCTACGTGCGGAACTGGATTACCAAAGAATTACTGTTGCACAAAGCGACCCAGAACCTGAGCGACGAGGAAAAAAACATTCGGAAACAAGTGGAAGACTATTCCTCTTCTATCTTGATCCATAAATACAAGGAGAAACTGATTTCCCAGAAACTCAGCCGGGAAGTAAGCGAACGTGAAATCTCGCAATACTACGACGCGAACAAATTCAACTTCGTGCTGAACACCCCGGTCGTGAGAGCTTTGTTCGTGGTGATTCCCAAATCCGCCCCGAACATTGAAAATGCTCGTAAATGGTTCCGTTCCAAGGAAGCCAAAGACCAGGAAGCGTTGGAAGAGTATTGCATCACGTCAGCCAAGAAATTCGATAACTTCAACGACCAATGGATCGAACTGCGTAACCTGCTGAACCTCCTGCCCATCACGTCGGCAGAATGGGAAAGTAAATATAAAAACAAGGAGTCCATCGAGATCGAGGACGACGAGAATCACTATTTTCTCAAGATCAACGAGCTACGCCAAGCTCATGAAACGGCACCTCTCGGTTACGTGAAAAAAGAGATTGAGATATTGTTGCTGAACAAACGTAAAATCTCCTTCGAAGAGAATCTGGAAAAAGACATCAACACGGAAGGTCTTCGGAAAGATTACGTCAAAATATATTAACAGGATTAGAAAAATGAAAATAAAAATGCGAAAACGAACGGATTATTCGCGGATTTGAAGAAAAAGTATTAGTTTAGAGCGTTTTTATTGAGTATAACCTTATTCATAAATTATGAGATATTTATCACTGCTTGTACTGTTATTTTTAGCTAGTTACGCCTCGGCACAAAAAAACGTGATCGACAAGATTATCGCTGTCGTGGGTGAAGAAATCGTGTTGAAATCGGATATTGAGAACCAATTTTTACATGAACAATCCCAAGGATTAGTAAATTCTTCCGCCGACTCTCGTACCAGAATATTAGAAAATTTATTGGTCCAGAAACTGTTAGTGGCTCAAGCTAAGATAGATAGTATCGAGGTAACCGACACGGAAGTGGAAAACGCGTTGAATTCACAATTGGAGCAATACGTGCAACACATCGGTTCCCGGGAACGTCTGGAAACCTACTTCGGAAAATCATACGAGGACATCAAGAACGAAATGCGTAACCCGCTCCGCGAACAAATGATCACGCAACATATGCAATCCAAAATCGTCGGAAACGTTCGGGTAACCCCCTCGGAAGTCAGGTATTTCTACCGGAAATTCAACAAGGACAGTCTTCCGGAAGTACCCGATAAATACGAGATTCAACAGATCGTTATCAAACCGAGAATCAGCGATACCGAGAAGGAACGTATCCGTAACCGGTTGAGAGATTTCCGTGAAGAGATTCTTGCCGGCAAACAAACGTTCAACACGTTAGCTGTATTGTACTCGGAAGACCCCGGATCTGCCGCTAAAGGTGGTGAATTAGGTTACCAAACCAAGAGCGCGCTGGCCCCGGCATTTGCCGAAGCTGCCTTCAGCTTGAAACCCGGCAGGGTATCTAAAATCGTGGAAACAGAATTCGGTTTCCATATTCTTCAATACATCGACCGCCAAGGAGACAAAGTAAACGTGCGCCACATCCTGCTCCGTCCCCGGATTTCCGATGAAGAACGGCAAGAAGCAATCCAGCATTTGGACACCGTGTTGACTTACATCCACGACGGGAAAGCCACGTTTGAAGAAGCCGCGGCTTATTTCTCCATGGACAAAAAGACCAGAAACAACGGCGGATTGATTTTCAACGAGGAAGACGCTGATTCCAAACTCCCCAGAGAAACCATCGAAGGAGAAATGGCCCGTCAGGTAAACAAACTGAAAGTGGGTGAAATTTCCTCTCCTTTCTTGGATCAGACACGTACAGGCGAGGAATACAAGGTGATCAAAATCAAGGCTTACTATCCTTCCCACACGGCTAACCTAGACGATGACTGGATCAGTTTTGAAAACGGGTTGAAAAGCAAGAAACAACAGGAAGTACTTGATAAATGGATCAAGGAAAAACAAGCAAACACCTATATCCATATCGACGAAGATTACAAGAACTCCAAATTCCATTATGACGGATGGTTTAAGTAATTGACAAGCTAAGATTTACAATTAAAGATTGATGATTTTTCCGCGATGAGAGCAGGTTTATGGGTTGGGATATTATGTATTGTATGGGGACTATTCCCCTTGCATACAGTTGCACAGGGAAATAAAAAAGCTAAAGTCAAGATCGTTAATGCCGATAGTTTACTAGTGGGAACGCTGGGCAAACCGTCTAGGTTTATCGGGAACGTACACATGACGCATGAAAACACGCTCATGTGGTGCGATAGTCTCTACCAGTATGAACTACCGGACTCCAACTATCTTGAAGCATTCGGCCACGTGCGGGTGATCAAAAACGATAGCATCCGAATGTCCGGTGACTACATGTACTATGATGCCAACAAAAAACTGATTCAAGTCCGCCGGAACGTCACGCTGGAAGATCCCCAGATGATCCTGACCACCGATTTTCTGGATTATGACGGACTATTTGACATCGGGTATTACTTCAACTGGGGACAACTGAAAGATAGCCAGAACACGTTGGATAGTAAAAAAGGAAACTATTTTACCCAAACGAAGATAGCCCTCTTCAAAGACAGCGTGAAAGTGAATTCTCCCGAATACCTGATCTTCTCGGACACCTTGAAATATAACACGGACACCAAGCTGGTTTCCATTCTGGGCCCCACGAACATATACGGGAAAGGAGACGAAAATAACACCCTCTACTCCGAGGATGGATGGTATGACTCCAACTTGGGACACGCAGAACTGTACAAGAACAACCGGGTCACGCACCAGAGTTACGAGGGGGTGGCCGATACCATGGTCATCGACAGTATAACCGGGATGGCTTATCTCTACTGGAACGTCACGCTTGTGGACACCGTGAACAACGTGATTGTGAAAGGTGAATACGCGCAAATGGACCGGGAACAAAACAAGGCATTCGTCACCGACAGTGCCCTGTTAATCATGGTCGGAAAGCAAGATTCTCTTTTCGTACATGGGGATACCCTGTTCATGGATCAGGACTCTGCCAAGAACCAGATTTTACGGGCTTACTATAAAGTCAAGTTCTTTAGTCAGGACTTGCAAGGATTGTGTGATTCGATGGTCTACCTTTCTGTCGACTCCACCATCACACTCTACAATGAGCCTGTGGCATGGGCCAGTGGCAACCAAATGACCGCCGAAAAGATTTCCTTGCTCACGGGAAACGGAACGATTAAGGAATTTTATCTGAATACTAAGGCCTTCATGGTCTCTCGAAGGGAGGAAACCGAAATGTACGACCAGATCAAAGGGCGAAATATGACCGGTTATTTCCGAGATAACGAACTCTACATGGTGTACGTGAACGGTAACGGGGAAACCATCTACTTCCCCGATGATAAAGGAAACATCATTGGTGTTAACACCGCCAATAGCTCCAACATCCGTATCATGATCGACAAACGGAAAGTCACGGACATCGTCTTCATCAACAAGCCCGACGGAGAACTCAATCCCTTGTTCCTGGCCGATCCCGAAGAAGCCCGTCTGAAAGACTTCCGCTGGTTGAAATACATGCAACCATTGAATAAATTCGACATCTTCAAAGAAACCAAAGAACCCGACCCTGTCGAGAAAGAAGAGGAAGAAAAAGAATAATGTAATCAAATCAAACAAAGGATGCATTATGATGACAAACAAATCAAGATCATATAATTCCAAAGCCAAGAAACAATCATCACAGCATAAGCACCTTCAATCTATCAACACAAAGCACAAGAAGAGCATCAATCTTTATACCCAGCAAGCAATGATTGATGCAAAAGAAGGTAACACGATCAAATGTGATAACTTTGAAGATTATTTAAAGCATTTAAAATTCTCATAATCTTATCAGAATTCCCTACCGCTGTTCATAGTATATTTTTTTACATTTGTGAAAAATAAAACGATATGCAGCTCCGGAAAAACCTTAACCTCTACTTATCGGGCATCGTGGTCTTCATGCTGACCATACTCTTGTTGTCCACAGCCTTTGCCCTCGACGAGAGTTTAGGGAATCGGATAGCCAAAATCTTCTGGTTCTACAAAGTTATTATCGTGGCAGGAATTGCCTGCATACCGCTCGCATGGATGCGTCCTTTCCGTTTTTCGATAACAGACCTGCTGGTTCTCCTTTATGCGGGCTATACTCTCTGTAACGACTATTTCGCAGGGACAATCGCCCCCACCCGAACGAGCCTCTTCATCTTGATCATCGTCACGTATTTCATATTCCGACGGCTGACAACATTCGTCCCGCTCGGTTTCACGCACGCGGCACTCCTGCTCACCGGGGCAATAGAAGCCATCTGGGGACTCGCCCAACTATACGGTTTTACCCCCTCCCAACACAGCCGTTTCGAACTGACCGGATCATTCTTCAACCCCGGCCCCTATTCCGGATTTCTAGTTGCCATACTACCGTTAGCTTTATACTACACGCTTACTGCCTGCCGGATAGCCCGCATCCTGTCGGGAGTGATTCTCGTACTTCTCCTGCTCGTCCTGCCCGCCACGTTAAGCCGTGGGGCTTGGTTAGCCGCCATCGCGGGATGCGGAATTGTACTAGGTAACTACTTTCACCTCTATAACCGGTTGAAGTTTTTATTTCAAAAACATCGGCTCGCCTCCTTCATCGCAACGATCTGTATATTCCTCCTAGTCACCGGGACTCTCATCGGGATATACCAGTTAAAAAAAGAATCTGCCGATGGACGCCGACTCATCTGGAAAGTCTCGTCCACCCTCGTAGCCTCCCATCCGGCAACAGGCGTCGGGTTCGGGCATTTTGCCGGGGCCTACGGGGAAGCCCAAGCCGCCTATTTCTCTGCCACGGAGCGCTCTGCGGGAGAAGAACTCGTGGCCGATGCCCCCGAGACAGCCTTCAACGAATTCGTGCAAACCGCGACGGAAACCGGAATCATCGGTTTATTACTTTTCCTGACAATCATTTTTTGGGCCTTCAAAACCGCCCGGCATCCTGACAATAAAGTCACGGCAGGCGTGACCGGTTCGTTAGCCGCGTTCCTCGTTTTTGCCTGCTTCTCCTACCCGTTCAGCGTGTTGCCCCTTCTCGTCCTCTTCACGCTACTCTTGGCACAATGTACCTCGATACAACGGGGTTCCCGTTGGCTCTCCGGCATCTTCTACCTGTTCCTGCTTCTCCCGGTCTATTTCCTCGCCACCGGGCAACAGGAACGGGAACAAGCCTACAAATGCTGGAAATCCGAACAAATCTATTTTAACATGCAGATATTCGAACGCACCGTAGATAATTACAAGAAACTCTACCCTCTTCTGAAGGATCAACCCGCCTTTCTCTTTGAATACGGGCAATGCCTCTCCCGCACGGGACAACCCGAAGCCAGTAACCTCATCCTTAAAGAGGCTGCCCGCCTGTCTGCCGATCCCATGATCCGTAACATCATGGGCAAAAACTACCAAACCATGAAACAATATCCTCAAGCTGAATCTGCTTTCTTGAAAGCCTCCCACATGGTCCCCAACCGCCTCTACCCGCTCTACCTACTCGCCAAGATGTACCACGAAAGCGGCCAAACCGACAAGGCCATCGCCACCGCCCGCCTGCTACTCGAAAAAGCCCCCAAAGTCCCCTCTTCCGCCACCGAGGAGATGAAACGGGATATGCAAAAACTAATTAGAGATACACTTCACTTGACAAACTATTTCAAGATAGAATGTGATAATGTCGAAGATAAAAATACAATTGAAATATAGTACAAATATAGCAATTATTTCAAATACGATTGAAATATATTCCTTGAGTTTTGTCTTAATCATCAAATAAAAGCCATGAAAGCCAATCGTGCTAACCAAGGACTACATCATTGCCCTGCAACAAGACGAGGACACGGAACTACCCCGACCGGAACACACCAACGGAATCCGTGATTTTTCAAAAGTCCCCAACACGATTCTCGTGTACGATTACGAGTTCAACCTGCAAAAGATCATCAACATGAGTATGTCTATCCTGCGCATTGCGGGCAACTGCAATTCCAACACGCTATACGCAATAGGTATCGACTTGGACTTTTGCATCTTCACGTACGAAATATAAGCCCTTGTCATGATTGGAATATGTTGATACAGACCTTAAAATCTTATTCTCATTCTAAATCGCTGTTCCAATTCTTTCATCCGCCCTATGAGCTTATCAAACGAGATTGAGTCCCCGTAAATCATGCTCACTTGCATGTTGGTGTAGTCATTAAGCCATGTTTGATAATACACTGTCGGCGGAGTGAGCACAATACGATCTCGAATATCTGGAGTATAGTCCACATCGTGTATGTGGGTAAACACATCCCTGTGATGATGGATAGTATTCCAGAGATCATTGTCCTTCGTTGCATTTATTGCAAACTCTTTATCCATCATTCTTTCAAGGTCATAAAGGTGACGACTTTTGCGCTCAGCCTTATAGCAAGCATTAGTAGTAAACAACTCATGTAACAAGAATGCTTTCTCTAAAAATGTTTTGGCCGCTACAGCCGTTGTAATCTCTGTTTTCACAACCGAGGTATGTACTGTCGGGAACGCTGTTGTTACCATGCTGTTGATAGATACCTTTTGCGTGGGTTCAAACAACGAGCGGGCACCTATTTCAAGAATAATTTGCGGCTTAACGTATGATAATTCAGTATCAAACAACGATTTGTATTTGATAAAGATTTGTTGAGGTTCCGGATAAGTCTTATCACCTTCGCCATTTGGCTGCGCCTCAATGGTGAGGTAACTATCCAAACCGTATTGTTTGACGGCATTCTTTAACTCCTCACACAACTCATTACTAACAAATAGCGATGATACCTTGCGGAACTCCTTTAGTTGACGAATAGTTAAATCACCTTCAAGACCAAACAGGCCACGATCGACTGCAAGATCTATATCTTCGGAGAATCGGTCAATCACTCCCCATACCTTACTCAATGAAGTTCCCCCCTTGAAAACCAGCTTATCGGCAAACGGTAGTGAGAAAATAATTTCAAGCAATGTACTCACCCATAAGTCCTTTTCAATAATCTGTTTTGATAGCCCCCGTTCGAGTGCAGTTTGTTCAACTACGACTTTTTTAGAGGTTTCTGGTAATATATAAAAATTATTCATATAGTTTCGAAATTAATAGTTGTATCCAATTGGGCATCAAGGAATAATCTTTCTCGATAACGGATTTATCCTCATTCTTTAGGAGGTTGGCAATATACTGTTTTTGTTCCCCTGTAACGTTATTCTCTCCTATCTCTTTTAAAGCAAAAGTCAGTAACATAGCAAGCCTATTTTTGAAAGCAAGATTTTTCGGAGCAGTTTTTATAAACTTGATACCTCTACCCGATTTTAGGGTAATCTTTCGTGGGGAACCATCAGTAAGATAAACAATATTTGCCGGTACCTGAGTCGATAGTCCAAGTACGTTTAGAGCGTAACTGCCCGTAGGCACAATTCTCGCTTTATCACGCTTAGCAATGTACTGGGCGATTTCCTCAAATGCAGGATAGATGACACCTACTCCTAAAACCTTGTCAATTTTAGGATAACAATAGATGCCACGAGTGACACGTATAATTACCCCTGAGTTTGCCATTCTCTCTAACGCCTTTAGAACAGATTTAGGTTCTCCAAAGTTAGTAAAGTCGTTGGACGAAAATATCATACCTCTTCCGCATTTTTTAATCTTATTATATATCTTATCATCAATTGATTGCATATAATATTTTATTATATTTTGTCGTAAAAATAATCTTTTTTTGCGACAAAATACTCTTTCTCCTTGGATTATTTACGATAAATCTTAATTCTAGAATATTATTAAATTCCGACTTTCCCTATACACACATCTACCTCGCCCCCCTCGTCCGTCAACAAGTTGAGAGCAGGAACATCTTTACCAGTCACAATCTTTACCTTACCGTTCCAACACTTTGCGAGTAATTGCTCTACGTATTCGTTTCTATCTACTATCATAATAGTACCTTAGGATTGTTCTGAAATTTTAGTCGTATATTACAACTGTTTTGTCAGTACAAAAATATTTTTTCTTATGACTGACCAAAAAATGCAATAATAAATCAACATGAGTATGCCTATCCTGCGCATTGCGGGTAACTGCAATTCCAACACGCTATACGCGGTAGGTATCGACTTGGACTTTTGCATTTTAACGTACGAAATATAAATTTATTCCGGAGTAATTAATTGATAAAAACCTCCATATCCGCCACTTAACGTAATCGAATCATCCGGTTTTAAGAATTTCCGCAATTTGGACATATAAGTTGAGAGCTCATCTCTCTTTACTGCACTCTCACACCCCCATAACCTTTCGCATAATTCAATAGTGGAAACCTTTTCATTTTTTCGTGTACACAACATCCACATCACTTTCGCACACATGGGTTTCAGAAGATGCTTTTTCCCATCCACGATAAGAGTTCTTGTCACCCTATCATAAGTTGTCTTAGCCGACAATTTAAAAATCTGTTGCTCACCTCGCTCCACACGACTCAACGTATCCCGTAACCTTTTATTCAAACGGGTTACTAAAGTTTGATATGACCAATTTTTACTTACGAAGTCATCTGCCCCTCCATCCTCATCCAGCACGGAAAGATCATCCAGATTCAGCCCACTAAGAATCACGATAGGTACACGTCCCCCACTGTTACGAATTAACTTAATTACCCCTGCACCATCTATTTTCGGCATATCCATGTCCAACAAGACAATATCCCATCTCTCTTTTTGATAACAATCCCAAGCCTCCATCCCATCTTCAACAGCATGTACGTCAAAGCCTTTCCCCGACAGAATCCGCGTATAAAGTTCACGCATTGTCAATTCATCCTCTGCATATAAAAGCTTTATCTTTCTTTCCATGGTCATGTATTTTAATAGTAAATTTTGTACCACGTCCCAATGAACTCTCCACGAACACTTTCCCCCGGTGTCTCCGTACAATCTTCCTCACGGAAGCCAGTCCCAAACCATACCCGGTTGTTTTCTTTTCTTTACCAACCCGCCAATATTCCTCGAAAATATAAGGTAAATCCTTTTCAGCTATTCCTTTTCCCTGATCTGCCACGGTAATTATCAAATACTTCCTTTCCCGGTAAACAGTAATCGTCACCTCGGCTACATCTCCGGAATATTTCACCGCATTATCGACCAAATTACGAATAGCATAAACCAATTGCTTCGACAGTTTGAATTGTCCGGGCAAAGCATTAACATCTATATTCACCTTTTTTTTACCTCTATTAGCCAACTTAAACTCGCTAGCCAATTTATTCAATTCTTCCCGTAAATTCATTTCCTCCCACTCGACTCGTTTCGTGTACAACATGACTGCCATGTTCAAAGTTTCTGCAATCTCCTGTTTCACCATAACCGCCGTGTTCACCCCGGTTTCAAACCAACGCCTCTCATTTTCTTTCTTAAACACGTCAGGATTTTCTTCACGTATACTATGTAATATAACTTCAATAGCCGAAATAGGATTTCCTAAATCGTGTAGTCGCTGGCGAAACACTCTTTCTTGTAACATCTTCATTCGTCGGTGCTTTCTAATCTGCATCAAAAAAATAATAATCGACACATCAATGATACTCCCAACCACAATAACACCCAAGATTCCCCACCAAAACTGGTGTAAAAAATTCTTCCACGAATAGTTAAAAAGTACTCCAACCCTCTCCCCACTTATATATCCTAAACGTATATATCCAGCTTCTTCCATATCCATATAAGTAATATTTCCCCTCGGATATACCTCTCGAGTGTTTCCTAATGAATCAATCTTTCGAAAAACGATGGGAATATTTTGTGTTCTATTTTTCAATCGAGGTCTTACCAAACTATCCAAAATAGCTAATGTCAACGGATTTCTTAAATTCAAATCATAACTAACAATTGCTTCAACTTCAAAAGTACTTTCTAAAGAATCAATCTTAAATTTATACTTCTTATCTCCTAGATTTATAAACAACTCACGAGTTCTTCCAATATATCCGGAATTACGCGCAATTCCATCCGGACGATCCGCTTCTTTTCCACTCCAATAACCGATACACCATAAAGTAGTTTCGTACAATTCTTTCTGGATCATATATTTCTCTCTAGAAAACAATGTCTGAAGAATTGTAATTTGCAAAATAATTACGAGAATGACCATCATAATCGACATCACAACATATCCTTTTAGACAATTTTCTTTTATATGACTAAAAATTCTCATAATTCTATCAGAATTAAATTATTCACTTGTGAATCATTCTTCATATTTTTGTACACAACAACACCGATATTGGTGCAATGATAACATATATTTTTGAATTAAATAGCAATTATGAAAAGAATTTTATTATTAATCATCGGAACATTACTATTTGTACTATTCACAAGTTTCTCTACAACTATGGAAAATCATGAATTAACAGTACATAATATTGAAGCCCTTACGAAAGGAGAAAACACAGATACTCCACCAGATTGTGTAGTCGAAGAAGGTAGATGTAGAATTGGAAATACGACTCATCGAGGCATGACTTTAAAAAATTAATCCTGTTTATTATGAAAAAATACCTATTCATCTTAATTCATCTCTATTCATTTATATCTTGCACAATGAGTGACAACGCTATCTCTGTTGCTCCAGATATTCTTACACGAGGAAATGATGTTCCTTCTACTTATGTTGTTAACCTTTCTGATTACGGTATCAACACTCCCGTTAGGATTTCAAAACATGGGGACATTCTTGCCGTGGGACAGCGTTACGAACTTACAAACGTTCATCTTGTAAACCTTTCAACCCACTCCACACAACCTTGGCTACCCATGGGAGAAGGTCAAAACGAAGCGTACTCGATAGACAATCTTTCAATAAACAGTCATGGTGACATCTCGGCTTTTGACTTTGAAACAGGAAAATTACATCGCTGTAATCCATCCTCTTTAAGTCGTTCCACGACTCCTCCACTAACGTTAGCCAACACGGCTATCCACCTTTCGGCTGTTCAAGGTGACAATTTTGTCATTTCCACCGGATTGTACGAGCAAGGTCGTTATCGCTATTATTCTTTAGAAGACGAAAGTGAAGAATATTTTATTGATTACCCTGTTCATCCGGGGTACCCCGATCTATCCCCTTACTCGACCAGCATTCTTTGGGCAAGTACTGTTTTAAGCCTTCGCCCCGACAACCAGATGTTTGTCTGTACAGATATACGTAGTGGACAAATTGATTTTTGCCGGATCGAAGGGAAGAAAATTTCACTTGTTTGCCGCCATTGTTATTACTATCCACACGTGGATGCTCGTGACAAGGGAGATGTTCGTGTAGCGTACTACTCCGATAACATCACCGGATTCCGGGATGTCACGGTATCGGACGACCGGGTCTTCGTGCTTTATTCCGGGAAAACATACAAGGATGAAAAACAAAACATAGCAAACTGTTCAACCCTACTCGTCTTCGACTGGGACGGAACATTGCTGGAAACCCGCACTCTTCCCCAAATGGCAACGTTCATCTCTTACGACATGGAAGAAAACGCGCTCTACGGAACAACTCCCGACGCTCAACTGGTTCGCTATAATATATAGGTATAAAATCATGAAAAAGAATCACTCCATATTATTCATCACGTTAATGATTGCCTCCTTGGGTGTCATCACCACTTGGTTCGCGTTCACCACCCAACCCGACAACTTTAGTAATGCCCCGCTTACGACCATCGAAATCCCGCGGGATTCCATCAACCTGAAAACAATCCGCTACGATGAACAACCACAGGCTACCTTTACGTTGAAAAACACGGGAATGCATCCCCTTCTTATAAAAGACGTGCTTACCACCTGCGGCTGTACCAACCCGCGATGGGAAAAACGCCCCGTCCTACCCGGACAAACAAGGGAAATCATTGTCACGTTCAAGCCCAACTCGCTCGGACGTTTCACGAAAACAATACAGGTGTTATGTAACACCACGCTCAAGTTGCACGACCTGAAGCTAGAAGGTTTCGTGACAGAATAAGGAAGTCTAACGTTATTAAAACAATAAAAGGGGGTAAAATGGCAGTGCCGGAACAATCCTAGCAAGAAAGCCCCCCGACACCGCCTCATCTCCTAAAAAAGAAGAAAGTGTAAAGATAAAAAAAATTGAGACACACGTCATCTCTCTAGTTGAAAGGATATATACTTGAAAAAGGACGGAAAGGAATTTAAAATTATAAAATAATAACAGCTATGAAGAAAATACTTATCATTATTACTGGCTTCATATTCTCTATTGCCTTAGTTATGCAAATGAACATCACCCCCAATAATTCGTTTACTCTAATTTCATTAGACAATATAGAAGCACTTGCAAGCGGAGAAATAGACGAACCAGGTACAGGAACTGGAACAGAAAAAGTTCAATGTAACCCAGGTACAGTAACATTAAGTACAGCATTTCCTACTAAGAGATGGTGCGGAGACTGTAAAATGCATCGACTTGTTGTTAATGGAGATGGACATTGTAGTAAAATCATCTAAATATTACAACATATGAAAAAAGCACTTCTAATTTTAACATGTGGTTGTATTGCAGGTATAAACACAATCATATTATCTCCGTCAATTAAATCAAAATGTTATATTACATTCAATCAAATTGAATGTTTAGCTGATAAAGAGGAAGATGGAGGCGGTAAACCCTACATTAAATGCAACTCAGGAAGCTTAAATAATGGAATACATGGTGTATATTCTGTTGTATGGTGTGGTGACTGTCTAGCTCATCGAGTATTAATAACAGGCGATGGAGATTGTCGTATAAATTAAACATTATTTGAAGGA
>ERZ833963.648-NODE-648-length-50538-cov-36.837113_pt1 | contig 50538 bp, 43 predicted proteins | sample MGYA00519693_ERZ833963 | MGnify/ENA primary metagenome ERZ833963 (study PRJEB31850, sample SAMEA3708748) | human gut metagenome | biome: human gut; feature: human-associated habitat; material: faeces | place: China | collected 2014 ...
GGAATACTATATCCCCACCACCCTCAAGCTCCTGCACACCTACAACGACGTGCAGAGCCAGCAGGGCGAGAACGCGGAGGCCATCCGCCGGGATATTGCGGGCATCCTGCACACCCTGAATCAGGCTTATGATAACCTCTACGATAAGCTTTTGTCGGACGTGGCACTGGACGTTTCCAGCGAGATCGCTGCGCTGCAGGGGATGCTGGCGAACGATGGTCTGGCCGGGGAGGGATTGCGATGACCTACCGGGCCTGGAACACCAAGACCGTTGACCGCGCCGCCCTGAAAGAGCTGACAGCGGCCATCGCCCAGCAGAACACTGAAGAGCTGGAATACCAGAACATGGACGAAGAGTGGAGCGAGGAAAAGTACCGCTCTGTCCTCGCGGCCCAGCAGAAAGAAGCCGGCCTGCTGGCCGGCATCCTCGCTGCCCGGGGCATCACCGACCCCGCCGAGGCGCTGACCCTTCTGGCGGGCGAAGAAGAGCTGAGCGACCCCATGCTCCTGACCGATATGGACAAAGCCTGTGAGCGCATCCTGCGGGCCATCGACGAAGGGGAGACGATCGTCGTCTTCGGCGACTACGACGTGGACGGTGTGACCGCCACGGCCCTGCTCTATCAGCACCTGAAAGGGATGGGTGCCGCCGTCAAGTGTATGCTGCCCAGCCGGGAGGGCGACGGCTACGGCCTCTCGAAGAACGCTATCCAGTCGATTTACGATAAGGGCTGCCGCCTCATTGTCACGGTGGACAACGGCATCTCTGCCGTAGAGGAAGCCGCATTCGCGGCCAGCCTCGGCATCGACCTCATCATCACAGACCACCATCTGCCCCACGACACCCTGCCCCAGGCAGTGGCCATCGTGGACCCCCGCCGTGCCGACGACCACAGCCCCTTCAAGGGCCTGTGCGGCGCGGGCGTGGCCTTCAAGCTCTGCGCCGCGCTGGATGGCTGCCCGCCGGAAGAGATGCTGGAATACTGCGGCGACCTCGCCGCTGTTGGCACCGTGGCCGACGTCATGCCCCTGACAGGGGAGAACCGCACCATCGTCAAAGCCGGTCTGCGCCAGCTGCAAAATACGGACAGACCCGGCTTCTGCGCCCTTTTGGAAGAAGTGGGCCTTGCAGGCAAGCCGGTGACGGCAGAGAACATCAGCTACGCCATCGCGCCCCGCCTTAATGCGGCGGGCCGGATGGACAGCGCCGTGACCGCTTTGCAGCTGGTGCTCTGTGAAGACGAAGACCGGGCCGAAGAACTGGCTCATAAGCTGAGTGACATCAACATCCAGCGGCAGGAGACGGAGATGGAGATCGTCAAAGCCGCGCAGGAGCTGCTGGACGCTGAGCCGGAACGCCTCGAAGACCGGGTCATCCTGCTCTGGGGCACAGACTGGCACCCCGGCGTCATCGGCATCGTGGCCTCCCGCCTTGTGGAAAAGACCGGACGCCCGGTCATCGTGGTGTCGGTAGATGAGCACGGCGAGGGCAAGGGCAGCGGCCGCAGCGTGCAGGGCTTCAACCTGCACGAGTGCATCGCCTCCTGTGCTGACATCCTGCTCCGCTTCGGCGGCCACGCCATGGCAGCGGGCCTCTCGGTGCGGGAAGAGGATCTGCAGACGCTCCGCCAGCGGCTCAACGACTGGGCGGCCCGGGAGTGTCCCGTGCTGCGCACCCCGCCGCTGGAATGCGATCTGTCCGTCCACCTCGACCGCCTGACGGTGGAGAGCGTCCGCCGCCTCGACCAGCTGGCACCCTACGGTGCCGACAACCCCAGCCCGGTCTTCGTGCTGGAAATGGCTGTCGTGGAGGGCGTCTACGCCGTCTCGGAGGGCAAGCACTGCCGCCTGCGTCTGCGGCAGGGCAATTCCAGCATCTACGCCGTCTGGTTCGGGATGCACCCGGAACAGGTGCCTTACTCGACGGGCGACGTCGTGGACGCAGCCATCAGCCTTTCGGTCTACGATTCGCCCCGGGGCGCACAGCTGTCGGGCCGCATCATCGAGCTGCATCCGGCGGGCCTCGGCAACACAGCTGCAGAGCAGGCCGCGCTGGTGCAGGCGCTGCGCCGGGGTACACCCCTGACGCCGGAGCAGAAGGAGAGCATCGCCCCGGAGCGCAGCCATATCATCACCGTTTATCGGGAGCTGCAGGCGCGGCGCTGGCACGCCGAAGACCTGCAGCCCCTGTTTGCAAAACTCGGCGAGGAGAACACCGGCCGGACGCTGGTGGCCATCTCCGCGCTGGAACAGGTCGGCCTCATCACAGCGGCTGACCGGGGCGGGGCAAAGTTCTGGGAACTCGTGCCTGCCACCGGCAAGAAGAACCTTGCCGATGCGCCCATCCTGAAATGTCTGGAGGAACGATAAAGATGCCTGAGGGAAAGAAACCTGTCGTCCCCGCGCCCGCAGCATCGGCTGCGGCGAAAGAGGACAGCTATTCTGCAAAGACCCATCTCCATCAGCCTATGCCGGTGACGGAGATGGCTACCGTGGCCGCAACGGCTCTGCCGGCCAACGCCCCTGAGGGGACCCTTCCCTCGGAGGTGCGGCCCGAGATCGTGACCTGGGAGAAGCTGGTGGAGGCCATCAAGGCCAGCGGCAAGGCCTACAACATGGCCATGATCGAAAAAGCCTACAATATGGCCAACGACGCCCACAAGGGGGTCTGCCGCCGCAGCGGTGAGCCCTATATCTGCCACCCGCTGGCCGTGGCCCGCCTCGTGCTGGACCTCGGCATGGACAGCGAGAGCATCGCCGCAGCCCTGCTCCACGACGTGGTGGAGGACACCCCCACCACACTGACCGACCTGACCGCCGCTTTCGGCGAAGAGGTGGCTGCGCTGGTGGACGGCGTCACCAAGCTGACCAAGATCCAATTTTCCAATATCGAAGAGCTGCAGGCCGAGAACCTGCGCAAGATGCTGCTGGCCATGAGCCGTGACGTCCGCGTCATGATCATCAAGCTCTGTGACCGCCTGCACAATATGCGCACCGGCGACGCATGGCCGGAGCAGAAGCGCCGCGACAAGGCCCGGGAGACCATGGAGGTCTACGCTCCCATCGCCAACCGTCTGGGCATCCTGAACGTCAAGGAGGAGCTGGAAGACCGCAGCCTCCACTACCTCGACCCCGTGGGCTACGAGGAGATCAACAAGATGCTCAGCGAGCGCGCGGGCGACGAGTTTCTGGCCAGCGTGTCGGGCGTCATCAAGAGCCGCCTCGAGGAGAGCGGCATCGAGGGCGCGACCATCAAGCGGAGAGTCAAGAGCATCTACGGCATCTACCGCAAGACCATCATGCAGAACAAGTCCTTCGATGAAATTTACGACATCTACGCGGTGCGCATCATCCTGGACACTCTGGCTGAGTGCTACAGCACCCTGGGCCTCATCCACGATATGTACCACCCGCTGCCCAACCGCTTCAAGGACTATATCTCCACCCCCAAGCCCAACGGCTACCAGAGCCTGCACACCACGGTCATCGGTCACGAGGGCATCCCCTTCGAGGTGCAGATCCGCACCCGTGCCATGGACGAGCAGGCCGAGTACGGCGTTGCCGCACACTGGAAGTACAAGGAGGGCCTGGGCGGCCACGACAAGCTGGACGAGCGTCTGGCCTGGGTGAGCCAGCTGCTGGAAAACCAGCGCGTCAGCGAGGATTCCGGCAACCTGCTGCATGACCTCAAGAGCGACCTTCTGCCGGAGGAAGTGTTTGCCTTCACCCCCAAGGGCGACGTGATCAACCTGCCCACCGGTGCCACCTGCATCGACTTTGCCTACGCCATCCATTCGGCGGTGGGCAACCGCATGGTGGGCTGCAAGGTGAACAACCGCATGGTGCCCATCGACCACATCGTGTCCACCGGCGAGATCATCGAGGTCATCCTCGGCCCGGCGGACAAGGGCCCCAGCCGCGACTGGCTCAAGATCGTGCGCACCAGCGAGGCCAAGAGCAAGATCCGCAACTGGTTCAAGAAGATGCGCCGGGAGGAGAACATCCAGCAGGGCCGCGATGCGCTGGCCCGTGAACTGCGGCGCGAGATGATCATCATTCCGGACGACCAGCTGGACGAGTTCATCAACAGCTGCTGCCGCCGCCTGCGCCAGAACAACGCCGAGGAGCTGTATGCCGCCATCGGTTATGGCGGCATGACCATTGCCAACTGCCTGCCCAAACTCAAGGAGGAGTGGCAGAAGCTCAAGGCTGCCGAGCAGAAGCCCGAAGAGGACCTGCCCAAGGTGGACCTGAGCAAGGTCCACGCCACCGACGGCGTGGTGGTGGAGGGCTTTGACAACACCCCCATCAAGTTTGCCAAATGCTGCAGTCCGCTGCCCGGGGACCCCATCGTGGGCTTCATCACCCGCGGCTTTGGCGTGTCCATCCACAAGCAGAGCTGTGCCAACGCCATTTCCAGCATGAAGGACCCCACCAACGCGCCCCGCTGGGTCAAGGCCTACTGGGCCGACAGCGTCAAAGACAGCTACAAGGCAGGGCTGGAGATCATTGCCCTGAACCGCAACGAGCTGCTGCAGGATGTGCTGGCCGCCCTGGCGGACATCCGGGTGCCCATCTACGCCCTGAACGCCCGTCAGGTGGAAAACAACTGCGCCGTGGTCAGCCTGACCATCGGCATCAATAATACAGAGCACCTGAACCGTGTGGTCGCAAGACTTTCCAAGGTAAAGGATGTGCTCAAGGTGACAAGGAGCTAAGACCATGCGAGCAGTCATTCAGGCCGTTTCGTCGGCCAGTGTACGGGTAAACGGCGGCGATCCCCGGGCCATCGGGCCGGGGCTGATGATCCTGCTGGGGGTGAAGGACACCGACAGCCTGGACATCGTGCCCAAACTGGCGGATAAGTGCGCGGGCCTGCGCATTTTTCCGGACGCGGAGGGCAAACTGAACCTCAGCGCAAGGGACCTTGGGTATTCGGCGCTGGTGGTGAGCCAGTTCACCCTTTACGGCGACACGAAAAAAGGTTACCGCCCCAGCTTTATCAAGGCCGCAAAACCGCCCCTCTCGGTGGATGCCTACGAGCTGTTTTTGGCCGAGATGAACAAACAGGGCCTCAAAGACGTGCAGCACGGCGAGTTCGGGGCCGACATGCAGGTGTCGCTGGTGAACGAGGGCCCCTGCACCATCATCATTGACACCGACGAGTGGAAAAAGAAGGAGTGATCCCATGCAGGCATTTCACATCCCGGCACCCCCGCCGTACTACACCAATACCTTTTTGCTGATCTCGGACGCCGGCCATGCGGTCATCATTGACCCGGCGGCGGACGTGCAGAACTACGAGCAGATTTTGCAGGAGCACAACGCCGTGCTCACCACGCTGCTGTGCACCCACGGCCACTTTGACCATGTGGGCAGCGCCGAGGCCCTGCGCCGGAAGTACCACGCCGTGCTCTACTGCGAAGCGGACGATCTGGCCGGGGATAAGATGTACCCGCTTTCCGAGGCCGACCACGGCTATGCGGAAGGCCAGACCGTGACAGTGGATGAGCTGCAGTTTACGGCATGGCATACGCCGGGCCACACCCCCGGCAGCGTGGTGCTGCTGTGCGGAGAGTATCTCTTCTGCGGTGACACCCTGTTTGCGGGCAGCATCGGCCGCACCGACCTGGAGGGCGGCAGCAGCGACGCCATGAACGCGAGCCTGCGCAAGCTGGCAAAGCTGCCCATCCCCCGGGAGACCCAGGTGCTGCCCGGCCACGGCGAGTTTTCCACCTTCGGGGAGGAACTGGACAACAATTACTTCATCCGCAGCGCGCTGCGCGGCGGAGAACTGTAACACGAACCCTCTCCGTTACGGCGTGCGCCGTGCCACCTCTCCCGATGGGAGAGGTTTTGTGAATCAGGCGAAAACGCTGACTGAAAGCTCTCCCTTTCGGGAGAGCTGGCGAGCGTCAGCGAGCCTGAGAGGGTTGGATTTTTCAATAAAAGAGAGAACGACATGAAGATTTATATCACGGGGCTGCCCTCCGGGTACGAGGTGGAACATCTGGTCCGCCTGTTCTATCCCATGGCACCCCTTACCCTCACCCCGCCCGAAGCAGGCGAGGACTGCGTGTGGGCCGAGAAAAAGCCGGACGGCCTGTGGGCCATGGTGCGGCAGGGCGGCAAATGCGCCGAGCGCACCGCACCGCTGCCCGCCCCGGCGGAGGCTGGCGGCGAGACGCCGGAGTTCAGTCTGGCCAGCCTGACCTATGACCTGCTGCGGCAGTGGACCGGCATCCGCCCGCCCTGGGGCAAGATGACCGGCGTGCGCCCGGTGCGCCTCATCCACGACAAGCGTGCCGCCGGATGGAGCGAAACGGACATCGACCACTTTTTCCTGGAGCGCTTCGACTGCTCGGAGCAGAAATATCAGATGGCCAAGGCCATCGCCGACCTGCAGGAGCCGATCCTGAAGGTGGGCAGTGCGCCCAAGACCTACAGCTTGTACATCGGCATCCCGTTCTGCCCGTCCCGGTGCAGCTACTGCAGCTTTGTGAGCTGCAACCTTGACCGTGACCGCAAGATGGTGCAGCCCTATGTGGATTGCCTGTGCAACGAGGTGGAGGAGATCCGCAGACAGGCCGACAAGGCCGGGCTGACCCTGTGCAGCATCTACATCGGCGGCGGCACCCCCACCAGCCTTTCGGCCGACCAGCTGCGGCAGCTCATGGGCACCGTGCGGCAGAATTTTGACCTGTCCAAAGTCGTAGAATATACGGTGGAAGCAGGCCGCCCGGACTGCACCGACGCCGAAAAGCTGGCTGTCATCAAGGAGTACGGGGCCACCCGGATCTCCATCAACCCCCAGACCTTCTCGGACGAGGTACTGGCCGGCATCGGCCGCAAGCACTCGGCCCAGGATATCCTGGACTGCTACGCCGAGGCCCGCAAGGCAGGCCACGATGACATCAACATGGACCTCATCGCCGGTCTGCCCGGCGACACGGTGGAGAGCTTTGAGCACAGTCTGCGGCAGGCCATTGCCCTCGACCCGGAGAACATCACCGTGCACACCCTGACCCTCAAGCGGGCCTCCCGGATCGTCATCGAGGACCAGCGGGAAAACGACTACGCCGACGTGGCCGCCATGCTGGAAAAGTGTCACCTGCTGGCCGAGGCGGGCTACCGGCCCTATTACCTCTACCGCCAGAAGAACACCCTGCAGAACCTGGAAAACGTGGGCTGGTGCAAACCGGGCCACGAGGGATATTACAACATCTACATCATGGAGGAAGTTCAGACCATCCTTTCCGCCGGCGCGGGCGGCAGCACCAAGCTGGTGGCCGACGGCGGCAAACGGATGCAGCGCATCTTCAATTTCAAGTATCCGAACGAGTATATCCAGCGCTTTGCGGAGGTACTGGAACGGAAAAAAGGAGTGGCTGATTTTTATGATCACGATCTGGGTCCCGAAGCGTCTGGTTGAGATCGACCTTTACAATGTGGCGGCCTGCAGCCCGCAGCAGCTGGCACAGCTGAGCGAGCACAGCTATGCCCAGCGGGTGAATTATGCCGCCGAGAAGATCCGCATGTCCGGCGCAAAGATCGTCATGCTCACCGGCCCGTCGGCCAGCGGCAAGACCACCAGCGCCCACTGCATCGCCCGCGCCCTGCAGCAGCAGGGCACCCCGGCGCAGGTCATCAGTCTGGACAATTTCTTCAAGGGGGCGGAGTTCTACCCCCGCCTGCCGGACGGCACGCTGGACTATGAGAACCCCGATACGCTGGACCTGCCGCTTATCAAGCAGTGCCTGCGGGAGCTGAGCGAGACCGGCAAGACCACCCTGCCCGTCTACGACTTCTCGGCCGAGAAGCGCTCGGATAAAGCAGAACCCATCGATCTGCAGGGCGGCGTGTGCCTGGTGGAGGGCATCCATGCCCTGAACCCGGAGCTCACCGGCCTTGTCAAGGGGGATGACATCTACCGCATCTATGCCGGCCTGCGGGAGGAATACTGCATCGACGGCCGCCGGGTGATCAACACCCAGGATATCCGCCTGTGCCGCCGCACCCTGCGGGATGCCGCCACCCGCGGCCGCAGCCCGGCCAAGACCCTGACCATGTGGGACCATGTACTGGACGGCGAGACCCGCTACATCAAGGGCTTCAAGACCACGGCAGACTTTCTGCTGGACACCTCTTTTACCTACGAGCTGGGCCTGATCTCCAACCTGCTGGGCGTGGTGCGCCGCCAGTTCACGCTGGAAGGCCACAATGCCGAGTTGTGGGACGAGACGGCCCGCCGCTTTGAGCATGTGGCGCCGCTGAGCCTGGACCTGCTGCCGCCCGACAGCATGCTGCGGGAGTTCTATGGCGGCAAGGTCTGACCGACCCCAAGATATGGGGAAAATGCGAAAAATTTGTTTCCAAACCTGCACCAAACTGTAAAAATTGCAGGACATGCGTTGCAATTGCACAGGCGGCGCGCTATAATGGGCATGACCCCACAACCCGTGGTTCGGCGCAGGCCGGGCCGTGTATGGAGGAAGAGAGAGGTGTCTTTTATGGATTTCGATTTCAATAAGATCAAGGAAATGGGCTTGGAATACGCAGAAAAAGGCAAGAACGCCGCCAAAGACCTGGCCGAGAAGGGCAAGACCCAGGCACTGATCGTCAATGAGCAGGGCAAGCTGCTCAAGGCACAGCGTCAGCTGGGCGCACTGGTGTACAGTCTGGCCAAGGGCAAGGAAGAAAACCAGCCGCTGGTGGATAAATACATCGAGATGATCGACAGCATCGAGGGCGAGATCGCCCGTCTGAAAGCCTCTCTGACCCCGGCGGAAACCGCTGAGGTGGAATTCACCGAAGCCGAAGAGCCTGCTGCTGAAGAGGCACCGGCTGCCCCGGAGCAGCCTGCCGAAGAGCCCCGCAAGACCTGCCCGCAGTGCGGTGCACCCGTCTCGGACGATGCGCTGTTCTGCAATAAGTGCGGCGCACAGCTGTAACGTAAACAGCGCCCCAGCAAAAACCGGAAAACGGGCGGTGTCCCCTTTGGCAGGATACCGCCCTGTTTTTGCGAAAAAAGAGAAATCTCCGTAAAAATACCGGGAAATGCCCTGATACCCTTGCAAAACCGCAGAGGATGCGGTACAATTTGTAGTATCTTTTGGAAGGGAGGGCCTGCCATGCTGGACTGGGTACCGAGCGCACCCTATACCGCGGAACAGCTGCTGGAAGTGCTGCGCATCCTGCGCGACCCGGAAAACGGCTGCCCCTGGGATAAAGTGCAGACCCATGCTTCCATCCGGAAAAATTTTCTGGAGGAGACCTGTGAGGTGCTGGAGGCCATCGACGCCGACGACCCGGCTATGCTCCGGGAGGAGCTGGGCGATGTGCTGATGCAGGTGGCGTTCCATGCGGTGATCGAAGAAGAGCGCGGGCGCTTTACCTTTGAGGACGTGTGCCGCGAGGTGTGCGAGAAGCTGGTGTTCCGGCACCCGAACATCTTTGCCTCTTCGGCGGCGCAGAATGCCGGTATAAACGGCTGGGATGCGCTCAAGAATAAGGAAAAGGGCCGCACCACCCTGGCCGACGAGCTGAACACGGTGCCGGCCACCTTGCCGGCCCTCATGCGTGCCCAGAAGCTGCAGAAGCGTGCGGTGCGCTGCGGTGTGCCGGAGCCGGAAGGAACGCAGGCACAGCAGGCTCTGCAGCAGGCTGTGGACGGCTGGAACGCTGCGCAGAACGCCGACGCAGCGGGGGAGCTGCTGTTTGCAGCGGCCAATGCCATGCGGCTGGCCGGTGTGGACGCCGAAGAGGCACTGACCTTTGCGTCCAGGCGGTTCTGCGATGCATGTCTGCAGCAGGAACAACGCGGTATTCAGGCGGATGCGCCTGCCCCGATAGAAGAAACGAAGTAATACAAAAATAGGATTTTTGGAGGGTTTATCGTATGACCAAGACCGATCTGATTGCACAGGTGGCAGCAAACACCGAAATGAGCAAGAAGGACGCTGAGCGTGCTGTCAGCGCCATGTTTGAGGCACTGAGCAAGGCCATGGCAGAGGGCGAAAAGATCACCATCTCCGGCTTTGGCACCTTTGAGGTGCGTGAGCGCGCCGAGCGTCAGGGCATCAACCCCCGCACCCGTGAGCCCATCACCATCGCTGCTTCCCGTAGCATCGTGTTCAAGCCCGGCAAGTCCCTGAAGGACACCCTGTAAGCTGATTTTTGCTTTGCCGCCGCTGCCTCACAGGAGGCGCGGCGGCGTTTTTTGTACAAAAGGAGGAACCACGCACATGCGTCTGGACAAATACCTGAAAGTTTCGCGCCTGATCAAGCGCCGCACCGTAGCAAACGAGGTGGCGGATGCAGGCCGTATCCTCATCAACGGCAAGGTGGCCAAGGCCAGCCAGGCCGTCAACGCCGGGGACATCATCGAGGTCACCTTTGGCAACCGGCCCATCAAGGTGCGGGTGCTCTCGGACGTGGAGCCCCGCACCAAGGACGTGGCCCGCGAGATGTACGAGATCATTGAGCAGCCCGCCGTGCTGGCCGTCGAGCCGCCCAAGGAATAAAACCGGCCTCGCCCCGCATAGGATGTTCCCAGAGGAAGGGAGCTTTGCCTTATGCCGAAACCGGAAGAAAGACCCGCAGCCCGGCCCCATGACCTGATTTTGGAAAGCCGCACCACCCTTACCGTGACCGGGGTGCAGAAGGTACTGCATTGCAGCCCCGAGAGCGCTGCGCTGGAAACGGGCAAGGGCACGCTGCATCTGGCCGGGGCGCAGCTGAGTGTCACCTCGCTGGATCTGGAAGCCGGGGAAGCAAAGCTCACCGGCCGGTTCGATGCGCTGGAATACACCCGCACTGCGCCCGCCGGGGGCTTCTGGCACCGGCTCCTGCGCTGATGCTGCCGGTGCTGCAGCCCGCCCAGCTGGGGCGGGAGCTGGTCGCCTGCACCATACTGGGTGCAGCCGTGGGTGTGGTACGGGCGTTTTTCCCGGTGCGGGGGCGGGGTGCCTTTGTGCCGGATGCCCTGCTCACCGGGGCGGTGCTGTTCGGCGTGCAGAGCTATGCTGCCGCCCTCAGCAGCGCCGGGGTGCTGCGCTGGTACATGGTGCTGGCGGCCTTTGCCGCAGCCCTTTGCACGGCAGCCGTGCTGGGCATTCCGGTGCGGTGGGCCGGGCAGTGTCTGGCGTGGGTGCTGGGTGTTCCGGTGCGCCTTGCCCGGCAATGGGTGCTGCGGCCGCTGACTGTGCGGCACGCAGCGCGCCGCGCAGCACGCAAAGAACGCCGGAACGCAAAAAGAACCGCAAAAAATCCGAAAAAGAACTTGCCAAACCAGCGCCGTGTGTTGTATAATTCAAACGTATCAAAGTAAGAGAAGGGACGCAGTGTGTCTGCTGCGCAGATGGGGGCGTGTGCAATGGCAAATCAGAGCCGCAAAAAGGGCGGGAAGCGTGCGTTTGGCAAAACGCTGATCCGGTTGTTTTTTGTGCTGATGCTGCTCAGCATGCTGGCAGCCTACATTTCCAATCAGGTCACCATCAGCTCCAAGCGTGCGGAGCTGGAAACGCTGAACGAGCAGATCGCCCAGCAGCAGACGGAAAACCAGGAGATGCAGCGCATCCTCAGCGGCGACGCGGACCAGATCACCGAGTGGGTCGCACGCGACTCTTACAACTATGCCGCGCCCAACGAGCGCATTTTTGTGGACGTGACGGGCAAATGAGCCGGGCGGCAGGCGCATTCTAGGAAAACAAGGAGTATTGAGTTTTGGCAATTGAGGTTGGAAACGTTTTTGAGGGCCGCGTTACCGGCGTAAAGCCGTTTGGTGCCTTCGTGGCACTGCCGGAAGGCCGGGTGGGCATGGTCCACATTTCCGAGGTATCGAACGAGTTCGTGCAGGACATTGCAGCCGTGCTGCATGACGGCGACACCGTAAAGGTGCAGGTCATCAATGTGGCACCGGACGGCAAGATCGCCCTGTCCATCAAGCGGCTGCTGCCGCCGCCCCCGCGCCAGCCCCGTGAGGGCCGCGGCCCCCGCCCCGGTGCACCCCGTGAGGGCGGACATGGCGGCCCCCGCGGCGCAGGCCGTCCCCCGCGTCAGCCCCGCGATGCTGCCCCCCGCGTGTGGCAGCCCAAGGCTCCGGCCCGCTCCGACAACCTGAGCTTTGAGGACATGATGAGCCGCTTCAAGAGCCAGAGCGAGGAAAAGATGGCGGATCTGGACCACGAGACCAACAACCGCCGCGGCGGCGGTTATGCCCCGCGCAGCCGTCGCGGCCGCTGAACGCCGATCAGAATGCACAGAACAGACCTGTCCCCTGGTCGGGCGGGTCTGTTTTTTCGCCCAAGAGGAAAAGAAAGGAACCACCATGCCTGCAAAATTTGAACTGATCGCCCCCTGTTTCTTCGGGTGCGAGTCCACCGCAAAATTTGAACTGAACCGCATCGGCGCGGAGAACATCCGGGTGGATGACGGCCGCCTGACCTTCTCCGGCGGTGCGGAGATGATCGCGGCAGCCAACCTGCACCTGCGCACCGTGGAGCGCGTGATGCTGCTGCTGGCCCGCTACAAGGCGTCCACCTTTGATGAACTGTTCGACGGCGTGTACAGCGTCCCCTGGGAGGATCTGCTGCCGACGGATGCGGCCTTCCCGGTCACCGGCTCCTCGCTGGACAGCCAGCTTTCCAGCGTGCCCGCCTGCCAGAGCATCATCAAAAAGGCTGTGGTCAAGCGCCTGATGGCCAAGCACCACACCTCCGTGCTGCCGGAGAGCGGCACCGAGTACAAGATCCGCTTCATGCTGCGCAAGAACGTGTGCGAGATCATGCTGGACACCACCGGCGAGGGCCTGCACAAGCGCGGCTACCGCCGCAACGCCATGGAGGCCCCCATCCGCGAGACGCTGGCCGCTACCATCGCCGACCTGGGCCGCGTGCGCCGGGACAGCCTGGTGGAGGACCCCTTCTGCGGCAGCGGCACCCTGCTCATTGAGGCCGCCCAGAAGGCCATGAACATCGCACCGGGCCTCAAGCGCCGCTTTGCTGCCGAACGCTACAGCTTTGTGCCGGCCGCTGTGTGGGCCGAGCAGCGCCAGAAGGCCTTGGCTGAATCCAAGCTGGATGTGGGCTTCGAGGCCTTTGGATATGATATCGACCCCGCCGCCGTGGCGCTGGCCAACGCCAATGCCAAGCTGGCCGGTGTGGAAAAGCGCTGCCACTTTGAGGTGGCCGATGTGGCGGATTTTGCCGCAAAGCAGGAGGCCATCGTGCTGACGAACCCCCCTTACGGTGAGCGCATGAGCACCATTGAGGGCGCGGCCAAGCTGGCCCGCACCCTGGGCCGTCAGATGGAGGCGAACCCCTGCGCCGGTGTGTACGCCATTACCGCCGATATGGATTTCGAGGCCCACTACGGCAAGCGCGCCAACAAGCGCCGCAAGATGTACAACGGCATGATCCCCTGCCAGCTGTATATGTACTACAACGCCCCCAAGTTCGAGCACACCGCAAAGCCGATGCCCAAGTCCGGATTTGACGGCAAGCGCCGTTTTGACAAGAAGGACTGAGCCTGAAAAATGTGCCCGGTCTGAAAAATAAGCCCTGCAAGCCGCACCGGAACTGCCCGGTGCGGCTTTTTGCATGGCTGCCGGAAAAATCCGGGAAATTCCGGAACGAATGACCCCACAATGCCTGCCGGAGAAAAGGACGAATGCAAACAAAGTTTTATGAAGTATTATGAACAAGGCTAAAACAAGATGAGACAAATTCATGGAGAATTTACACTCCTACCGTTGCACAGCGGAACAAAATAGATTATACTTACCTTATTACCATGACCTGTGCAGCCTGTGGCGGAAAGGAACGGTGCCCCCTATGAAGGGTCGAATGAAACCCTATCTTCCGGAGTTGACCATCCGTGATTATAATATCTACCTCCAGTATCTCCGAGGCGTGCGGCGGCAGCTGTACACCGAGTTTGGCTGGTATTCCTGCCATCTGCTGCGGCACAATGGCGTGGTGTTTGCCATTTTGTCCGACAGCCTTGCCGGGCGCACAGCCACCTGCCAGCGTCAGCGGGTGCCGGGCACCCTGTGCTGGCGCAGGATGATGTGCCAGACGCAGGGCATCCGGCAGGCGGCACAGGTGGAAGTGCTGCTGGGCTGGCACAACCTGCAGGACCGACGGCCGGATGAATTGCGGCCTGCCAAGCGGCTGCGCCGCGCGCTGGACCGGGTTCTGCTGCGCCGTGCCTACGAGCGGGCCGTGCAGCAGAACCCGGCCCTGGAACGCCTGTTCGGGCAGGAGCGGGACCAGGCCGTGGTGCAGATGAACCTGAATGCCAAGAACTACAACCTGGCTGCAGAGCCCATGAGCAACGTTTACGGCGCGCTGTATTCCACTCTTGCCACCGATGACCCCAACCAGCGCAAGAGCATGCGCTACATCGGCAGCAGCATTGGGCGCATCTTTTACCTGATGGACAAGGCCGAGCGCTTTGAAGCCGACAAGTGCAGCGGCCGGTACAACGTGTTTGTGGTCAATGACCTGATGGGGCAGGCCTCGGCCGTGGAAAATGCCCGTCGGCAGGCGCTGGCCGCCGCCAACGACCTGATGCGGGTGTACAGCATGCTGGATGTCAAACTCAACCGCAGCCTGCTGGATAATATCATGCTGCTGGGCCTGCACCACGCGGTGGAACCGCTGGAAGTGGGCGCAGAGCAGGAAAACTGGGAGATCCCATGAAAAAACAAAACCGAAAAAGCTGGACGATGGCCTATTGCGGCATGGCGGCGGCGCTGTGCGTCGCGCTGATGCTGCTGGGGGCCGTGATCCCCATTGCCATGTTCATTGCGCCTGCGCTGGCAGGGTTTCTGATCGCGACAGTGTGTGTGGAGTGCGGGCGCACCATGGCGCTCACAGCCTACGCGGCGGTCAGCCTGCTGGCGCTTTTGTTTGTGCCGGACAAGGAAGTGGCCCTGATCTTCGTGTTCCTGCTGGGGTATTACCCGCTGGCAAAACCCCGGTTCGACCGCATCCGCCCGGCCGTGCTGCGGTGCGTGTGCAAGCTGCTGCTGTGCAACGCCGCCGTGCTGGCGATGTACGGCCTGCTGCTGGTGCTCATCCCGGCGGGCAGCATCTCACAGGAGCTGCGCACCACGGCGTGGATAGTTACCCTGTCCACGCTGGCCATGGGCAACGTGGCCTTTTTGCTGTACGACCGGGCCCTGCACAACCTGCTCATGCTGTACCGGTTGGTGTGGCAGCCCAAGCTGCACCGGATGCTGGGCATGCACTGAGAACGATTGTTGCACAGCAGTTGCACAAAATGGGAAAGTGTGGTATACTGAGCCACCAGCAGCCCACAGGGGCCGCAGAAAGAGGGAATGCAAAACCACCAGTTGACGCAAAGCGCCGGGCCACGCGGGTGACAGCCGCGAGGGTGACGAGGAGAGGAATCATCGAAAATTTCGGCGGATGTTTCTCCGGTTGAAGGCTAGACCAGCCGCAGAGAAGGGCAAAAAACGGCAGTGATACCGCAACAGATCCCTTCAAAGAAAGCCATACAAGAACATAAACTGATAGGGAAGCTGACGGCCCCGGCTGTGCGTTTTTTCTGCGCGGGGGACGCCGGCATGGAGGTGTTTTGTATGTGTGGCATTGTTGGTTATGTCGGCAAGCGCAGCGCACAGGATGTGCTGCTGGACGGTCTGGAAAAACTGGAGTACCGCGGGTACGATTCGGCGGGGGTTGCGCTGGCTCTGGACGGCGGCATCCGCGTGGTAAAGAGCAAGGGGCGGCTGACACAGCTGCGCCAGAAACTGGCCGCACAGGCTCTGGCACAGAGCTTCTGTGGCATCGGGCACACCCGGTGGGCTACCCACGGTGAGCCCAGTGACGTGAACAGCCACCCGCATTCCACCCCGCGGGTGAGCATCGTGCACAACGGCATCATTGAAAATTACGGCATCCTCAAGGAACGTCTGATTGCCAAAGGCTATACCTTTGAGAGCGAAACGGACACCGAGGTGCTGGTCAAGCTCATCGACAGCTGCTACACCGGCGACCCGCTGCGGGCGCTGCAGGAAGCACTGGCCAAGGTGCGGGGCAGCTATGCGCTGGCTGTGCTGTTCCGGGACCGCCCGGACACCATCTTTGCAGTCAAGCGCGAAAGCCCGCTCATCGTGGGCTGGGGCGAGAGCGAAAACTTCGTAGCGTCGGATATCCCGGCCCTGCTCAAGTATACCCGTCGCTACAGCGTGCTGGAAGAGGGCGACATGGCCGTGTGCACGGCCGAGGGCATCCGCTTCTACAATGAATTTGCCGAGCCGGTGCAGCGCCCGGTACTGACGGCGGACTGGGATATGGAGGCAGCCGAAAAGGGCGGCTACCCCCACTTCATGCTCAAGGAGATCAACGAGCAGCCGACGGCCATCACGGCCACGGTCAGCCCCCGGGTGGAGGACGGTATGCCGGATCTGCGCATCCCGCAGCTCACCGATGAGGTGCTGCGCAGCATCGGTACGGTGCATCTGGTGGGCTGCGGCACGGCCATGCATGCCGGTATGGTGGGCAAGGCAGCCATTGAGACACTGGCCCGGGTGCCCGCCGAGGTGGACATCGCCAGCGAGTTCCGCTACCGGGACCCCATCCTGAACCCCAACGATCTGGTGATCATCATCAGCCAGTCCGGCGAGACCAGTGATACGCTGGCCGCCCTCAAGCTGGCAAAGAGCCGGGGTGTGCCGGTGCTGGCCATCGTGAACGTGGTGGGCAGCTCCATCGCCCGTGCGGCGGACTATGTGCTGTACACCTACGCCGGGCCGGAGATCGCCGTGGCCTCCACCAAGGCCTATATGGTGCAGCTGTGCGTGCTGTATCTGTTCGCGCTGCGTCTGGCCTACGCCCGGGGCCGCCTGAGCGAGGCAGAGACCCGCCGCTATACGGCCCAGCTGCTGCGGGCACCGGAGATCATCAAGGCCCGTCTGGCGGACTGCGAGCAGATCAAATACCTTGCCAGCCGCTATATGAACACCCAGAGCTGCTTCTTCATCGGACGCGGGTTCGACTACTCCCTCTCACTGGAGGGCAGCCTGAAGCTGAAGGAGATCAGCTATGTGCACTCGGATGCCTATGCCGCCGGTGAGCTGAAGCATGGAACCATCAGCCTGATCACCGACGGTGTGCCGGTGATCGCGCTGGCCACCCAGAAACAGGTGTACGAAAAGACCATCTCCAACGCCAAGGAGACCCGCAGCCGCGGTGCACGGGTGCTGCTGTTCACCACAAAGGATGCCATGGTGCCGGAGGGCGTGGCCGATGCCGTGATCCGGTTGGACGAATATGAGGACATCCTGATGCCCCTGCAGCTGATCGTGCCGCTGCAGCTGTTCGCCTACTACATGGCGGTGCTGCGCGGCTGCGACGTGGATAAACCCCGCAACCTCGCCAAGAGCGTGACCGTGGAATAAACTGCTGCTTACGGGAATTACGGGAACTCCCTCAGGGATGGAGCCTTTTGACAGTACGGCAACCAGAATATAATTACAACAAAAGCGAGGCCCCTCTGAGCGTTTCAGAGGGGCCTCGCTGTATCTTTGTTTCAGATGAGGAAGAGCGGCTTACCAGAACCAGTAACGCTTCTTGAACGCGATGTAGGCCACCGCAATGACCACCAGCACCGCGCCGCCAGCGATGAAGAAGGTCCAGTTGATGTTGGCGAAGCGGAGATTTTCGTTGGTCAGCAGATAACGACCGGCGGTGTCCAGCGTGATCGCGCCGTCCTTGTAGCTGTTCAGGTACTGCCACTTTCCGGTGGTCTCGTTGTAGAGGTACAGACGGGAGTAATCACTCTTGTCCAGATCAATGCGGGCCGAGCAGGGGACCGTCTTGCCGTCGTTCACCACGAACTCCAGGCCCTGCTCCACCTGCTGCAGTTCCAGCGAGGTGTTCAGCTCGCCGGTGGTGTTGCGCACGTCCTTGCCGGACACCTGCAGGGTGTAGCCGTCGCCCACCACGCACAGGGTCTTGCCGGTGGTGCGCAGAGAGTTGAGGATGTCGCCGGTGATCACCGGGACTTCCGACTGAGCAAAAACGACCTCATGGTCGGTGCTGTCCTGAATGATCTGCACGGTGGGGTCCAGCGTGATCTTGTCATCGTCGCCGTTGGAAGCGTCATCGCCGTTGCTGCTGTCGCTGCCCGAGGAAGCGGAAGCAGAGCGGTTCACGATGACGGTGACCAGCGCCGTGGCTTTGCCGTTGGAAACCGTAATGGAGGTGGAGCCGGTGCCCACGGCGGTGATCACGCCGCTGGGGCTCACGGTGGCCACACTGCTGTTGCCGGACTTGTAGGTGAAGCTCTGGGAGGCCGAAGCCGGGGTGGCCTTGGCCGACAGAGTGCGGGTGGCACCCGGCTTGAGCACCACATAGGAGGGGGTTACCGTAATGACCTGACCGCTGTTGGCGGAGGTGGTGCCGGAACTGACCGTGCCGCCGGTGGTCGCCTCGGTGGGGATGGCCAGCACGGTAACGGTGGTGCTGGCGGTGACCGAGCCGCAGGCGGCGGTGATGGTGGCGGTGCCGGGGCTCACGCCGGTCACGCGGCCAAAGCTGTTGACGGTGGCCACCTTCTCATTGGAAGAAGTCAGGGAGATGGTGGCGTACTGCGAGGCGGACGAGGGCCGCACCTGCAGCGATGCCGACACCGAGTTGCCCACATAGATGGTGTTGGAGGACAGCGCCAGATCCATCTCGGTGACGATCATGGTGGAGTCCATGGAAACCGAAATGGTGTAAGCACAGATCTGGTTGCCTGCGGCGGCCGTCACGGTGGCGGTGCCCACGCCCACAGCCTGCACCACGCCGCTGTTGCTCACGGTAAGCACGCTGCTGTCATCGGTGAGGTAGATGACGGAGTCGGTGCTGTTGCGGGGGCGCACCGTGGGCGACAGCTGCTGGGTCTCGCCCAACAGCATATTGGAAGAATAGGTGCCGGCCTCAATGCTCTCGGCAGGCACGCTGTTGTCGCTGTTCCAGGGCAGCGACACGGCGGTGCCGGTCAGGGGCACGGCAGCCGATGCCGGCAGGGCCATGCCGCCGGCCAGCAGGCAGAGCAGTGCCGCGCCAAGGGCCAGGGTCTTTGCGGTTGATTTCATGGTTCGTGTACCTCTCTGGGTGTTAAAAATGGAGCGAAGGATTCAGCGCCGGAAACGGTGCCCGCATCAGCGGAACAGCACACCCAGAGCCTCCATTGCATATTCAAAGTAGGTGACCTGATCGTATTCCACGCGGGCGGTCACGCTCATGCCGTTGGAAAGATCGACCTTGTCGCCGCTGCGGCTCACCACATAGGTGCTGTCCGGCTTGATGGTCATCTTGTAGTACGAAGCGCTGGTGCTGGTGGTCACGTCGCTGTCGATGGCGGTCACGGTACCGGTCAGGGTGCCGTAGGAATACTCCGACAAGCCGGTGATGGCGATCTTGCACGGGTCGCCCACATGCAGCAGCGGGCGGTCGTTCACGGTGACCATGGCCACGATCTCCAGGTCATCGTTCTCGCTGGCAACGGTGGCCAGCGGGGAACCTGCGCTCAGCACCATGCCCTCCTTGTAGGGGCTGTCCATGTGGATCACGCCGGAGGTGGGGGCATACAGATAGTAGTCGTTGGCACCGGTGTTCAGGGCGTCGATCTGCGCCTGCACGTTGTCCACGTTGCTCTGGGCGCTGGTGATGCTCTGGGAGATGGACTGCATGGTGGAGTAATACAGGGCCTGGATCTCGCTCTGGTTCTGCTCCATCATGGTCTTGATCTGGGCGTCGGTGTAACCGGCCGCCTGATAAGCCGAAGCGTCAAAGGTCTTTTGCTCCACCTGGCTCTTGTAGGTCTCATACTGGTAGTAGTAGGGCTGATCCTCGACACTGGTCTCACTGAAGTAGTTCGTGTCGTCCTGGATGCACTGCAGCAGCTTATTGTACTGGTCCACCTGGGTCTGGTAGATCTTGAGCTGGCTTTCCAGGTTGTCCTGCTGCATGTCCAGGTCAGTGCTCTTGATGTGGGCCACGAGGTCGCCCTCGTTCACATAGCTGCCCTCGGAGATGTACAGCTCGGTGAGGGTGCCGGAATAGCTGGACATGATGTAGGTCTTGTTGCTGGCCTGCACTGTGCCGGAGTTCTGGCTGACGTAGATGCGGTTGGTGCGGGTGCTCCACACCAGCAGAAAGATCATGAACAGGCCCACCAGAATGACAAAGGCGTACCCGTAGGGAGGTACATCCCGGTCCATCATAATGCGGCGGTCCTGCAGATCATCGAGGTTCTGGATGGTCGTTGTCATAGTTACTTGGTCTCCATAAACACGTCAACCACGGCGTCATCGTCGTCCTGGCTGACAAAAATGGTGTAGTTGTCACCGGTGAGCTTGAGGTCCTTTTCAAAGGCGAGGATCTGCAGCTTGGAGCTTGCCAGCTGGCTGTAGGCCATGGGGCCGGTATAATGAGCGTACAGGCAGTTCTTCACCCGCAGCACGGCGTCCACTTCGTAGCCGGGCTCGGTCTGGGTGATCAGCTGGGTGGCCTGCTGCATCAGGTACAGCTCCGGGGCATGCTCCGGGGCCGGGCCGATCTTGAGGGCCTGCACCAGAGGGCCGATGGGCTGTGCGTTGTGGCTCTTGATAAAGTTCTGCAGCTGGGTCAGCGCCACCATCATGTTGCCCAGTTCTTCGGGGGCGATGCGGCGTGCCACGACATTGGTCAGTTTGAGGGTCTTGTTTTCAGCAACTTTGATCTCGTTCATGTTGAAATACCTCTTTGTCCTATCGTTGAATTTCCTCCGCAAAGGGGAGGCCGTAATAGGCAATCACAGGCAGAGAAAGGGCAGAGCACACCTTCTCTGCTTCTGATCACCTATTACTGTAGCAGTAATGGGTGATGCGAAAAATAGAATGTGCCCGGAGGCAGGACGCCTCCGGGCACACCATAACGAGGCATTGTCACCGGTCCGGCGCTTTGCAGCGGGGCCGGAAAACACACTGCATATCGTTTTTTGTCGGGGCTGAGATACCACAGGGCACTCTGCCGTCTGCCATACTTGTCAGGCACCTTGCGGCTGCGCAACCGCAAAGCACTTTTTCAGCAGACAGGTGCGCACCTGTCTGCATCAGGAGCATGTGCGGCGGGGAAACCGGTGCAGTTGCTCAGGCCCCCGGAAAGCCAGGATCAGACAGTCTTATTTAGGGAAGACGGTATCCTTCTTCTCGAAGTCAAAGAGGCTGGGCAGACCGTTCTTGACGTTGGCGGTTGCCAGGTTGTAGATGGCAGCAGCAGAACCAGCCAGACGCAGGCCAGCGTTCAGAGCACCGTTCAGAGTGCCCAGAGCAGTATTGCCATAAGTCATCCCGGCGTCGGTGCCGTTACCGACAACGGCATCGTAGCCGCTATTGTAGTACTTGCTGACAGAGTTGAACCAGGCCTTGCCCAGGTTGCCGGGCTTGTAAGCGCCACCAAACAGAGTGCCAACGGTGTTGTTGACATAGTCGCCCAGGAAAGAGTTGCCGATAATGGTGACCATGTTCTTGTTGAAGTTCTGCCAGTTCTCGAGCTTCAGCTCGGGGGCCAGGATTTCGGACAGGCTTGCGCCGCCGTTGACGTAGGTCATCTCGTTCTCAGAGATTGCGGAAAAATTTGCAGGCATCATCATGATGAATTACTCCCTTCAAATAATGAACTTTTGTCGGTTCCTCCCCGGCTGCGCTGCCGGGAGGGAACCGGTTTTATGTAATCGGGTGCGCACCCGACTGCAACGAATCAGTAGGTAAAGGCTTCGCCGTCATCGTCATCCTCTACCACGGCGGCAGCCACAGGCTGCTTGGCCACCGGCTCACGGCGGCGGTAGATGCCCTGCTGCATGTTCCACAGCTCAGCATACTTGCCATCCTTGGCCATCAGCTCGTCGTGCGTGCCGCGCTCCACGATCTTGCCGTGATCCATCACAAGGATCAGGTCGCAGTCGCGGACGGTGGACAGACGGTGAGCAACGATCAGCATGGACCGGTCGGCCAGCTGCTCGTAGATCATGTTGAAGATCAGATTCTCGGTGGCAAAGTCCAGATTGCTGGTGGATTCGTCCAGGATGTACAGGCCGGAATCCTTCAGGAAGGCACGCGCCAATGCAATGCGCTGCTTCTCACCACCGGACAGGCCGTTGCCGGCTTCCTCCAGGTAGGTGTTGTACTGCAGCGGCAGATGGCGGATGAACTCGTGGGCATCGGCCTTCTTGGCGGCTTCCTTCACCTCTTCCATGGTAGCGTCCATGCGGGAGATGCGGATGTTGTCGTAGATGGTCTTGCTGAACAGCTCAATGTTCTGCGGCACATAGGCAATGGCGCGGCGCACCGAATCATGGGTGTACTCGGCCAGATTCACGCCGTTGAAGTCGATCTCGCCCTCTTCGGGGTCGTAGTACTTCAGCAGCAGCTTGGTAATGGTGGATTTGCCGCTGCCGCTGCTGCCCACCAGGGCAACTTTCTTACCGGCAGGGATGGTAAAGCTGATGTGATCCAGCGCCGGGGCACGGTTGCCGTAGCGGAAGGTGACATCCTTGAACTCGATGTCGCCCTCCACCTTTTCCAGCGGGATCAGCTCGCTGCCTTCGTTGGCCTCGTCCTCGGCGGGGTAGTCCATGATCTCGGTCAGACGCTTCATAGAAATGCCGGCTTCCTGAATGCTCATCTGCAGACCGATCAGGTTGCTCAGCGGGGAGGTAAAGTAGCTGGACAGGGTGCTGAACGCCATGAAGCCGCCCAGCGTCATCTCACCGTGCAGCACCTGGCTGATGCCCACATAGGTGGTCAGCATGCTGAAACCGGTGGAGATGAAGGTGGAGATCAGGCCCTGGCCCGTGCTGATGCGGCTGGACCGCAGGCTGATCTTCAGGCTCTTGATGTACTCTTTTTCCAGGTTCTCCAGCTGGGTGTCCTCGTTGGCATTGCACTTGATGGTCTCGATGCCGCGCAGGCTCTCGATCATTTGGCTGTTGAGGGCAGCCGACTGGATCATGGTCTCTTCGTTGATGCGCTTATAGGGCTGCTTGAACACCAGCACCAGCAGGATGCTGACCAGTGCCATGAACAGCGAGATGGAGAACAGCATGGCGTTCATCCGGAACAGGATGATGCCGGTGATGATGGCCATGGAGATGTCCATCACAAGGCTCAGCGCAATGCTGGTGAAGATGGACTTGATGGTGTTTGCATCCGAGTAACGGGTGGTGATATCGCCCGTTTTGCGGGTGGCAAAGAACTTCATGGGCAGATGGAAGATGTGCCCGAAGTAGCCCAGCATCAGCGGGATGTCGATCTTGATGGACAGATGGATCAGCACCCACTGCCGTACAAAACCGATGAGGGAACTGGTCAGGCTCACCATGCTGAACACGATGATCAGCGTGACCAGCAGGTTGTCCAGCCCGTAGGGCAGCACCTCATCCATCAGGATCTTATTGAACATCGAGGACGCGATGCCCAGGATGGTGGTGATGACGGAACTTAAAATGGCGTAGAAGAACAGCTTCTTCTGGGGCAGCAGCAGGTCAATGTACCGCTTCATCATGCCCCAGCGGTTGGGCTTGCCGTCGTCTTTTTCGTTGGCCTGCTGGGCTTCATAGCCGGGAGCGCCGGGTGCCAGCTTTTTGCGCTGGTTCACGTTGAACTCCGAGGTGGGGTTCAGCAGCAGCAGCACGCCGGTAAAGTTCTTGTAGAACTCATCCAGGCTGATCTTTTTCAGCTCGGTAGCAGGGTCGCCGATGATGACGTAATCCTTGCACTTGTGCTTTTTGCCTTTTTCCTCGGCTTCCTTGACCCGCTCGGCTTCGTCCAGCATGTGCTTGCGACGCTCGCCGTCATCGCGGAGGGTGGTCTTTTTGAACACCACCACAAAGTGGGCCAGGCCCTGGTCGGTGATGACCTGCGCAATGCAGGGAAGGGAGAAATCGCTGAGGAAGTTTTCACGGTCCACACGCACCGCGGCGGTGGTGAAACCCAGCTCGTTCGCGGCCTTCTGCAGGCCGACGAGGTTTGTGCCTTTCAGGTCCGTACCCATCATATCGCGCAGGCGCGTGATGGTGATCTCCTTTTTGTAATGGAGGCACACCATTGCGAGGCAGGCAGCCGCACAGTCGGTAGTGTCATGCTGCCGGACATAGGTATAACGCATAGATGCTTCCTTTGAAACTATACAAATTTATTCAAACACCATACACATCTGCCAGACACACGGACCGGAAAACATGCAGTGAATTTGACAAAACCGCCAAAACCGGAAGGATTTACCGCCTCTGAACGCCCGGGAATGGGGCAGAATGCTCAGATTTCCGGCTTGCAATGCCTGCAAAGTTTGTATGCGCAGGCGTTACAGCTTATGTGCAGTATACCACAATATGACAGCATCTTCAAGAACTTCTTTTTTAAGAAATCGTGAGAAATGAAAAAAGTGTGAAAAATTAACACTTCTGAAACATGCGGCACGGCAAACAAAAAAGGCAATGTTCCAAAGAACATTGCCTTCGTGGCGCCTCTTGCCTGACTCGAACAGGCGACACCCTGATTAACAGTCAGGTGCTCTAACCGACTGAGCTAAAGAGGCAGATCACTTAAGTGACTGCGAGTGATATTATACCGCATTCTTGGCCGTTTTGCAAGCCCTGATTTCAAAAAAGTGCAAAAACAAAAAGCATCCCGGCAGAAACGGGTCGGTTTCTGCCGGGATGCGGGAGACTATTATAATAGGTAACGCAATTACTTCATGCGGCTCTTGGCCTTCATGCGCTGCTCATGGTTCAGGATCTGCTTGCGGATGCGCAGGTTCTCCGGGGTGACCTCCAGCAGCTCGTCCTGTGCCAGGAACTCCAGGCAGCCCTCCAGGCTCAGCTTGCTGATGGGGATCAGGCGCAGAGCGTCGTCGGAGCCGGAAGAACGGGTGTTGGTCAGGTGCTTGGTCTTGCAGACGTTCACGTCCACATCCTCGCCGGAAGCGGTGTAGCCGATGACCATGCCCTCGTACACCTTCTCGCCGGGGCCCACCAGCAGGGTGCCGCGCTGCTGAGCGTTGAACAGGCCGTAGGTGACGGCCTCGCCGGTCTCAAAGCTGACCAGAGAACCGGTGGAGCGGTTGGCGATCATGCCAGCCCAGACGTCGTAGCCGTCAAAGATCTGGTTGATGATGCCCTCGCCGTGGGTATCGGTCAGGAACTGGTTGCGGTAGCCGAACAGGCCGCGGCTGGGCATCCGGAACTCCAGACGCACACGGTCAGAGCCCAGGGACTCCATCTGCTGCAGGATGGCCTTGCGCTGGCCCAGACCGGTCATGACGGCACCCTGATACTGGGTGGGCACGTCGATGACAACATGCTCCATGGGCTCGTAGGTCTTGCCGTCGATCACCTTGGTCAGAACGTGCGGGGGAGAGACCTGCAGCTCATAGCCTTCACGGCGCATGGTCTCGATGAGGATGGACAGGTGCATCTCACCACGGCCCATGACACGGAAGGAATCGGTGGTGGCGGAGTCCTCCACCTTCAGGGCCACGTCCTTCAGCAGTTCCTTCTGCAGACGGTCGCGGATCTGACGGCTGGTGACGAACTTGCCCTCACGGCCGGCCAGCGGGCTGTCGTTGACCGAGAAGGTCATCTCCACGGTGGGGTCGTTGATCTTAACGAAGGGCAGCGGCTCCACGTTGGAGGGGCTGCACAGGGTGTTGCCGATGGTCACGTCCGGCAGACCGGAGAATGCCACGATATCACCTGCGGTGATGTTGTCGCACGGCTGACGGCCGTTGGCCTGGAAGTCGTACAGCTTGGTCAGACGGCCGCGCATCTTCAGGTCGGGGTTGTGCCAGTCGCACACGACCACTTCCTCGCCCACCTTGGCAACACCGTTCTGAATGCGGCCGATGCCGATGCGGCCCACGAAGTCGTTGTAGTCCACAGAGGACACCAGCATCTGGAAGGGAGCCTCAGGGTCGCCCTCGGGCGGCTTGATGGTGCTCAACAGGGTGTCGAACAGAGGGATCAGGTCGGTGCCCGGCACATCCGGGTCCAGGCTGGCGGTGCCGTCACGGCCGCAGCAGAACAGCATGGGGCAGTCCAGCTGTTCGTCGGTAGCGCCCAGGTCCATCAGCAGGTACAGCACCTCGTCGATGACTTCCTTGATGCGGGCGTCAGGGCGGTCGATCTTGTTGATGGCGACCACAAGGCTCAGGTTCTGCTGCAGAGCCTTCTGCAGCACAAAGCGGGTCTGGGGCATGCAGCCCTCAGCAGCGTCCACCAGCAGCAGCACGCCGTTGACCATCTTCAGCACGCGCTCCACCTCGCCGCCAAAGTCGGCGTGGCCCGGGGTATCGACGATGTTGATCTTCACGCCCTTGTAGGTGCAGGAGCAGTTTTTGGCCAGAATGGTGATGCCGCGCTCACGCTCGATATCGCCGCTGTCCATCACGCGCTCGGCCACGGCCTGATTGTCGCGGAAAGCGCCGCTCTGACGCAGCAGGGCATCCACCAGCGTGGTCTTGCCGTGGTCAACGTGAGCGATAATGGCAACGTTGCGCAAATCGTTACGAACCATAAAAATTCAACCTCTCTATTATTTCAAACTCATAAAATACGAACGAACGTCATACAAATCTAAGTTTATAACAGAATGGGGCAGTTTGTCAAGATTGTATAAAAATTTTTTGCTCCTTTCGGCAGATTGCCCGCAAAAATCCCGCCGATTTGTGCGGCGTGTACCTTTAAAATATGCTATACTGTAAGCACAGAATAAAAAGGCACGGCTTGGTATGGCTGGCCGGCAGTTTCCAAAGCAAATGATCCGCTGGGGAGGGACCCTGCTGCCGCAGGCAGTAGGGAGGGCGATGGAATGCAACAGCAGCAACCGCCACCTGCGGTGGAAACAGGGCGCTGCTGTTGGGGCAGTGGCCGACAAGACGCGAACGCCGTTCAGGCGTGAAGCGGATGTCGGGTGCCACAACCCGGGTACATTTTGCGTGGAAACCGCCGGACGGCCGGAGAAGTTGGCCTGAATAACCGGAGGTGTTTTGGGATGAAGATCACGTTTCTGGGCGCGAACCATGAGGTCACCGGCAGTTGTACGCTGCTGGAAGCCGCGGGCCGTCGGTTCCTGATCGACTGCGGCATGGAGCAGGGCAAGAATGTCTACGAGAACCAGCCCATCCCGGTGGCACCCGGCGAGATCGACTGGGTGCTGGCTACCCATGCGCACATCGACCACACCGGTATGCTGCCGCTGCTGGTGCGCAACGGCTTCCGGGGCAAAATCTACGCCACCAACCCCACGGTGGAGCTGTGCGGTATCATGCTGCGGGACTCCGCCCACATCCAGGAGTTCGAGGCCGAGTGGAAGAACCGCAAGGCCCAGCGCTCCGGTGCCGAGCCGGTGGAGCCCATGTATACCGTGCAGGATGCCGAGGCGGCCATGAAGCTGTTCGTGGGTGTGGACTACGAAAAGCGCATTGAGTTGGCTCCGGGTATTGAGGTGCGGTTCGTGGATGTAGGCCACCTGCTGGGCTCCGCCAGCATCGAGCTGTGGATCACCGAGGGCGACACTACCACCAAGCTGGTGTTTTCCGGCGATATCGGCAACCTGGACCAGCCCATCATCAAGGACCCCGCCTATATCAGCGAGGCGGACTATGTGTTCATGGAGTCCACCTACGGCGACCGGCTGCACGGCCCGCGCCCGGATTATGTGAACGAGCTGGCTAAAATCTTGCAGCGCACCTTTGACCGGGGCGGCAATGTGGTCGTGCCCAGCTTTGCGGTGGGACGCACCCAGGAGATGCTGTATTTTTTGCGGGAGATCAAGGAAAAAGGGCTGGTCAAAGGGCACGGCAATTTCCCGGTGTACATCGACAGCCCGCTGGCCATCGAGGCCACCCGCATCTTCAAGGACACCGACCCGGACTGCTTCGACGAGCAGACCCGCGCCCTGCTGGAACAGGGCATCGACCCCATCGGGGTGCCGGGGCTGCGGGTCACCGTGACCAGTGACGAGTCCCGTATGATCAACACTGACCGCACGCCTAAGGTCATCCTGTCGGCCAGCGGCATGTGCGAGGCAGGCCGCATCCGCCATCACCTCAAGCACAACCTGTGGCGGCCGGAGTGCACCATCCTGTTCGTAGGCTATCAGGCAGTGGGCACCCTGGGCCGCACCCTCATCGAGGGCGCCACCACGGTCAAGCTGTTCGGCGAGCCCATCGAGGTGCAGGCGGAGATTTGCCAGCTCACCGGCATGTCTGGCCACGCAGACCGGGACGGACTGCTGCGCTGGGTGAACGCTTTCACCGAGAAGCCCAAGCGGGTGTTCGTGATGCACGGCGAAGATGAGGTGGAAAACATCTTCGTCGACACCCTCACCGGGCAGGGCTTTACCGCCTGCGCGCCCTACAACGGTGCGCAGTGGGCCATCGGTGCCGAGGGTGCCGTCTGCCTGCAGGAGGGCACTAAGGTACGCATCCAGCACAAGGTATCGGAGGGCCAGAACCGCGCCGCCACGGTGTTCCAGCGTCTGGTCAGCGCCGGCAAGCGCCTGCTGCGGGTCATCGAGCACAACGAGGGCGGTGCCAACAAGGATCTGGCCAAGTTCGCCGATCAGATCAACGCTCTGTGCGATAAGTGGGACCACTGAACGGCTGAACAACTGTACAGGAAAGCAAAACAGAAAAACAGGCAGTCCTGTGGTTTCATGGAATCACAGGGCTGCCTGTTTGCATGTTGAGAAAATGGAAAATGTTACAGATAGGAGACCGTTTCGGACAGGGGCTTGCGTGCAAAGTGGTTGGGGAGGGCCTTGGCACCTTCGGCGGCATAACCAAAGCCCCACTGGGGCTTTGGTTGCGGCAAGCCGCCGCCCTGCCGGAATCCCTCCGGGTCCGGATGCGGCAGCATCCCCGTTAGACATTCCTGGAGGCTGGGACCCGCGCACTAATCAACAGCCCACCGGGCTGTTGATTGCCCTGCCTGCGGCAGTGCCGTGCTGTTCGAATCCCTCCGGGTCCTGAATAAAAAGAAAACTCCGTGTCAGCAGACACGGAGTTTTGCTTTTTATGGACCTGGAGGGATTCGAACCCTTGACCTCTCGGATGCGAACCGAACGCTCTCCCAACTGAGCTACAGGCCCATACCAGATGACCCTGTAAGTGTAACTCGAATCAGGAGATTTGTCAAGCGGATTGTGTCAGGTACGGCCCAGCTGCCAGAAGGCGACGGCACTGGCAGCGGCTACGTTCAGCGAGTCTACCCCATGGGACATGGGGATCTTCACGGTATAGTCGCAGGCGGCGATGGTGCTGTGGGCCAGGCCGTCGCCCTCGGTGCCCAGCACAATGGCCAGTTTGGGCTCAGCGGCAAGGGCGTTGTCGTCGATGCTCACCGAACGGTCGCTCAGGGCCATGGCGGCGGTCTTGAAGCCCAGAGCGTGCAGCTGTGCCATGCCGTGTTCCGGCCAGTCGGCGGGGGTGGTACCGATCTGCGCCCAGGGCACCTGGAACACCGTACCCATGCTCACGCGCACCGCCCGGCGGCACAGCGGGTCGCAGCAGGAGGGCGTGATGAGCACCGCATCCATGTTCAATGCGGCAGCACTGCGGAAGATGGCACCCACGTTGGTGGAATCCACGATGCCCTCCAGCACAGCCACCCGGCGGGCATCCCGGCATACCTGCTCTACTGTGCGGGGCGCGGGGCGGCGGAAGGCACACAGCACGCCGCGGGTCAGTTCGTAGCCGGTCAGGCGGGCCAGCATCTCGCGGTCGGCCGTGTATACCGGGGCGTCCCCGCAGCGGGTCAGGATGTCCTGGGCCGGGCCGGTGATCTGTTTGCGTTCCATGAGCAGGGACAGCGGCTGGTAGCCGGCATCCAGCGCCCGCGCGATCACCTTGGGGCTCTCGGCAATAAAAACGCCCTTTTCCGGCTCCAGTCGATTGCGCAGCTGGGCCTGGGTCAAGCGGGCGTAGACGTCCAGCTCTGGCGCGGAAAAATCAGTGATCTCAATGATGTTGGGCATGGAAAAAGGCTCCTTTGTGTTTTTTCTTATTTTAGCACAAGATGCGCCGCAATGCAAAAAGCGGGCGGCTGCCCGATCGGGGAACCGTCCGCTTGTGTTTTGTCTGCCGGGAATCACTCCGAGCGCAGGGCCTTGACGGGGTCGCACTTGGAGGCGCTCTTGGCGGGGATCAGGCCGCCCAGAATGGTGAGCAGTGTGGCCAGTGCGATCAGCACCAGTGCAGCCTGCAGCGGCAGGGCTGCCGTGACCGAGGCACTGTCGGCAATGGTGTGGATGAGCATGTTGCCGGGGATCAGCAGAATCAGGCTCAGGCCCACGCCCATACAGCCGGAGCACAGACCGATGATGAAAGTCTCGGCGTTGAATACCTCCGAGATGTTGCGCTTGGACGCGCCGATGGCACGCAGGATGCCGATCTCCTTGCGGCGCTCCAGCACGCTGATATAGGTGATGACGCCGATCATGATGGAGGACACCACCAGCGAGATGGACACAAAGGCCACCAGCATGTTGCTGATCATGTTGATGATCTTGGTCACCGAGGTCATCAGGGTGCCCACCACATCGGTGTAGCGCACCACCTTGTCATCCTCGCCATTTGCCTCGGCGGAGGCATTGTAGGCGTCCAGTGCATCCACGATCAGGGCCTTGCAGTCAAAGTCCTTCGGGTAGATGGAAATGGTGCTGGGGTCATCGAGGTCGGCGTAGCCCAGGCTCTGCAGGTTGCCGTCGTAGGTGGAGGTGGAGGACAGCATGGAGGACTTCATCAGTTCAGCCAGCTCTTCCTGCGTCATGTTCATGTGGATGGCATTCTGGAAGGCGCTGGCGTCGATCTTCAGGGCATTTTCCATCTGGCTGCCCAGCTGGGCAATGTTCTTCTGGATGGCGCTTTCCATCTGCTGGCTGATCCGGGTGCCCATCTGCTGCATGGCCGTATTCATGGCGGTGCTCAGCTGGCTCTGCAGGGCCTGGCTGATCTGGGCAGAGTAGCTCTCCATCACGGTCTGCATGGCGGCGGAGAACTGCTCCTGCAGGTTGGCGTCGGCCAGCAGTTCACTCATGGAGCTGGCCAGCAGCTGCTGGAACTGCTCGGTCTGCATATAGGCGGAGAAGCTGATCTTGTCCAGATTCAGGATGCCGTTGCCCACCACATAGTCCTTGTAGCCGTTCAGGATCTTCTGCATCATATTCTGCAGGGCCTCCGGGGAGATGGACAGATCCATGTTCTCAAACACGCTGCTCATGTCCATGTCCAGCTGCGGCAGGTCGCCCAGGTCCAGTGAGAAGTTGTCCGGATCCAGCAGGGAAGAGAGGTCGAAGGAGCCGGCGCTCAGATCAAAGGCGCCGCTCAGGTCAAACTTCAGGGCGCTGGTGTCAAACTGGAAAGCGTTCTTCAGCGTATCGGTGTCCACCGAGAACATGGAGGACATATCGAAGGAAGTGCCGTTGTCGGCACCGAACTCCTCGCCGGTGAACACATTGATCTGGGGGTCGGCCATCTGCTGCTGCACGATGGCGCTGGATTTGGCCTGCTCGATGACGTGCAGGGTGAGGTCGTGGGTGTAGCCGATGCCGGAGGACAGCATGGCAGCAGAAGAATCCTCGGCGGGCTGCACCACGCCCACGATGGTCAGGTCGGTGCCGTTGGCCACCACCTGCTTCATATAGTGGGTGTCATCCGATTTGTCGCGCCACAAGCTGTAGGTCTCGTCGTAGACATAGCGGTCGGAGCTGTTGATGAGCTTGAACTGCTTGCCTAGAAAATCGGAATAGGAATAGGTCTTGAAGTCATCCGGCACGTCTACGTTCTGGTTCTGGGCAAACTGCTGGATCATCTTGTCCAGCTCGGCGTTGTCCCGCATGCCCAGCGCGTACAGGGCGTAGTCGGTCACGCTGCCGGTGGCGTCCAGCACCAGCACGCATTCGTTGTAGGCTTCCGGCCAGCGGCCGGCCTTGACGTCGTACTGGGATGCATACAGCTCCGGGGTCTGGGGCAGTTCCGAGAACACACTGGTGTTCATCATGGAGGACATGATGTTGTTGGAAGAGGTCTCGGAGCTGATGCCCAGCGAGGACAGGGAGGAATCTGGGTTCACCTGCCGGATGCTGCCGTCGGGGTCCTGCCGGTAGATCTGGGGCGACACATTATAGGCATACTCCACGGCGGTGGCATTGTCGGCAACGGTGGTGTCGGTGGTCTCCAGATACTGCTTGAGGGACTTGAGGTCGTTGGTGGTGATGCCCGACACCATCTGCGAGAGCAGCTGGCGCACCGGCACCATGTCTTCTTCCTGAGTGGTGCTCTGGGAGCTGTCCGACGGAACGCGGGAAGAGAGCATGGAAGTAAAGTCCATGCCGCTGCTCATGATCTGCAGCGGGTACTCCGACAGGGTGGAGCGCTCCATGTCGTCAATGTAGTTGTTGACACCGGTGGACAGGGAGATGATCAGCGCAATGCCGATGATGCCGATGGAACCGGCAAAGGCAGTGAGCAGGGTGCGTGCTTTTTTGGTGCGCAGGTTGTTGAAGCTGAGGGTCAGCGAGGTGAGCACCGACATGGACGAGCGGCCCATGTTCTTGTGCACGGGGGCCGCAAGGGTCTGGGTGTCCGGCTCGTAGGGCATGGTGTCGGAGCGGATGACGCCGTCCTTCAGGGTCACGATGCGGGTGGCATAGCGCTCGGCCAGCTCCGGGTTATGGGTGACCATGACCACCAGACGGTCCCGGGCCACCTCCTTGAGCAGCTCCATGACCTGGATGCTGGTTTCACTGTCCAGTGCACCGGTGGGCTCGTCGGCCAGCAGGATGTCGGGGTTGTTCACCAGTGCACGGGCAATGGCCACACGCTGCATCTGGCCGCCGGACATCTCGCTGGGATGCTTGTGCAGCTGGTTGCCCAGACCCACTTTCTCCAGTGCCTCGGTGGCGCGGCGGCGGCGCTCGGCCCCGGAAATGCCGGAGATGGTAAGGGCCAGCTCCACGTTGGCCAGCACGGTCTGGTGGGGGATGAGGTTGTAGCTCTGGAACACAAAGCCGATGGTGTGGTTGCGGTAGGAGTCCCAGTCGCGGTCGGTGTACTTTTTGGTGGAAATGCCGTTGATGATCAAATCGCCGCTGTCATACCGGTCCAGACCGCCGATAATGTTCAGCAGGGTGGTTTTGCCGGAGCCGCTGGGGCCGAGGATGGCGACGAATTCGTTATCACGCAGGTTCAGGCTGACATTGTTCAGCGCATTCTGCACGAGATCGCCGGTCTTGTACTGTTTGCAGATCTGTTTGATTTGTAGCATGTGTGTGCCTTTCTGGGGAAAAGGTTCCGGCCGGGGCCGGAGAGGTGAGGAACGGACAGCTGTGCCGCTGCGGGCCAAAAGGCGCGCAGACTGCACAGAAGAATCGAGATGATTTTAGCAAATCTATATGAAAAAACTGTGTATGGAAAAGAAAATGTTTCCGGAAGCGGAAGCAGAAATTCTCTGTTCTGGCCGGGTCAGAGAGGAAAAGTTTCCCAACCCGGCGGCAGGGGTTGCAATCCTGCGGCGTTCGTGTTATTGTAAGGGTACTGAAAAAAGCCGTGCAAACCATCCGGAACGATGAAAATACGGTGCGGCACAGGCAACATGATTTATAAAAACGTCGGAAAGCAAAACAACACGACGCAAAATCGAACAGAAAAACAGTCTGACACTTTTAGACACTTTTTCAGGGTTGAATGGTTCCTTCCTGCTCCATACAATAAAAAAGGAAAAACAAGGAAATGCACTAAAAACGTCGCAATGCCTTGTAGCAAGGAGGAATTTCTATGGAACGTACGTTTTCACCCATGGTCCGGCAGTTTTCTGCCATCGCCGGGTTGCAGCAGGCATATACGCTGGTTTACTCCCTTGACCCGGACGGCGAAACCGGCTGTCGCCTGACGCTTTGCCGTACCGGCAGCAGCCAGCGCATGGACAGCAAGTATATGGCCGTTGCACCGGAGTTTGGCTACCGTGTTTTGCAATATCTGTGTGAGAATGGCGTTCAGCCGGAGATCTGGCAGGACGTGGTGGCAGAGCTGGATGCGGCACAGCAGACCGAACAGGAAGGCGGCGCGTGGCGTGGACAATGAGCGGACGGCAGATGTGCTGCAGGTCGCCCTTGCAAGCTATGACCGCAAGGAGCTTCGGGTACAGAAAAACTATCTGGAAGAACAGAACCCAGTGCTGGCCTGTACCTGCTTTCTGAACGGACACAAACTGCTGCAGGAGCTGCAGCAGGGCCACAATTTTGACATCGTGGTGCTGTGCAGCCAGATGGAGGATATGAGCAGCATCGAGTTCATGATGGAACTGCGCAAGCTGGAGCACAAGCCGCTGCTGATGCTGTTCGACGAGGGTCGGCGCAAGAACAGCTCGGCACTGCGCATGGAGGACTCCGGCAGCTGTTGCTGCGTGGAGCGCATGGAGCTCAAGAACCTGCTGCGGGAGCTGTACCGGATGCCGGGCCAGCAGTGGCAGCGCACCGAGCAGCAGTGCCAGCAGCTGTACCACAGCTGGGGCATCCGCATCCCGGACATCAATTGCAGCTATCTGACCAGTGCGGTGGGCGTGGTCTACGGCACCTCGCAGAAGCTGGCCATCCGCAAGGAGATCCTGCAGGCGGTCAGTGAGCAGTATGGTGTTTCGGTCTCGGCTGTGGACAGCGGCATCCGGCGCATGATCGACCAGCTGGAAGCAAAACCGGCCGAGGGCTGGACGCAGTTCAAGGCTGAAAGCGGCTTTGAAGCGGAAAAGCCCACTACGGGCAAGCTGATCTATGCAGTCAAACGGTATCTCATCCAGCAGAAGAGCAGGGAATAACGCACACAGTCTTGGAGGCGGTAGCAATGGAGCAGGCACAGCAGAATACAGCGCAGGAGCTGACGGCGCAGGCCATCCCGCAGCAGGCGGTGGAGGATGCCTGCTTCCATTCGCTGGGGCTGATCGGGCGCAACTGCGAGTATCTGGAGCAGCATCTGGCCCGCGTGGGGGCAGACGCCCAGTCCCTGCAGGCAGTCAGCGACATCAGCGCGGCCACGGCCAAGCTGGAACGGACCATCAACGAACTGCTGTCTGCGCTGGAATTTCTGCGTGCCGGGCAGCCGCCTAAGCTTTACCCGCTGGATCTGTGCGAGCTGCTGCAGCAGGTGGCGGCCCAGGCCGACATGGTGCGTGCGCAGCTGGGAGTCACCCTGGAGCTGGACTACGGCGGCTGGACGGCCTGCCGTGTGCTGGCTGACCGGGATGATGTGGAGCTGCTGTGTCTGCATCTGCTGTCCAACGCGCTGCGTGCCTGCCGCGAGGGCGGCACGGTGAGGATCCTGCTGCGCCGCAGCGAGACCATGTGGCAGCTGACTGTGCGGGACAATGGCTGCGGTCTGCCGGAGGGCAGCCAGGAAGCCTGGCTGGAAAACCGGCGCAGCTTTCTGGGCGGGGCTCAGCTGGGGCTGCTGCTTTGCCGCGAGTGCTGCCGCCGCATGGGCTGGGGGCTGAGCGTGGAGTGTGCCCCGGAAAAGGGCACCCAGGCCGTGGTCACGGTGCCGCTGTACACGGACGATGGGCGGGCACCGGAGGTGGAGCTGCATGCCGGAGCCGACCTTGCGTCCGAGCAGCATCAGTACCAGCTGCGCGCCATGCTGGTGCGGGAGCTGCGCACCATGCCCGAGCGCGGCGACCCGGACGAATAAACCGAACAAAACCAAAAACCCGGAACTTCCTGTTCGATAGGAAGTTCCGGGTTTTGTTGTTTGTCTAGAGTTCCGGCACAGAGGCTCAGTAGTGCAGACGGTCAGCGGTCAGGGCTTCCAGAACCGGCAGCATGGCAGCAGCCTCGGCCTTGGCGGCAGGCAGATCCATGTCGCGGTAGTTGCCGCACTCCACTTCGCTGGCACCGGGCACAGCACCCTCAAAGGCGGCCATAAAGCGGAAGGACTCCACGGTCAGCTCCAAAGCCTGCGCAGGGGTCAGGCCGCGGGTCAGCAGGTAAAAGCCGGTGCGGCAGCCCATGGGGCCCACATAGATCACACCATCCTGGAAGGCACTATTGCGTGCGTAGGTGGCAAACAGGTGCTCCAGCGTGTGGGCAGCGGCCGTGGACAGGTAATCGCCCTGGTTGGGCTTCTTCATGCGGATGTCCCAAGTGAGCACGTCGCCGTCCTGACGGCTCAGGTACATGCCCCGGTCCAGCTTGGTATGGTCAACACAGAAGCTCGCAATGCGTTCCATTGTGTCGCCCTCTTTCTCAGGCCTGCAGGCTCTGCACGCTGCCGTGTGCGCAGTCCACAGCGATCATCAGGCCGTCACGGATGTGAGAGGTGGCACCCACGGCACCCACGACGGTGGGCTTGAGCAGTGCCTTGCCGGCAATGGCGGCATGGCTGTTCAGGCCGGGCTCCTCCACCACCAGAGCGGCGGCATCGCGCACATAGTTCAGCATCTCGTTGCTGGTGGAGGGCACCACCAGCACCATGCCGGGCTTGAACTTGGCACGCACCTCGTCCAGGGTGCGGCACACGCAGGCCTTGCCGGTGGCGTTGGACACCTCGGCGTTCTCCGGGCCGACGCCCACACCGGTGGCCAGGCAGTTGCCCACCATGTGGATCTTGATCATGTTGGTGGTGCCGGAAATGCCCACGGGCACGCCGGCGGTCACCACGGCCAGCTCACCGTTGTGCAGGAAGCCGTTTTCCTTGGCCAGGGCGGTGGACATTTCGATCAGCTCGTCGGTGCTGTGCGCCAGAGGCATCATCAGGGAGGTGATGCCCCAGCTCAGGGACAGCTGACGCTGCACCTGCTCCTTCATGACGCAGGCGATGATGGGCTGCTGCGGGCGGTACTTGCTCAGCAGGCGGGCAGTGGTGCCGGACTCGGACACGGTGACGATGGCAGCGGCGTTCACGTCCTTGGCGGTCAGGCAGGCGGCGTGAGCGGTAGCGTCGGAAACGCTGATCTTGCCGGTGTTGGGCTCCATCAGACGGCCGCGCAGGTAGTGACCCTCCTGCTCGGTGCGCTCGGCGATGGCGGACATGGTCTTCAGTGCCTCCACGGGGTAAGCACCGGCAGCGGTCTCACCGGACAGCATAATAGCAGAGGTGCCGTCGTAGATGGCGTTTGCCACGTCCGAGATCTCAGCACGGGTGGGGCGGGGGTTCACCATCATGCTGTCCAGCATCTGGGTAGCGGTGACGATGGGCTTGCCGAAGGAGAAGGAGCGGTCGATGATGGTCTTCTGGATGCCGGGCAGCTCGGTAAAGTCGATCTCGACGCCCAGGTCGCCGCGGGCCACCATGACGGCGTCGGCGGCAGCCAGGATGCTGTCGATGTTGTTCACACCCTCACGGTTCTCGATCTTAGCGATGATGCGGATGTTGGAGTCGTACTCGTTCAGCAGGTTGCGGATCTCGTACACGTCCTGTGCGGTGCGCACAAAGGAAGCAGCGATGAAATCAAAGCCCTGCTCGATGCCGAAGATGATATCGTCCTTATCGCGCTGGCTCATATACGGCATGGACAGATGCACACCGGGCACGTTGACGCCCTTCTTGTTCTTGATCTTGCCGTTGTTCAGAACAGTGCAGACGATGTCGGTATCGTTCACGGTCTGGATCTGCAGTTTGATCAGGCCGTCATCCAGCATGATGGTGCCGCCGGGGGCCACGTCCTGAGGCAGATCCTTGTAGGTGATGGAGCAGATCTCCTTGGTGCCCTCCACATCGCGGGTGGTCAGGGTGAAGGTCTGGCCGGCTTCCAGCATCTCGGTGCCGTTCTTGAAGTCCTTCAGGCGGATCTCAGGGCCTTTGGTGTCCAGCAGAGCAGCCACGGGCTTGCCCAGCTCCTCGCGCAGGGACTTGAGCAGGTCCAGACGGCCCTTGTGCTCCTCGTGGGAGCCGTGGGAGAAGTTGAAGCGGGCAACATTCATGCCGTTGGCGATCAGTTCACGCAGGACGCCGTCCTTGTCGGTGGAAGGGCCCAGGGTGCAGATAATTTTCGTTTTTCTCATTCAAAATACCTCCGTCTACGTTCTCACTCTCTCATTTATTTTGCAGCAGGCTGTCTGCTGTCATGCAGAACGGCCCGCGCACACGACCAACAGGGAAAACTCCCCGTGCTGTGGGTTGGAATGTACGGTAAAGCGAAAATCCAAAACTTTACCAACTACTATTATAATCGCTTTCTGACAAGAGAGCAAGTGAAATTTCAGGATGAATACAACTTTTTTGCATACCGGAAGGTTTGAACAGATGTTTGACGCAGGGACGCGGTAATTTTGCGGATTTTGCACAGAAAAATCGTTAAAGAAATGGCTAAGATCTCACCCGTCAGGACAGCTGTGCAGCATGGAAAGACAGCCCTTGCAAACGGGCCTGTTTTTGCTTATAATGGTGGCAGATAAAAGTGTCACTTATCCGGGCTGACCCGGAAGAAATGGAGAAAACCAAAATGGAAAAACGTGTCTTTCTGATCGTGCTCGACAGCTTTGGCATCGGCGCCGAGCCGGATGCCGCCGCTTTTGGCGACGAGGGCACCAACACGCTGGGTGCCATTGCAAAGCATCCCAACTTCAACTGCCCCAACCTGCAAAAGCTGGGCCTGTTCAACATCGACGGCGTGACCGCCGGGGAAAAGACCGCCGCTCCCACCGGTTCCTTTGCCCGCCTGCAGGAGCAGAGCATGGGCAAGGACACCACCATCGGCCACTGGGAGATCGCCGGTGTGGTGAGCCCGAAGCCGCTGCCCACCTTCCCGGAGGGCTTCCCCGCAGAGCTCATCCACGAGTTTGAGGAAAAAACCGGCCACAAGGTGCTCTGCAATAAGCCCTATTCCGGCACCCAGGTGCTGAAGGACTACGGCGAGCAGGCCATGAAGGAAAACGCCCTCATCGTCTACACCAGTGCCGACAGCGTGTTCCAGGTGGCCGCCAACGAAGAGCTGGTGCCGGTGCACGAGCTGTACCGTTACTGCGAGATCGCCCGCGAGATGCTCAAGGGCGAGTATGGCGTGGGCCGCGTCATTGCCCGCCCCTTCCTGGGCCGCACCGCCGATACCTTCTACCGCACCACCAACCGCCACGACCTGAGCCTGAAGCCGCCCCGCGCCACCATGCTGGACCTGCTGAAGAACGCCGGCAAGGACGTCATCGCCGTGGGCAAGATCTTCGATATCTTCGACGGTGAGGGTGTGACCGAGAAGATCAAGACCACCGGCAACACCAACGGCATTGCCTTCACCAAGGCCCTGCAGACCCGCGACTTTGAGGGCCTGGCCTTCGTGAATCTGGTGGACTTCGATATGCTGTACGGCCACCGCCGCGACGTGGCAGGCTATGCTGCCGCCGCCACCGAGTTCGATCGCTTCCTGGCCGACTTCATCCCCGGCATGCGGGAGGGCGACCTGCTGATGGTCACCGCAGACCACGGCTGCGACCCCTCCTACACCAAGACCACCGACCATACCCGCGAGTATGTGCCGTACCTGGTCTGCGGCAAGGGCGTGAAGCCCGGTGTGGACCTGGGCACGAAGCTCTGCTTCGGCACCATTGCCCAGACCATCTGCGAGTATCTGGGCGTGGATGCCTCCAGCCTGGACGGCCACAGCGTGTGGAACGAGATCAAGGCATAAGATCCTGACAACGAAAAAACGAGGCCCCGGGGGTTCTGCCCTCCGGGGCCTCGTTGCGGTTGTGGGAAATCAGGCGGCGTCGTTCTGGGACGCTGCATTGTAGATGGCATCCAGAATGGTGGACGCTGCGTTGTACAGCGAGGATGCAGCCTGTTCCACCTCTTCCTGCGTGGGCAGGGAGATGGACGGAGCTTCGGTGCTGCCGTCACTGGTGCCGCTGTCGGCCGGAGTCTCCGGCTCCTGGGGCTGGGTGTCGGCAGGCTGTTCTGCAGGCTGCTCAGCAGGCGTTTCGGCCGGGGTCTCTTCCGGCACGCTCTCGGCGGGCTGTTCCACGATGACGCTTTCCGCCGGTTCTTCCGGAATGGAAGCAGCGGCGTTCGGGTCGGTGGTGGGGGTAAAGACGTCGGTCTTTTCCGGGGTCTGGGTGGTGTCGCTCACGGTGCCCTCACCGCCCAGCACGGTCGCGATCATTTCTTTGGCCTTGCTGACGGAGGCTTCATCCGGCTTCATGACGTAGAGCTTCTGACCCTTGGCAGAATAGCACTGGGTGCTGGTGCCGGAGGAGCCGGTGACGGTGTAGCTCTGGATGTCCCAGTTGGCAAAATCGCTCAGCTGCATGCGCACCAGCGCACTGATCTGATCCTGCGAAAAATCGGTGACAAAGCAGTCCGAAGCGGCGTCCATGATCTTGGAAAAGCCCATGAGCAGGGCAGGGGACTTGATCTTGTTCAGCATGGCGTCGATGACCTTCATCTGATTGATGCCGCGCTGGATATCGCCGGAGGCAAAGGCGTGGCGCTCCCGGGCAAAGGCCAGGGCGGACTTACCGTCCAGATGGTTCCAGCCTTCGGCAAAGGTGGTGGGGTCGTAGTAGCCGGGGCTGCCCACTGAGGTGAAGGCCTGGTCGGAATATACGTCCACGCCGCCCAGGGCGTCCACGATATTGATGAAGCCCGCAAAGTTGATGCGAATATAGTGGTCCACCGAGACGCCGTACAGGTTGCCCAATGTAGCCATGCTGGTCTCCACGCCGTACAGACCGGCGTGGGTCAGCTTGTCCTTGCTGTTGGTGCCGGCCAGATCCACATAGTAGTCGCGGGGCGTGTTGATCAGTGCCACCTGCTTGGTTTGGGGGTTCACCACAGCCAGAATGTTCACGTCGCTGCGGGCTTTTTCGGTCAGTTCACCGCGGGTGTCCACGCCGCTGAGGTAGATGACGAAAGGCTCCTTGGTGATCTTGTTGGCCTCGGCACCGGTGAGCAGGCCGTTGGTCATGTTGTCCAGTGCGGTCAGACCCTGCTGGGCCCAGACACAGCCCAGCGCCATGCAGGCGCACAGGAACACCGAGAACACCCGGGACACCTTTCCGGGCACATTGTACTCCTGACAGCGCTTGACCAGCAGCCAGAGCAGGAACAGCAGGGCGGCCAGAATGACCAGATACAGCACGGGCAGCATCTGGGTGCGCCACAGCTGTACCAGCGAAGCCACGCTGAGGATGCCCTGCACTGTCAGCAGGATCTTGCCGAATTTCGAGGGTGCAGCGGCGGCAGCCTGTACCTCTGCACCGCTGCGGCGCGGGGCAGAAGAACCGGGCTTTTTCCGGGGCGGCGGCGTGGGGGACGGGTCCTCCGCAAAAAAAGCGGAGCTGTCCACTTCCACGGTGCGGTCTGCCGCACTGCGGCTCTTGCGGTTCACACGCCGCAGGGAACGGTTGGAATCATCCTTCATAGGAAATCTCCTTTTGAGCGCAAGGCTCAGTCGGCCGGCACGATGGTCAGCACCGCGCGGGCGGGCAGGCAGGTGGCGGTCTGGTCTTCGTTGGACAGCCAGCCGAAGCCCTCACAGATGTGATCCGGGCAGGGGGAGTCCACAAAGCGGGCAGCACCGTCCTTGACCTCGATGTGCACCGTGTAGTACCCGGTGTCTACGTCATAGGTATCGTTCTTGTCCAGCGGAAGGTTCATGGTGGTGTTGTTGTCACCGTAGATCAGTTCGGCCCGCAGCTTGGAACCGCTGCTGTGTGCACTGCGCACCAGCAGCAGAACGGCGGCAATGGCCAGAACGATGGCGGCAAACAGAAGATTGGTCAGCAGTTTTTTGTATTTCATGTGTCAGTCCTTGATCGAAAGCTGTTCCAGTTCGGAGAGCCAGAGGGCGGCACAGGCATCGCTGGGCATGCGCCAGTCGCTGCGGGGCGAAAGGGTCACGCTGCCCACCTTGGGACCGTCCGGCAGGCAGCTGCGCTTGAACTGCTGGGCGAAGAACCGCCAGTAGAAGTTGCGAAGCCACTTGTACAGCACGTTGTCGGGGTATTCGGGGCGGCCTGCAAAGGCGGCCTTTGCCAGCCGGAAGATCTTGGCCGGGCCAAAGCCAAAGCGCAGCACCTGATAGAGGTAAAAGTCGTGCAGCTCATAGGGGCCCACCAGATCCTCGGTCTTTTGCGCGATCTCGCCGTCCTTGGCGGGCAGCAGCTCCGGGGAGACCGGAGTGTCCAGAATGTCCAGCAGCACGGTGCGCAGGGTGTCGGTGGCGGCAATGTCGGCTTCGTAATGCACCAGATGGCGCACCAGCGTTTTGGGCACCCCGGCGTTCACACCGTACATGCTCATGTGGTCGCCGTTGTAGGTGGCCCAGCCCAGTGCCAGCTCCGACAGGTCGCCGGTGCCTACCACAAGGCCGCCGGTGCGGTTGGCAGTGTCCATCAGCTCCAGCGTGCGCACACGGGCCTGCCCATTTTCAAAGGTCACGTCCAGCACGCTTTCGTCCTGGCCGATGTCCCGGAAGTGGCTGTGCACCGTTTCGGCAATGTCGATCTCTTTGAAGGAGACCTGCAGCTCATCGCACAGGATCTCGGCATTGCTGCGGGTGCGGTGGGTGGTGCCGAAGCAGGGCATGGTCACGGCCAGCACATCGCTGGCGGGGCGGCCCAGCTGCTTCATGGCGCGCACCGCCACCAGCAGGGCCAGACAGCTGTCCAGACCGCCGGAAATGCCGATGACCGCCGTTTTGGCGTGGGCGTGCTCCAGCCGCTTGGCCAGACCGTCGGCCTGCATCTTCAGGATCAGTTCGCAGCGTTCGGCGCGGCGCTTGGGGTCGCCAGGCACGAAGGGTGCCGGGTCGATCCAGCGGGTGAGGGGGGTCTCGGTGAGTTCCAGATCGAACTCCACCGTGGTGTAACCATCGCGGCTCAGCTCAAAGCTGGTGTTGCGGGCACGCTCGGCCTCCATGCGCTGGCAGTCGATCTCGGTCTCGGCAATGCCGCCCGCAAAGGGAGCTGTCTCGGCCAGCAGGGTGCCGTTTTCGGCGATCAGGTCGTGCCCGGCGAACACCATGTCCTGGGTGCTCTCGCCGTGCCCGGCCGAGGCGTACAGGTAGCCGCACAGCAGGCGGGCCGACTGGTTGGACACCAGTGCCCGGCGGTACTCGGCCTTGCCGACGGTCTCGTCGCTGGCCGAAAGGTTGGCGATGACCGTGGCCCCGGCCAGTGCGTGGAAGGTGGAGGGCGGCAGTGCGCTCCACAGGTCCTCGCACAGCTCTACGCCCAGCACAAAGCTGGGCATGGACCGGCAGCGGAACAGCAGTGAAGTGCCAAAGGGCACCTGCTGGCCGCACACGGTGATCGTTTCCACCTCGGTGCTGCCGGGGGTAAACTGGCGCTTCTCGTAGAATTCACCGTAGTTGGGCAGGTAGGTCTTGGGCACAAAGCCCAGCAGCTGCCCGCGGCACAGCACGGCAGCGCAGTTGTACAGCTTGCCGTGTATCAGCAGCGGCAGGCCCACCAGCACGACGGTGTCCAGCGTCCGGGTGCCGTCCAGCACGGTCTGCAGGGCATCCAGCGCACCGGTCTGCAGCGTGTGCTGCAGGAACAGATCGCCGCAGGTGTAGCCGGTGAGGCAGAATTCCGGGAACACGGCCAGCTTGACCCCGCGCGCGGCGGCTGCCTGCACGTCGGCAAGGATCTGCTGGGCGTTATAGGTGCAGTCCGCCACCCGCAGGGCGGGGGAGAAGGCGGCTGCCTTTAAAAAACCATCTTTCATCGGAGGATTTCACATCCTGTCTTTCGTTTTAGCCTGCAGAGGGCCTGCAGTGCCCATAGTATACCACAAACTGCAACAAACGGAAAGTAACAGCTTGGTAAAAGAAGTGTGACAAAACAAAAGCTGCCCGCAGGGATGCGGGCAGCCGGAAAGCATAAAAGCGGAAAACGAGATGGACCGTAAGCCGGGTTCTGTATTAAACGACGATCTGTCTAGACCTGCCATTGCTGACAGGTTCATGCCGCCTTCGGGACACGCGAGCAGCGCTGTACGTCCCATATAGGCGTTGCTTCCGGTAGGGTTTACAAAGCCGCATGGTCACCCATGCGCTGGTGAGCTCTTACCTCGCCGTTTCATCCTTACCGCATTGCTGCGGCGGTTTGTTTTCTGTTGCACTTTCCCTGAGGTCACCCTCGGCTGCCGTTAGCAGTTACCGTGCTCTGTGAGGCCCGGACTTTCCTCAGAGCGGTCAAAGCCGCCCCGCCGCCGTATGTTCCACTCGTTTTCCGTTCCTCATAATACCATAAAAAAACAAGATTTGCAAGCGAAAGCGTTTTTTGCTATACTATTTATATCTGTTTTTCGTGCAAAGGAGGGGTGCGCGTGCGTCTGTATTTCACGGTACCGGACACCCTGCAGACCCAAAATGGAACGCTTGTGCGGAACTTTCTGCGCCAGTGTGCCGTTTCTACGGAGCTTGCCCGGGCAGTCAAATTTCAGGGTGGCGGCTTTTTTGCCGACGGTGCGCCCGTGCTGGCCAACCGCCGGGTGTACCCGGGGCAGGTGCTGAGCTTCGACCTCCCGCCGGAAGCGGGCGGCGTGGCCCCGCAGCCGGACATTGCCGTGCAGGTGGTCTACGAGGATGCCTTTGCCGTGGTGCTGGAAAAGCCGCCCCATCTGGCGGTGCACCCCACTCTGAACTACCCCGGCGGCACGCTGGCCAACGGCTATGCAGCCTGGGCGCTGCAGCAGGGCCGCAGCCCGGTGTTCCGCCCGGTGAACCGCATCGACAAGGACACCAGCGGCCTTGTGCTGGCGGCCCGCAACACCTATGCTGCGCCGCTCCTGGCAGAAAACGTGCAGAAGCTCTATTACGCCATCGTGGAGGGCGAGCTGCCCTTGGGGCCGGGCGTGATCGACGCGCCCATCGGCCGCAGGGGCGACAGCATCATCGGGCGGTGTGTGACCCCGGAGGGCAAGCCCAGCCGCACCGAGTACACCATATTAAAGGTACAGAACGGCCTGAGCCTGGCCGCCTGCGTGCCGGTGACCGGCCGCACCCACCAGATCCGGGTGCACTTTGCGTCCATCGGCCATCCGCTGGCCGGGGATGACCTCTACGGCGGCCGCCGGGACCGCATCGGGCGGCAGGCACTGCACTGCGCAAAGCAGACCTTCCGGGTGCCGGAGTACACCGAGGTGCCGGACGGCATCTGCATCCGCACCCCGGTGAGCGCCGGAACAGGCCGCACGGTGACCGTGGAAAGCCCGCTGCCGCAGGATATGGCCGACCTGCTTTCGTGAAAAGTGCGTGAAAGAACTGCCCAAATTTTGTGCAGGTGCTTGTTTCATTCCGTGCAGGGTGTATAATAAAATGAGCATAGATCGTCTGTGCGCTGACATTCAGCCGCACAGGATGTGGAAACCACCGCCGCGCCGGATGCAGAGCAGCTTTGCCGCGCGGCAAGGAAGGAGAAACCCGTTTGATCGAAGATAAGACAAAGGAACCGCAGACCGCAGAGCCTGCGCAGCAGCCGCCGAAAAAACGCGGCCAGAAGCTGCGTTCCCTGTGGGCACAGTTCCAATGCATGCAGCTCCTGCGTCGGCACCGCTTCCGCCGCAGGACCCAGCATCACGTCAATCATTTTTCTCAGAAGCTGCTGCAGAACCGCCTCGTTCTCATCGTAGGTGAGGCCCTGTACGCTCTGGGATTTTCGGCCGAATATGCATTTGTCCGTGTCGGACGCACGGTGTGCCGAGGCGTGTCCGGTGCACTGCTCTGGGTGCGCAGCCTGCTGCACACCATCGTGTCCATGGCGTTCCCCGGTGCAGCCCAGATGGTGCGCGACCTGTTCGGGCCCATCGTGCTGTTCTTCCGGGGCATGGGCTCGCTGCTGGTACATGCGCACCGCGTCCGGAAGGAAAAGGGCTTTGGCGCAGCCGTAAAGGACAGCGTGCATTATCTGGTCGGCGGCGTGCGGCGCAATGTGCGCACCCTGCCGCGCATGGCTATGTATATCCTGCCGGTGCTGGCACTGGCCGGGATGGTCACAGTGGTGCAGAACACCATCCGTCAGCCCTATGCGCTGGAAGTGCAGGTGAACGGCCAGACCGTGGGCTATGTGGCCAACGAGGATGTGTTCAACTCTGCCAAGGAAGCCGTGCAGGAGCGTATCAACTATGCAGGCACGGACGAGAACACCAAGTGGACGGTGGAGCCCACCTACACCATTTCGGTGGCACACAGCGTGCTGGACGAAAACGAGATGGCCAACGCCATCCTGAAGTCCTCCAGTGACCAGATCAGTGAGGGCACCGCCCTGTATCTGGATGGAGAACTGACGGCCGTGTGCTCGGACGGCACTGCCCTGCAGAGCTACCTGAGCAGCCTGCTGGAACCCTACGAGGACCCGAAAAATCCCAATGTGACCGTGGGCTTCAACAAAGAGGTCACCCTGGAGAATGGCATCTACTTCAATGAAAACTTCCAGCAGGAAAACGATGTGGAGTCGATGCTTTCCGGCGTGCAGCAGCAGGAAAAGATCTATACCGTGCAGACCGGCGACACCTTGTGGAGCATTGCCCAGAAGAACGACCTGACCTTCCGGGAACTGTGCGAGCTGAATACGAACTTCAAGGGCGCGGCCCTGACCGAGACCTCCAACATCCAGGCCGGTGATGAGCTGATCGTGACCAAACAGGAAGCCACGCTGGAAGTGCGCATCACCAAGATCGAGACCTGGCAGGAGGAGATCCCCTATGCCAGCGAGACGACCAAATCCAACGAGTACAACGTGGGCACCAAAAAGACCACGCAGGCCGGTGAAAACGGCATCCGCAGTGTGACGGCCCAGCGTGTGTACGACACCAACGGCACCCAGCTCAGCCAGCAGATCCTCAGCACCGAAGTGATCAAGGAGCCTGTGACCGAAAAGATCGTGGTGGGCACCAAAAAACAGGCAAAGACCAGCTACATCACCGGCAGCGGACAGTTTATCTGGCCGGTGCCCGGCTATCGGAATTGCTCCCGTTGGTACGGCGGCAGCCACAAGGGCGTGGATATCTGCGCCGCCGCCGGTACACCTATCTATGCTTCGGCAGGCGGTACGGTGACCAAGGCCGGCTACAACCGGGCTGGTGCGGGCAACGGCTACGGCAACTCCATCATCATCAACCACGGCAACGGCTACACCACCCTGTACGCTCACTGCCTGTCGCTGGTGGTGCACGCCGGTCAGTCGGTCAAGCAGGGCCAGCTCATCGGCTATGTGGGCAGCACCGGACGCTCCAGCGGCAACCACTGCCACTTTGAGATCCGCCACAACGGCAGTTACGTTGCGCCCCAGAACGTGTTCAACCGCAGCAAATACAGGTAACTTGGCAGAAAGGGCTTTTCCAAAAGGGGAAAGGCCCATCTGCTGTAAATAGGAAAAAAGGAGAGATGATCTTATGTCTACCCCTCACATCAGCGCAGAAAAGGGCGATTTCGCCAAGACCGTCCTCATGCCCGGTGACCCCCTGCGCGCCAAGTTCATTGCCGACACCTTCCTGCAGGATGTGCGTCAGGTGACCGGTGTGCGCGGCATGCTGGGCTTTACCGGCACCTATCAGGGCCGCCCCATCAGCGTGATGGGCAGCGGCATGGGCATGCCGTCCATCGGCATCTATTCCTATGAGCTGTTCAAGTTCTACGATGTGGACAACATCATCCGCATCGGCTCCGCCGGCAGCTACACCGAAAAGGCCAAGCTGTTCGACGTGGTGCTGTCCACCGGTGCGGTGAGCGAGTCCAACTACGCCCGGGTACAGAGCGGCTTCGAGGGGGACATCACCCTGCCCAGCCAGAGCCTGAACGACAAGCTGCGCGCTTCTGCCGCCAAGCAGGGCATTCCCCTCATTGAGGGCAACATCCACTCTTCGGATGTGTTCTACCGCCAGCCCTCCGACGAAAAGCCCACCTACTGGGAAAAGCTGCGGGATGAGCGCGGCTGCCTGTGCGTGGAGATGGAGAGCTTTGCCCTGTTTGCCAACGCACAGGTGCTGGGCAAGCATGCGGCCTGCCTGCTGACCATTTCCGACAGCTTTGTGGCACCGGAGATCACCACGGCCGAGCAGCGCCAGACGAGCTTTACCAACATGATGAAGGTGGCTCTGGGCGCAGAGTACTGAGAAACCCAACCGAAGATCCAGCGCGGTCTGCCTGCAAAAAGGCCGGCCGCGCTGTTTTCGCCCCCAAAAGGAGGAACATTTTATGACGAACCTGACCCTGGAAGAAAAGCAGGAACTGATCCGCATGGCGCTGGCTGCCCGCGAAAAGGCTTATGCACCGTATTCCAATTTTATGGTGGGTGCTGCCCTGCGCGCAAAGGACGGACGCGTCTACACCGGCTGCAACGTGGAAAATGCGTCCTTTACCCCCACCAGCTGCGCAGAGCGCACGGCCCTGTTCAAGGCCGTGGCCGACGGCGTGACCGAGTTCACGGATATTGCAGTGGTGGGCAGCCGCCGCGGCGAGGTGAACGAACAGATCACCTCGCCCTGCGGTGTGTGCCGTCAGGCACTGTTCGAGTTCGGCGGGCCGGAGCTGAACGTGATCATGGCCAAAACGCCGGAGGATTTCATCGAGCGCAGCATGGACGAACTGCTGCCCTTTGGGTTCGGGCCTTCCAATGTGGCCGGAAATGCCGCTGTGGAAAAATAAATCGCTTCCCGGCACAAAACCGGAACGGCAGGAAACTGTGCAAAAGCAATACTTTTTGGATATATTTACAAAGATTTTGTAAATATTTTGTAATCGAAAAGTGCTTGCATCTCACACATCTTCCCGCTATACTTGAACCAGTAAATGTGCAAGTGCCTGCATTTGCAGGCCGGCACGCGATGGATTGAAAATAAATGAGACTTTCTTATGAAGATTTCTCGTCGTAACTTCCTGGCTGTGGCTGGTGCTGCTGCCGCCGCCGCTGCTCTGACCGCTTGTGGCGGTTCTTCCGCTTCCTCCACCAGCACCGCTTCTTCCGCTGCTGCTTCCACCGCTTCCTCCGCTGCTGAGGGCGGCGAGAAGATCGTCAAGGTCGCTCTGACCTGCGACACCGGCACGATCGACGATGAGAGCTTCAACCAGGCATGCTGGACGGCTGTTTCCGGCTACATGGGCGATGACTGCCAGTACTACATCCCCGAGGCTGACGCTTCTGATGAGGATCGTGAGACCATGATCCGTCAGGCTGTCAACGACGGTGCAGACGTGATCGTCTGCGTCGGCTACCTGTACGGTGCTTCTCTGGCTTGGGCTGCTGATCAGTACCCGGATGTCAAGTTCATCGCTGTGGACGTGACCCAGGGCGATATCGGCACCGATACCATCCCCGCAAACTGCTACTGCATCACCTTCAAGGAAGAGCAGGCAGGTTACCTGGCCGGTTACGCGATCGCCAAGGACGGCAAGACCAAGTTGGGCTTCTTGGGCGGCATGGCTGTGCCCGCTGTCATCCGTTACGGCTACGGCTTCGTGCAGGGCGCTGATGCTGCCGCACAGGAGCTGGGCCAGAACATCGAGATCAACTACTTCTACGGTGGCCAGTTCTACGGCGATGCCAACATCACCTCCCGTATGGAGGGCTGGTACTCCAACGGCACTCAGGTCGTGTTTGCCTGCGGCGGCGGCATCTACACCTCCGCTGTGGAGGCTGCTCTGAAGAACAACGGCTACGTCATCGGCGTGGACGTTGACCAGAACTACATCGGCGCAAACGGCGTGGCTGACGGCACCTATGCCTACAACCCGTTCATCACCTCTGCCATGAAGGGTCTGTCTGAGGCTGTCAACACCGCTCTGTCCGACATCGAGGCCGGTGACTGGAGCGAGATCGCTGCTTCCAACGGCAACTTCGGTCTGGAGGATGGCGATTACATCGGCCTGCCCACCGCAGACGACAGCTGGAACTTCGAGACCTTCACCAAGGACGAGTACGAGACCGTCAAGGACAAGATCAAGAGCGGCGAGATCACTGTGGACAACAACTCCGACGATGCTACCAAGCCCACCGTCAGCGAGTTCACTACCGTCAACTACATCCAGTAAAGAGCTTCCCCAGGCGGGATGTTCCGAAAGGGACACCCCGTCTTTTGCTGTATCAAAAACCAAAAGTCATACTATTTCGAGGAGAACTCAAGATAAAAATTTCCCGCCGCAAATTCCTGACCGTGACCGCTTCCGGCGAGATCACCGTGGACAACAGCTCGGATGATGGGGTCAAGCCCACCGTCAGCGAGTTCACCACCGTCAACTATATCCAGTAACCCGGCGTTTCCCGCAGCCTGCGGGCCGCAAACCGGCAGGCCGCTTTTATGAATTACTCAATGCAAAAACAGGGTGCCCATTGCAGGCGGGCACCCTGTTTTTGTGTGTCCGGGCAGGGCAGACCCGGCGGAAACTGTGCAGGATGCTTCAAAAGTAATACTTTTATCTGTACTTTCTGCCAAAAACGAAAAAAGCCGTGTGCAAATTGTCGGAAATCAGGTATAATGAAAGATAGAATAGTATAGGTGTCGATACGGCACGAAAGGAGAGTGAGCAGATTGGCAGAGGATTTTGTGATCGAGATGCTCCACA
>ERZ833963.661-NODE-661-length-49851-cov-19.934392_pt1 | contig 49851 bp, 44 predicted proteins | sample MGYA00519693_ERZ833963 | MGnify/ENA primary metagenome ERZ833963 (study PRJEB31850, sample SAMEA3708748) | human gut metagenome | biome: human gut; feature: human-associated habitat; material: faeces | place: China | collected 2014 ...
GGCTGTCAGAATCGTCGGTAATAGGAGAGCTGAACAGAGCGCCTGCCCGGAAACGAAAAAATTTGCCCGGAAACGGCAAAAACATGAAAAAATTGTTTGACAACCGGGCACACATCCCTTATAATACTATTCGTGTCATTACGAGGTAGCTTATGCGTTTTGATGTAAGACCCATACTGCATGCCCCTGGCAAGCGCCTGACGTTCCAGTTTTCTCTGGACTTGTCCGACGTGGAATTTGCCGGACGGCATCCCATCAGCCGCCCTGTGGAGGTGGAGGGCGCGGTGAGCAACACCGCGGATCTCCTGGAGCTGGAGCTGACGGCCCGGACCACGCTGGACGCGGTCTGCGACCGGTGCGGCAAGGCGTTTCTTCAGGACAAGATCGTTCCCTTTCGCTGCCTATTGGCGGAAGAGCTCCAGAACGAGGACAACGACGAGATCGTCCTGCTGGAGGATGGGGAAGTGGATGTGGGCGATCTGGCCCGCACGGCGTTCATCCTTGGAATGGACACCAAGACATTGTGTTCGGAAGATTGCAAAGGACTGTGCCCCCGGTGCGGTGCCGACCTGAACCTCGGCCCCTGCTCCTGCGGGAAGGAGACGGATCCCCGTCTGGCGGTCCTGGCAAAGCTTTTAGAGAACAGAGAGAACGAATGAATAAGGCCGGGGGCGACTCCGCTGCCTTTGAAAGATCAAGGAGGTGTCACAATGGCAGTACCTAAGGGAAAAGTATCCAAAGCTAGACGCGACAAGCGCCGCAGCTCCCACTGGAAGCTGGCGGCTCCCGGCCTCGTCAAATGCCCGAAATGCGGTGCGCTGCACCTGCCTCACAGAATGTGCCAGGAGTGCGGTACTTACAACGGCCGCGAGGTCAAGGTTGTCAAGTCCGTGGTGGCGAAATAAGACGTGCCCTGTGGATCGGGAGGGAAGAGCAACATCTTCCCTCCTTTTTCTGCGTCCATACTGTGTAAAAATCGGAGGACGTCTTGCCATTTCGCCGGTCACTGGGTATAATATGACCATGTATGTCTGCTTGATAAAGAAGGGAAGTGAGCGCCGGTGAAACCCATCGTCGCCATCGTGGGCCGGCCCAACGTGGGCAAGTCCATGCTGTTCAATAAGCTGTGCGGCCAGCGCCTCTCCATCGTGGAGGACACCCCCGGCGTCACCCGGGACCGGCTGTACGCCCAGTGCGAGTGGAGGAACCGGGTGTTCGACATCGTGGACACCGGCGGGATCGAGCCGGGGACGGACGACCAGATCCTCTCCTTCATGCGGGAGCAGGCCGAGATCGCGATTCAGACCGCCACGGTGGTGGTCTTTGTCTGTGACGTCAAGACCGGCATGACCGCAGCCGACCAGGAGGTGGCCAACATGCTCCTCCGGGCCCGGAAGCCGGTGGTGCTGGCGGTGAACAAGGCGGACCAGGTGGGCCGGGAGAACCCGGACATCTACGAGTTCTATAACCTGGGTCTGGGCGATCCCATCCCGGTCTCGGCCGTCCACGGCCACGGCACCGGCGATCTGCTGGACGCCGTCTGCGCCCACCTCGATTTCAGTGAGACCGTCGTGGAGGAAGACCGCATCCCCGTCGCCATCATCGGCCGCCCCAATGTGGGCAAGTCCAGCCTGACCAACCGCATCCTCGGTGAGAACCGCATGATCGTGGCCAACGAGGCCGGCACCACCCGCGACGCCATCGACACCCCCGTGGACAACGCTTACGGCAAGTTCATCTTCACCGATACCGCCGGTCTGCGCAAACGCAGCAACATCACCGACGGCCTCGAGCGCTACATGGTCGTCCGCGCACTGGCCGCCGTCGAGCGCAGCCGCGTGGCTCTCATTCTCGTGGACGCCACCGTCGGCTTCACCGAGCAGGACAGCAAGGTGGCCGGCTACGCCCACGACCAGGGCAAAGCCTGCATCATCGTCGTCAACAAGTGGGACGCCGTGGAGGGCAAGGAGACCAACACCATGGAACTGCAGCGCCGGGGCTATGCCGAGTGCTTCAGCTTCATGGGCTACGCTCCCATCATCTTCATCTCGGCCCAGACCGGCTACAACGTCAACAAGCTGATGCAGCTCATCCGCGACGTGGACAGCCAGAACGGTGCCCGCGTGCCCACCGGTGTGCTGAATGAGATGCTGGCCCGTGCCACCGCTCGGATGCAGCCGCCCAGCGACAAGGGCCGCCGCCTGAAGATCTTCTACCTGACCCAGGCTTCCACCCGTCCGCCGACGTTCGTGGCCTTCGTCAACGCCAAGCACCTGTTCCACTTCAGCTATCAGCGGTATATCATCAACCAGATCCGCGAGAACTTCGGTCTAGAGCACACCCCCATCCGCCTTGTTGTGCGTGAGCGCGGCTCCGGCGAAGTGGGCGCGAAGGACGTATAAGGAAGGGAGACTGGTTCTATGGCTGCATTTCTCATTGTGCTGGCGGTCGCTGTCGAAGCCTATCTGCTGGGCAGCGTGGACACCGGCATCCTCGTCAGCAAGTATCTGTACCATGACGACGTCCGCACCCACGGCTCGGGTGCTGCCGGTATGACCAACATGCTGCGCACCTTCGGCAAGAAAGCCGCTGCCCTCACGGCGGTGGGCGATGTGCTCAAGGGCGTCGTGGCCGTCTGCCTTGGCCGGTGGCTGTTCGGCCATCTGCCCGCCGACGCTGCCGTCTCGCCCTATCTGGGCGTCTACCTCGCCGCCATCCTCGCCGTGGTGGGCCACTCCAAGCCCATCTACTTCGGCTTCAAGGGCGGCAAGGGCGTGCTGGTGGCTGCCGGTGCCATTCTGGCAGTCCAGCCGGTGCTGCTGCCGGTGCTGGCACTCATCTTCCTCGTCTGCCTGGTCCCCACCGGCATGGTGTCGCTGGGCAGCATCACCATGGCCTCGGCCTACCCGGTCCTGACGCTGGTGTACAGCCTCATGCGCGGCCTGCCGACTCAGGACGTGGTGGTCTGCACCGTCGGCGCTGCCATCATGGGCGGCATGGTCATCTGGATGCACCGTTCCAACATCCAGCGCATCCGGGACGGCAAGGAGTACCGTTTCGGCCAGAAGCACAAGAGCAACTAAGCAAAAAAATGCCCCGCAGGCAGCTCTCGACGAGCGTCCTGCGGGGCATTTTACGTTGTCAGGCTCATTCCGGGTCTGCTTCCAGCAGCGTGTCGGTGTTGTCCTCGTACTTGGGGTCTTCGATGGCGACTTCAAGCTCCGTGTTGGTGTCGTCATGATGCAGGTGCTTGCGCAGCCGGGCGGCGAATTCCTCTGACGGGATGCCGCTCTGGCTGGGGGAAAGGTCGGGTGCGGGGTGGCCGTCGGGCAGATGAGCGCCGAAGGCCGGTACGAAGAAGAACTTCCGCACGATGAAGATGAGGGCGATGGCCCCCACGCTCAGCAGGTTCTCCAGTGCGGACTCATGGCCCACCACCATGTGGCGTGCGATGGCGTAGAGCAGCACTTCGAGGCTGGAGCCGGGGCTGTGCTTGGCCAGCATCTTGATAAACTCGATGCCGATGACGATGTCCAGCGCCCGCTGTAAGAAGATGCTGACCTCGACGTCGTTGCCGTCGAACAGCAGGCCGGGCATCCACTGCAGCAGCGGCACCATCGACAGCAGCAGGCCGATGAGGACGAGGCCGGACAACAGGATCTCGAGCAGGGTGGCTGTGCTGATGATCTTGTTGCGCAATTCGGCGCGGCTGTGGCTTTCAACACGGGAATTGGACATGGGCAGGGACCTCTCTTTCAAATTTGACCGGAAATCTTTTACAACAGTTCGATTCTATTGTAACAAAAGCAAAAAACGAAGTCAATTTCTCCGGCGGGGAAAATTGGCCGGCATGAAAAACTGGAATCGAAGGCAGACAAAAGGGGCCGTCCGCACCCGGAATGGAGTGCAGACGGCCCCGCTTTGTGCTGAAAAGGCGGCTTAGGCCTCAGCGATGGCTTCGATCTCACAGAGCACGCCCTTGGGCAGGTCTTTCACGGCCACGCAGCTGCGAGCGGGCTTGGAGGTGAAATACCTGGCGTACACCTCATTGAAAGCGGCAAAGTCGGCGATGTCGGCCAGGAAGCAGGTGGTCTTGACCACCTTGTCAAAGCCCACGCCGGCAGCTTCGAGGATAGCGCCCACATTGCGGCAGCTCTGGTCAGCCTGTGCGGCGATGCCCTCGGCGACTGCGCCGGTGGCGGGGTCTACCGGGATCTGGCCGGAGGTGAAGACGAGACCGCCCACGGTGTAGCCCTGAGAGTAGGGGCCGATGGCGCCGGGAGCTTTTTCGGTGCTGATGATGTTCATATCGATTACCTCACATATCATAAATAGGGGAGTCTCCCGCCAAAAGGGGAGCCGATGAAAAAAGTCTACCACCAACTGTCCCCGCCGTCAACGGCCAGCAGGGAACGGTCCCGGAATTTCCGGAAAAAGGGGATGTAAAATTATTTGGAAAAATCTGTGCAAATCATCTTGACAAGAAATAAACTTTTATGATAAAAATAGAGCATGAAAGTAACATTTTTGCAGGAGAAACGCAGGCGCAGCGCAGGCAGGAGAGTCGGCTTTGCGCAGGCGCGTTTCTTTTTTGCAGAAAAAGCGAATTTCTGAACCCTCGGAAGGGGCAAAAAGGATAGGATATGTCGATTTTGGTAGATGATTCAAATAAAACAGCCTGCCGTGCAGCGGAGGCTGGACTGCAGCAGAAAAACTGTGCTGCGCTGGTGCGCCCGGCGGGTACGGGCAAAGGCTGCATCGTGTGGGAGCTGCTGGATACCCACCCCGAGATGCGCGTGCTCTGGGTGGTGTCCTGCGCTGCCCGTCTGGAACTGCGCCGCGCCCTGACAAAGCGGCTGGGCCGGACGCTGGGCGGCCGGGTGCGGCTGATGAGCTGCGAGCAGCTGGCCGTGCAGAATGCGCTGGGCTGGGTGGCGCTGGCTGAGTTCCGGCCCGGCCTGCTGGTGCTGGACGGCTGGAGGGAGATGAGCGCAAAGGACTGGACCGACTGCGTCCAGCCTCTGTTCCGCCTCTGCCCGGGGGCAAAGCTGCTGGCTCTGGGGGAACCGGACGCCCCGGGCGACAGCTGCCGCGCTGCCGAGGAGATGCTGGCCGACGCCATCGTGGAGCCGCTGGCGCTGGGCGGGGCGATGGCCGAGGGTCTGCTGCCCATGCCGGCCTCCTATACGGCCCTGCTCTGGCCGCTGGAAGATGCGCTGGCCCGCCTCCGTGCTGAGGTGAAGAACCTCCATCTGCCGGGCTGCCCTGACCCCAACGCCGAGAAATATCAGGCTCTGAGCCTCGCCGTAGAAAAGCTTCCGCCGGTGGAACAGCTGCTGGCGCAGTGGCTCCCGGATGCTGCCGGACGGTATCTTGTCCTCTGCGAGGATGATGCAGCGGCGGCGCAGACCGCAGAGCAGGCCGAGAAGCTGTTTGGTGCAGGAACACATATTTATAAGGATGCAGAAAGCTTTGCGGCCGATGAAGCGGCCACCCTCCGGCTGCTGGTCTGTGCCAACGGCCCGGCGGTGCAGGTTCCTCTGGCCGGGATCTCGGGCGTGGTGCTGGTGCGCCGCAGCGCTGGACCGACCACATACCGGCAGATGCTGGCCCGCGCCCTTGCGGCCTGCGGCAGTGTGCCGGTGGCAGAGCTGAGCGCGGCCTTTGAGGCGCTGACCTGTGTGCAGCAGCTGCGGAAGGAGTGCAGCGCGGCGGGGGCAGAAGCCTTCCCGCTGGAAGAGCCCCTTTCTGCCTGCCGCCGGGCTTACCGGCAGCTCCGCCGCGCGCTGGACTCCGACTGGGAGCGCTATTATGCCGCCGCAAAGCAGATGACGGCAGAGGGAAAGACGCTGGACGTGCCTCGCTCCTACAGCTTCGGGGGCGTGGCCGTGGGCCGCTGGCTGGAAAACCAGCGCCTTGTCCGGGCCGGAAAGAAAAAGGGACGCCTCACCGCCGCGCAGGCCGCCCGGCTGGACAAAATCGGCATGAACTGGAAAAAGCGACTCGAGCTGGCGTGGGAGAACGGCTGTGCTTCGGCCCGGCGGTACCGCGACTGCCACAGCGACCTGCTGGTGCCGGTCCATTATAAGGATAAGGACGGCTTTGCACTGGGCGAGTGGATCGTCTACAACCGCCAGCGCTATCTGGGCGGGAACCTGCCGTCAGACCGCGTCGAGCGCCTCGAGGCACTGGGCATGGTGTGGGACACCGGAAGCATCCTCTGGGAGAAGAGCTATGCCGCCGCCGTCCAGTATTATCTGGAAAACCACACGCTGGAAATTCCCGTCAAGTATGTCACGCCGGACGGCATGGCGCTGGGCGTCTGGCTGGGCAGTCAGCGTGCCGCTTATAAAGAAGGTGTGCTGACCGACGCCCAGATCGAAAAGCTGGAAGCGCTGGGAGTGGACTGGACGAACCGGAACGACCGCAAGTGGCAGACCGCCTACGAGGCCGCCGTGAAGTACCACGCCGCCCACGGGAACCTCGACGTTCCCACCGAGTACATCGACGAAGACGGCATCCTGCTGGGCAAGTGGGTGTCCCGCCAGCGGTACGCATGGCAGAACCCCGAGCGCAGCAGCGCCCGGGTGACGCTGGAGCGGAAAGCTCTGCTGGACGAGCTGGGCATGAACTGGGAAAAGACCGACTCGTGGCAGCACCGCTACGAGCTGGCCGTGGAATACAAAAGGGAGCACGGCAGTCTGGCCGTTCCGGCCCAGTACCGGACGGAGGACGGCATCTGGCTGGGCAGCTGGCTGTCCCGTCAGAAGCAGATGCTGCGGGAGGGCAAAAAGCTTTCCGCCAAGCGCCGCGCGGCCCTGAAAGAGCTGTTCAAGGGCGAAAAAGGCCGACGCCTCAGCGCCCCGGTGCCGCCCGCGTGCAGCGTGCGGGAACAGAACTGGCTGGATAACTACCAGAGCGCCAGGCTCTACGCCGAGAAGAAGGGCAGCCTCCTCGTGCCTGCCGGATATGTGGACGAGAACGGCTTCCGTCTGGGCGTCTGGATCTCGAACCTCCGCGCTGCCCGCAAGGCCCGGCCCGAATCGTTTCAGGTGACGCCGGAGCATATCGCTCTGCTGGACGCCATCGGGATGCAGTGGGACGCCCGGGAGGCCAAGTGGGCCGGGGCGTTCCGCCGCGCCGAAGAGTACCGCGCCGCCCACGGCGACCTGCTGGTGCCGGTGAACTATAAGACCGAAGACGGCTTCTGCCTCGGCGACTGGGTCCGCCGGATGCGCGAAAACTACGCCTGTGCCGAGAAAAAGCTGACGGCGGAGCGCATCGCAAAGCTCGAAGCGCTGGGCATGGTCTGGACCGTGCCGCAGGAGGGCTGAGATATTGCATTTTAGGGCGGAGTGTGGTATACTTCACCTCGTCTGAATAGAAAACAGCAGGTGCCTGCCGCCGGGGTCTCGTCCCCGGCCGGGAGGGTAAAAGGGAAGCGGGTGCGAGTCCCGCGCGATCTCGTCACTGTGATAAGGGAGTCCGCTGCCTTGGCGCTCAGCGCCGGTCACTGGAGGCTTTGCCTCTGGGAAGGCGGCAGCGGGCGGTGAGCTTTCAGTCAGGAAACCTGCCCGCTGTTGGTACAGGAGCGTCCGGCTCCGGATCACGAGGAATTGGTCGTACCAAAAAGCCCGAAAGTTCAAAGGGTCTTTTTGCTGTGCCTTCCGCGCGGTGAAAAGGCTCTTTTTTCGTTTGAGCTGACCCCCGTTTCGTACCCTTTCTATCGGAAAAGTACATTCCACACAAACAGAAAGGACTCAAACAATGCGTAAGGCAACCAACAAGAACTGGCAGCGCGTCACCGCCGCTGCCGCCGCACTGGCCCTGTGTGCCGGTGTCCTCACCGGCTGCGGTGCATCTTCTTCCACTGCCGCCGGCAGCACCGCCGCAAGCTCCGCCGCCGCCAGCGAAGTAAGCAGCGAGGAGGCTGATGAAATGGCAGCAAAGAACGTAGCAGACCTCATCGACGCCATCTATGTGCAGGAGCGCAACGAGAACACCGACGCTCAGTGTGAGGCTGCAAAGGCAGCATGGGATGCTCTGACCGACGCTCAGAAGGAGATGGTCGAGGGCGAAGAGGCAAGCCCCGAGTACTTTGGCCGCGACACCGGCGACGCCTCTAAGGACGACGCCCGCAACCAGGACAACATCGGCGACAACGAGATCCTGGTCGTCAGCTTCGGAACCTCGTTCAACGACAGCCGCGCAGCGGACATCAAGGGCATCGAGGACGCCATCCAGGCCGCATACCCCGACTGGTCTGTCCGCCGCGCCTTCACCGCACAGATCATCATCAACCATGTTCAGGCCCGTGACGGCGAGAAGATCGACAACATGGAGCAGGCCATGGAGCGCGCTGTTGCCAACGGCGTGAAGAATCTGGTCGTCCAGCCCACCCATCTGATGCATGGCGCTGAGTACGACGAGATGATGGAGATGGTGGACAGCTACCGCGATAAGTTCGAGTCCGTCGCCATCGCCGAGCCTCTGCTGGGCGAGGTGGGCAGCGATGCCACCGTCATCAACGCCGACAAGGAGGCTGTCGCCAAGGCCATCACCGCTGAGGCCGTCAAGACCGCCGGTTTCGACAGTCTGGACGCCGCTGCTGCGGACGGCACCGCCTTCGTCTTCATGGGCCACGGCACCTCCCACACCGCAAAGGTGAGCTACAGCCAGATGCAGGCTCAGATGAACGCTCTGGGCTACAAGAATGTCTTCATCGGCACCGTCGAGGGCGAGCCTGAGGAGACTGCCTGCGAGAACGTCATCGAAGCTGTCAAGGCCGCCGGTTACACCAAGGTCGTCCTGCGTCCCCTGATGGTCGTTGCAGGTGACCACGCCAACAACGATATGGCTGGCGACGACGAGGATTCCTGGAAGAGCCAGTTCGAGGCATCCGGCGAATTCGACTCTGTCGATTGCCAGATCGCCGGTCTGGGCGAGATCGCTGACATCCAGCAGCTCTACGTCGCACACACCAAGGCCGCTGTCGATTCCCTGAACGGCTGATTCTGATTCTATGATTGCCCGGAAAGGAGTGCCTTTTCGGGCAATTTCTTTTCCGTCTGCTTTGAATTCAGGCCATTGCGTGTTATAATCTTTTCTGTAAAATAGACACATCGAGGTATATCATCATGAAACTGAACAATAAATTCGCTCTTCTGCTGGCCGGTGCAATGCTGGTTGGCGCACTCACCGGCTGCGGTGCATCCGGCACCCCGGCCAGCTCTGCCGCTTCCTCCGAGGCTGCGGCTTCCTCTGCCGTGAGCGAGGCAGCTTCCGAACCGGCAGCAGAGGCTGCTCTGCCCGACGGCACCTACGCCGCTGATTTTGACACCGATAGCTCCATGTTCCATGCCAACGAGGCCAATGACGGCAAGGGGACCCTGACTGTGAAGGACGGTCAGATGACCTTCCACGTCAGCCTCGTCTCCAAGAAGATCGTCAACCTCTACGTCGGCATGGCCGCTGACGCCGAGGCCCACGAGGGCGACTGGCTCCAGCCCACCACCGATGTGGTGAACTACAGCGACGGCACCTCGGATGAGGTGTACGGCTTCGACATCCCGGTGAAGGCTCTGGACGAGGACTTCCAGCTGGCCATCCTCGGCTCCAAGGGCAAGTGGTACGACCATACCGTCCGTGTCGCCAACGCCCAGCCTGCTGCGGCGGAAGCACCTGCCGACGGCACCTACACCTGTGACGTGACCCTCGAGGGCGGCTCTGGCCGCGCCACCGTGGAAAGCCCTGCGGCCCTGACCGTGGCCGACGGCAGGATGACCGCCACCATCGTCTGGTCCAGCCCCAACTACGACTATATGCTGGTGGACGGCGAAAAGTATCTGCCCACCAACACCGAGGGCAACTCTACCTTCGAGATCCCCGTCACTGCTCTCGACACCCCGCTGGATGTGGTGGGCGATACCGTCGCCATGAGCACCCCGCATGAGATCGAGTATACGCTGACCTTCGCCTCTGCATCCCTGATCGAGGCAAAGTAACGATGAAACGCCGCAATTTCCTGAAAGCCCTGCCTGCCGCCGCCCTTGCCCTTGCTGGCTGCGGGCAGCACAAGACCGCCCCGGCCAATACAGCATCCCTCGTGTTCGACCACAGCTATCCGCTGGACTATGCCACCCAGTTTTCCGCCGACTGCTATGAGGGCGGCTATGTGATGATCGACATCCCGGACGCCGGGCGGTTCCTCGTCGTCCCTGAAGGGGCCGCCGAGGTGGACGACCTGCCCGAAGATGTCGTGGTGCTGCGCCGGCCGCTGGATCATATTTATCTTGTCTCCACTTCGGTGATGGACCTCTTCGTCCATCTGGACGCATTGGACAGCATCGCCCTCTCCGGCACGAAGGCCGAGGGCTGGTATGTGGAAGAGGCCAAACAGGCCATGCAGGAGGGCCGCATCGCCTACGCGGGCAAGTACAGCGCCCCGGACTATGAGCGCATCCTTGCCGCCGGCTGCACTCTCGCCATCGAGAACACCATGGTGCTCCACGACCCTGAGGTCAAGGAGCAGCTGGAAAAGTTCGGCGTGCCGGTCCTCGTGGAGCGCTCGAGCTACGAGAGCGGCCCGCTGGCCCGGATGGAGTGGCTCAAGCTCTACGGCATCCTGCTGAATAAGACTGAGATGGCGGAAGAGGTCTTTCGCCAGAAGGTGGAGCAGGTGGCCCCCATCCTCGAGCAGGAGAACACGGGCAAGACCGCGGCCTTCTTCTCCATCACCACCAACAACCTCATCACCGTCCGCCGCACCAGCGACTATGTGGCCCAGATGGTGGGGATGGCCGGCGGCGTCTACATCTTCGACGACCTCGAGGGGGAGACGTCGGCCCAGTCCACCATCAAACTGCCGCTGGAGACGTTCTACGCCCGGGCCAGGGACGCCGACGTCCTCATCTACAACAGCACCATCGAGGGCGTGATGGAGACCCGTGACCAGCTCATCGAAAAATGCCCGATGCTGGCAGATTTCAAGGCCGTCCAGTCCGGCGACTGCTGGTGTACGGCCCAGAGCCTCTTCCAGCAGAGCATGGAGCTGGCTGACCTCATCTCGGATATGAACCTCGTCTTCACCGAGGGCTCGCCCGACCCGGCGTCCCTCCGTTTCTTACAGCGCATCGTATAAAAGGAGCTTTGTCATGACCACCACCCGCCGCCTCAGCCTCGCGTACCTCGCCCTCACGGCGGGGGTCGCGGTGCTGTTTGCACTCAACCTGTTCTGGGGCAGTGTGTCCCTGACGCCCGGCGCGGTGGCGGCGGCTCTGCTGGGCCGGGGCGAAGATGCGCTGGCCGTGGGCATCGTGCTCCAGCTCCGTCTGCCCCGGGCGGTCATGGTCGTGCTGCTGGGCGCGGCCCTCTCGGCGGCGGGCTACCTCCTGCAGACCTTCTTCGCCAACCCCATCGCCGGCCCCTTCGTCATGGGCGTGTCCAGCGGCGCAAAGCTGGCAGTGGCCCTGACGATGGTGGTGTTTTTACAGCGGGGGCTGCTCACCAGCTCGGCCACCCTCATCATCGCCGCCTTTGCAGGCTCGATGGCGGCTATGGCCTTTGTGCTGGTGGTGGCCCGGCGGGTGCCGCGGATGAGCATCCTCGTCATCTGCGGCATCATGATCGGTTATATCTGCTCGGCTGTCACCGACATCGTGGTGACTTTCGCTCAGGACTCCAACATCGTCAATCTCCACAACTGGTCGATGGGCAGCTTTTCCGGCATGACCTGGGCCAATGTGGGTGCAGCGGCCTGCGTGGTGCTGCCCGCGCTGGCGGCGGCGTTCCTGCTCTCGAAGCCCATGGCGGCCTACCAGATGGGCGAGAGCTACGCCAGGAGCGTCGGCGTACCGGTGCGGGCCTTCTCGACGGCCCTCGTGCTGCTTTCCAGCCTGCTTTCCGCCTGCGTGACGGCCTTTGCAGGCCCCATCTCCTTTGTGGGCATCGCGGTGCCGCATCTGGTCAAGAACCTGCTGGGCAGCGCAAAGCCCCTTTATGTCCTGCCGGGCTGCTGTCTGGGCGGGGCAGCGTTCTGCCTGTTCTGCGACCTCATCGCCCGCAGCCTGTTCGCGCCCACTGAGCTGTCAATCAGCTCGGTGACGGCGGTTTTCGGCGCGCCGGTGGTCATCTGGCTGCTGGTGCGCCGCCAGACACAGGAGGGCCGGGAATGAGCGATCCGAAATTCTACTGCCGCGCCGAGGACCTTGCCATCGGCTACGGCAAAACGCCCCTGATGGAGCACATCGGACTCGGCGTCGGGAAGGGGACCATCCTCACCCTCATCGGCCCCAACGGCGCGGGAAAATCCACCCTGCTCAAGACGCTGGCAGCGCAGCTGGCCCCCCAGGGGGGCGCTGTGCTGCTGGACGGCAAAAATCTCGAGGACTGCTCCGGCCCGGAGCGCGCCCGCAAAATGGCCCTGATGGTGCCTCACACCCGCCGCACCGAGCTGATCACCTGCTTCGAGATGGCGGCCGCCGGGCGCTACCCCTACACGGGACGGTTGGGTGTCCTCTCGGCAGAAGATAAGCGCCAGGTCCATGCCGCGCTGGCCCTCGTGGGGGCCGAGGCGCTGGCAGGCCGGGACTTCAACCGCATCAGCGACGGCCAGCGCCAGCGCGTCCTGCTGGCTCGGGCCATCTGCCAGCAGCCGGAGCTGATATTATTGGACGAGCCTACGTCTTTCCTTGACATCAAGGGCAAGGCCGAATTGCTGGCCATCCTGAAAAGCCTCGCCCGCGACAAGAAGATGGCCGTCATCCTGAGCCTCCACGAGCTGGAGCTGGCGCAGAAAGTTTCCGACAAGGTCGTCTGCGTCTCGGCGGCGGGCGTCTCGGACGTCATGACGCCGGAAAAGGCCTTTGCCCGGGAAAACATCTGCAAAATTTATGCTCTGACCGATGAGCAGTACGCATTCCTCTACGGCGAAGAAAAAGCGCCGGAGGAAAAGCGCCCGCTCTTTGAGCACTACGTCCGCAGCGGCCAGAAGCTCCTGCGCTGCGGCTATACCACCGGCACCTGTGCGGCGCTGGGCGCGGCGGGCGCGGCACGGTTGCTGCTCACCGACCGCACCCCCGAGACGGTGGCCCTCCGCACCCCGAAGGGCATCGTGGTGGAGGTAGAGCCTATCTTCTGCCGCCTGTCCGGCGAGGGGGCCGAGTGCGCCATTCGGAAGGACGGCGGCGACGATGTGGACGTGACCACCGGTCTGCCGGTCATCGCCAGTGTCGCCCTCCGGCCCGAGCTGTCCGGCGAGGTGCGCATCCACGGCGGTGAGGGCGTGGGCCGGGTAACAAAGCCCGGTCTCGACCAGCCCGTGGGCGAAGCTGCCATCAACCACGTCCCCCGGGCCATGATAAAGGAAGCGCTGGAAAAAGAGGCCGAATCTGCCGGGTACGCGGGCGGTTTTGACGTCACCATCTCCATCGAGGGCGGGGCCGAAACGGCGAAGCGCACCTTCAACCCCCATATGGGCGTGGAAGGGGGCCTCAGCGTCCTCGGCACCAGCGGCATCGTCGAGCCCATGAGCCAGCAGGCCATCCTCGACACCATCCAGCTGGAAATGGGGCAGGCGGCGCTTCGGGCCGGAAGCCCCCGGCGGCTCATCCTTGCCCCGGGCAACTACGGCCTCGACTATCTCCATGAGAAGATGCCCGCCCTAAAGAATATCCCGGTGGTCAAGACCTCGAACTTCATCGGGGATACGATGGATATGGCGGCGGCATCCCACTTCGAAGAGGTGGTGCTGGTGGGCCACATCGGCAAGCTGGTCAAACTGGCGGGCGGCGTCATGAACACCCACTCCCGCACAGCCGACTGCCGCACCGAGCTGCTCTGCGCCCACGCCGCCCTCTGCGGTGCATCCCGGGACGTCTGCGCGGCCCTGATGAACGCGGCTACCACCGACGCCTGCATGGAGATCTTAGACGAAGCAGAGATGAGAGAACCGGTGCTGTCCAGTCTGCTGGACGCCATCCAGCTCCACCTCGACCGCCGCGCCGCCGGGGCGTTCCGGGTGGGCGCGGTGCTCTTCTCGAACCAATACGGCCCGTTGGGCCAGACCAGGACTGCAAAGGAGCTGCTGGACGAATGGAAAAACGGATAGGCACTTTTTACGGCGTCAGCGTCGGCCCGGGCGACCCGGAGCTCATGACCCTGCAGGCTGTCCGCCGCCTCGAAAACTGTCCGGTCATCGCTGCGCCCCAGACCCCGAAGGGCGGGATGCTGGCGCTGGACATCGCAAAAGGTGCGGTGGATCTGAGCGGCAAGACCATCCTGCCGCTGCGCTTCGCCATGAGCCTTGACCCGGCGGTGCAGAAAGCCGCCCACATCGAGGCGGCCCGGGCCGTGAAAGAATATCTCGACGCCGGGCAGGATGTCGCCATGCTCAACCTCGGCGATGTGTCCGTCTACGCCACCTTCGGCTACTTGCAGGAGATCCTGGAGGCCGAGGGCTGCAAGACCGTGATGCTCCCCGGCGTGACGAGCTTCTGCGCCGCTGCGGCCCGGCTGGGCCAGTCCCTGACGGGCGGCATGGAGCAGCCGCTGACCATCGCCCCGGGGCGCTGCGCCGCTGAGGTGCTGGCCGCACCGGGCGCAAAAGTGCTGATGAAATCGGGCCGTCAGCTGCCCGAGACGCTGGCCGCGCTGGCCGACGCCGGGCTTCTGAGCCGGAGCGCGATGGTCTGTAACTGCGGCCTGCCGAACGAGGAGGTCTGGCCCGACCTGGCCGATTATGACCCGGCCCGGTCGGCGGGCTATTTCGCAACGATTTTGGTGAAGGAGGGGTAAGATATGGTCCATTTTGTAGGAGCCGGGCCGGGTGCGCCCGACCTCATCACCCGGCGGGGCGCGGCCCTGCTGGCCGATGCCGACTGCATCATCTACGCGGGCAGTCTCGTCAACCCGGCCCTGCTGGGGCTGGCGAAGCCCGGCTGTGCCATCTACAACAGCGCGGAAATGACGCTGGAACAGGTGCTGGACACCATCCGCGCCACCGAAAAGGCCGGCGGAACCACGGTCCGCCTCCACACCGGCGACCCCTGCCTCTACGGGGCCATCCGGGAGCAGATGGACGCGCTGGATGCTGACGGCATCCCTTATGACGACACCCCGGGCGTGTCCAGCTTCTGCGGCGCGGCGGCGGCACTCTGTGCCGAGTACACCCTGCCCAACGTCAGCCAGACCGTCATCATCACCCGGATGGAGGGCCGCACTCCTGTCCCTGAGGCCGAACAGCTGGAAAAGCTGGCCGCTCACGGGGCTACCATGGTCATCTTCCTCTCCATCGGGCTGGTGGACAAAGTCCAGCAGGCCCTTCTCGAGAGCGGCGGCTACCGCCCCGATACCCCTGCCGCTGTGGTCTATAAGGCCACCTGGCCCGAGCAGAAGGTGGTGCGCTGCACCGTCTCCACACTGGCCGAGGAGACCCGCAAAAACGACATCACAAAGACCGCCCTCATCGTCGTAGGCGACTTTCTGGGCGAAAACTACGAGCGCAGCAAGCTCTACGACCCCGCCTTTACCACCGAGTTCCGGCAGGGGACGGAGGCCGGGCAGTGAGCCGGGCATATCTGGCCTTCACCGCAAAAGGCGAAGCGCTGGCCCATCGGCTGGCGGAAGCTTTGCCCGGCAGCGTGAGCCGTTGCGGCGGAGACGTGACCCTGAAAGGCTGGACGGCGGAGCATTTTGCACAGGATGAGGCCCTGATTTTTGTAGGAGCTGTGGGCATCGCGGTGCGGGCCATCGCGCCCCACTGCAAGAGCAAGGCCGCCGACCCGGCGGTGGTGGTCGTGGACGAGGGCGGGAACTTCGCCGTGCCGCTCCTGTCGGGCCATCTGGGCGGTGCCAACGCGCTGGCCCGGGCGCTGGCAAAAGCGTGCGGCGCGGTGCCGGTCATCACGACGGCCACCGACGTCAACGGCCTCTTCGCCGTGGATCTCTGGGCCAAGGCCCAGAACTGCGCTGTCCTTGAGCCGGAGCGCATCAAGCGCGTCAGCGGCGCCCTGCTGGCCGGGCAGACTGTCCGGTACTGGTCGCCGTGGCCGGTGGCGGGGGAGACCCCCGCCGGCGTGGAAAAAACTGACGCACCCGAAGCCGCCGACTTCGCCCTGACCCTCACGCCGCAGGGCGAGGCGCTCCACCTCGTACCCCGCATCGGGGTGCTGGGGGTGGGGTGCCGCCGCAGCACGACGGCGCAGCAGCTGGAAGAAGCCTTCGCGGCGTTCTGTGCCGCGTCCGGCCTCAGCCCGGCGGCGGCCTGCGCAGCCGCCAGCATCGACCTGAAAAAAGATGAGCCGGGGCTTGCAGAGTTTTGCAAAGCCCACGGCTGGCCCATCACGTTCTATCCGGCCGACGAACTGCGGGCCGTGCCGGGACAGTTCACCCCGTCGGCCTTTGTGGCAAGTGTCACCGGCGTGGACAACGTCTGTGAGCGCTCGGCGGTAAAAGCCTCGGGCGGGACGCTCCTTCTGCCCAAAGCGGCAGGCGGCGGCGTGACGCTGGCGCTGGCCGTTCGCCCCTTTGCACCCGATTGGAGGACAGAGCAATGAGTGAGAGTAAAAAGACCGTGTTCGTCGTGGGGCTTGGCCCCGGCGGCGGACAGTTTCTGACCGTGCAGGCGCAGAGCGCCTTGCAACAGGCCGAGGTGTTGTGCGGCTATACGGTCTACATCGACCTTGTGCGCCCCCTCTACCCGGAAAAAGAGTGCTATACCACCGGCATGACCCGGGAGATCGACCGCTGCCGCTGGGCGCTGGATACCGCCCGGGCGGGTCGGGACGTGGCGCTGGTCTGCTCCGGTGATGCCGGGGTCTACGGCATGGCCAGCCCGCTGCTGGAGCTGGCCGAAGAGTACCCGGACGTCAACGTGGAGGTCGTCCCCGGCCTGACCGCCGCCCTCAGCGGCGGGGCGGTGCTGGGTGCGCCGCTGGCCCACGATTTCTGCGTCATCTCGCTGTCGGACCGCCTCACGCCGTGGAAGGTCATCGAAAAGCGGCTGGCCTGCGCCGCTCAGGGCGATTTCGCACTGGCGCTGTACAATCCCTCGTCCAAGGGCCGCCCGGACTATCTGCGCCGGGCCGTGGACGTCCTGCTGGCGAACGGCAAAGCCCCGGACACCCTCTGCGGTTCTGTGCGGAACATTGGCCGGGAAGGGCAGGAAAAGCACATCCTGACCCTCAGCCAGCTCCGGGATACCGAGGTGGATATGTTCACCACCGTCTTTGTGGGCAACGCCGCCACCCGCGCGCTGAGCGGGCGGATGGTCACGCCGCGGGGGTACCGCCGATGAACGTCGTCGTTTTCAGCGGCACCACCGAGGGGCGGGAGCTTTCCCGCCAGCTGGCGGCGCTGGGCATCGAAGTCACCGTCAGCGTGGCCACCCCGCTGGGGCAGGAAGAGCAGGGGTGCACCCCCGGCGTCACCGTCCGGTGCGGGCGGCTCCTGCCCGATGAGATGGCCGCGCTCTTGGGGGATGCCGCCCTCTGCATCGACGCCACCCACCCCTACGCAGTGGAGGCGACCAAAAACATCAAAGCAGCGGCAGAGAAGGCCGGGGTAGGATACCTCCGCCTGCTGCGCCCGGCCAGTCCGCTGCCGGAAAACTGTCTCGTCTTTGAGAGCGCAAAGCAGGCGGCAGAAGTGCTGGCTGCAGAAGAGGGGAATCTTCTGCTGGCCACCGGGGCCAAAGAGCTGGCGCAGTTTGCGGCCATCCCGCCCGAACGGCTCTACCCCCGCGTCCTGCCCACGCTGGAAAGCATCGCGGCCTGCGAGGCGGCGAACATCCCCCACCGCAACATCATCGCCATGCAGGGTCCCTTCAGCTTTGCCCTCAATCAGGCCATGATGGAGCAGTTCCATATCCGCTGGCTCGTCACAAAGGACGGCGGCGCAGCCGGAGGCTTCGACGAAAAAGCCGCCGCCGCCTCTGCCGCCGGGGCGCAGCTGGTGGTCATCCGCCGCCCGCCCGAGCAGGGCGAGACGGCTTTCGAGGTGCTGAAACGCTGCAAGGAGATGATAAGATGAATGTGACACTCATCGGCATGGGCTCCGGCCAGCCGGAGAACCTGACCCTTCAGGGTCTGGCCGCACTGCGGCAGGCCGACCTCATCCTGGGCGCACGGCGTCTGCTGGCAGTTCTGCCTGCCGGCTGCACCGAGAACCGCGCCGCCGCCTACCGCCCCGACGAGGTGGCAGAGCTGCTGCAGACTTCCGGCGCAGAGAACGCCGTGCTGGTCTACAGCGGCGACACCGGCTTTTACTCCGGCGCGTCCTCCATGATGGAAAAGCTGGAGGCCCTCGGCGTCCGCGCCCGGGTGCTGCCCGGCCTTTCCAGCATCCAGCTGCTGGCGGCGGCGCTGGGCCGTCCGTGGCAGGGGTGGAACCTTGTTTCGGCCCATGGCCGCACCTGTGACCCGGTGGCCGAGTGTATGCAGGGCAGACCCACCTTCTTCCTCACCGGCGGCAGCGAAGACCCCGCCACCCTCTGCGCCCAGCTGGCGGCAGAGGGCTTCGGGGACGTGCAGGCCGTCGTGGGCCAGTGCCTCGGCACGCCGGAAGAGAAGATCTTCCGCGGCAGCGTCAAAGAGCTGGCCGCAGGCCGCTTCAACAGCCTGAGCGTCCTTCTCGTGGAGGCGGCGGAGGTGCTGCTCCGCCGCGCTCCGGGCCTGCCGGACGAAGCCTTCGAGCGGGGCGACGTTCCCATGACCAAGCAGGAAGTCCGGGCCGCTGTGCTGGCGAAGCTGGCCGTCCGCCCGGAAGACATCCTGTGGGACGTGGGGGCCGGGACGGGCAGCGTCAGCGTGGAGCTGGCATTGGCCGCGCCCCGAGGCCGGGTCTACGCAGTGGAGTGCAGGCCGGAGGGCTGTGTGCTCATCAAAGCCAACCGCGAAAAATTCAGGACCCGGAACCTCGTCCTCGTGGAGGGGCTTGCCCCCGCCGCGCTTTCGGACCTGCCCGCTCCGGACGCTGTCTTCATCGGCGGCAGCAAGGGCAGCCTTGCCGCCATCGTGGACGCCGCGCTGGATAAGAACCCCGACGCCCGTATCTGTGTGTCGGCCATCGCCCTCGAGACCCTTTCGGCGGCGGTGGCCGCGCTGACGGCCAAAGGCCGGACCGTGCAGGTGAGCCAGATCGCCGTCAGCCGGGCCAGGGCCGTGGGCGGACTGCACCTTATGATGGCCCAGAACCCCATCTATCTCATCACAGGAGAATGACATGATACAGTTTCTGCTGGCGGCGCCCCGCTCGGGCAGCGGCAAGACCACCATGACCTGCGCCCTGCTCATGGCGCTGAAGCGGCGGGGCTGTGCGCCCTGCGCCTTCAAGAGCGGGCCGGACTACATCGACCCCATGTTCCACCGGGCCGTGCTGGGGGTGGAGAGCCGCAATCTCGACCTCTTTTTTTCTGCGCCCGAGACGGTGCGCACCCTCTACGCGAAGGGTGCCGCCGGACACGGTGCGGCGGTGTGCGAGGGGGCCATGGGCTTTTACGACGGCCTCGGGGGCGTCAGCGACAGGGCTAGTGCGTGGCATCTGGCCGACACGCTGGGTCTGCCGGTACTGCTGGTGGCAGAGCCGAAAGGTCAGAGCCTGACGCTGGCCGCAGAGTTGAACGGGCTCGTAAACTTCCGCACCCCCAGCCACATCGCAGGCATCCTGCTGAACAACTGCACGGCACGGATGCACGTTCTGCTGGCCCCGATGCTGGAAAAAGAGACGGGTCTGCCGGTGCTGGGCTTTCTGCCGAAACTCCCGGAGGCCGTCATCGGTTCCCGCCATCTGGGCCTCTACACGGCGGCGGAAGTGGAAAATTTACAGCAGAAGCTGGCCCTTCTGGCCGACGCGGCGGAGGAGCACATCGACTGGCCCCGCCTGCTGGCCCTCTGCGAAAAGGAGCCGCCCGCCCTGCCGGTGCAGCCGGAGACGCCTCCGGCCCGTGTCCGCATCGCCGTGGCGCAGGACGAGGCGTTCTGCTTTACTTACGCCGAGACGCTGGAGGCCTTTCGGGACGCCGGGGCAGAGGTGGTCTTTTTCAGCCCCCTCCGCGACACGGCTCTGCCGGAAAACATCGGCGGGCTGTATCTGCCCGGCGGCTACCCGGAACTTCACGCAAGAGAATTGAGTGAAAATACCTCGCTTCTGCACGAGATAAAGCGAAAAATCGAGTCCGGTCTGCCCACAGCGGCCGAGTGCGGGGGCTTCCTCTATCTGGGGCAGAGCCTCACGGACGCCGAGGGGCAGAGCTGGCCGATGGCGGGCGTTCTGCCGGGCGAAGCAAAAGATGCCGGACGTCTCGTCCGCTTCGGCTACGCCGCGCTGAGCGCAGACTCGGACAGTATGCTCTTCCGGGCCGGGGAGAGCTTTCCCATCCACGAATTCCACCACTGGGATTCCACCGCCAACGGCACGGCCCTCGCGGCAAAAAAGCCGGTGGGCGGCGCAGCGTGGCGGTGCGGATCTGTAAACGAGCATTTCTATGCGGGCTTCCCGCATTTGTACTGGGCGGGTACGCCCCTGCCGCAGCGCTTTGCCGCCGCGGCTGAAAATTACAGGAGAGACCATGACTGAGACAGAACTCGCCGCCCTCTGTGCGGCCATCACGCCGCCGGACGAAGCCGCCCGGGCGGCGGCGCACGCCCACTGGGCCAGCCTTGCAAAGCCGCTGGGCGGGCTGGGCGGATTGGAAACGACCATCGAGGACGCCGCCGCCCTCACCGGCAGCGCAAAGCTGGATATTTCCCGCCGGGCGGTGCTGGTGCTCTGCGCCGATAACGGTGTGGTGGCCCAGGGCGTCAGCCAGACCGACAGCAGCGTGACCCGCGTCGTGGCTCAGAACCTCGCCGCCCGCCGCACCAGCGTCTGCCGGATGGCACAGACCGCCCGGTGCGAGGTGGTGCCGGTGGATATGGGCATCGCGGGCGAACCGGTCCCGGGCGTCCTCGACTGCCGCATCGCCCCCGGCACAGCGGACTTCACCTTCGGCCCGGCTATGAGCAGGGCTGAGGCTGTGGAGGCCATCGGCAGGGGCATCCAGCTGGTGCGGGAGCAGAAGAAAGCGGGCGTCGGCCTGCTGGCTACCGGTGAGATGGGCATCGGCAACACCACGACATCCAGCGCCGTGGCCGCTGTGCTGCTGGGCCAGCCCGTCGAAGTGATGACAGGCCGGGGCGCGGGCCTTTCGGACGAGGGACTTGCCCGGAAGTTAGACGCTATCCATCGCGGCATCGCAAAAAATCAGCCCGATTCTGCCGACGTACTGGACGTGCTGGCGAAGCTGGGCGGCTTCGACATCGCCGGACTCTGCGGCGTCTTCCTCGGCGGTGCGCTGGAAGGTGTGCCGGTGCTGGCCGACGGTTTCATCAGCTGTGTGGCGGCGCTCTGCGCTGTCCGGCTCTGCCCGGCGGCGGCCAAGGCTGTTTTTGCAAGCCACTGCTCCACCGAGCCGGCCGCAAAGCTGGTGCTGGACGCTCTGAACAAAAAAGCCCTCATCACGGCGGGCCTGCATCTGGGCGAAGGCACCGGCGCGGTGGCCGCCATCCCGCTGTGGGACATGGCGCTGGCCGTCTACGATGGCTGTTATTCTTTTGAAGAGGGCGGCATCGAAGCCTACACGCCGCAGGAGGGCGAAGGATGCTGACGCTGGTGCTCGGCGGCGCGGCCAGCGGCAAAAGCGCCTACGCCGAGAGCCTTGTGCTCAAGACCGGCCTGCCCCGCTATTACCTCGCCACCATGCAGGTCTGGGATGCCGAGTGCGCCGCCCGGGTGGAAAAGCACCGGAAAATGCGGGCGCAAAAGCAGTTCGAAACGCTGGAATGCCCGCTCCACCTCGACCGTCTGGCTCTGCCGGGCCGGGGGACCGTCCTGCTGGAAGACCTCGGCAACCTCGTCGCCAACGAGCTTTACAGCCCCGGCGGGGCAGGAAAGCACACCGCCGAGGCCGTTTTGGCCGGGCTGGAACGCCTCGCCGCCGGGTGTGATAACCTTATCGTCGTATCGAACGAGGTGTTCAGCGGCGGTGCCGACTACGCAGGCGACACCGACCAGTATCTGCTGGCGCTGGCGCAGGTGAACAACGCCTTCGCCGCCCGGGCGGACAACGTCTGCCGGGTGGTCTGCGGCCTGCCGGTGTACTACAAAGGGGGAGAAAAGCTGTGACTGTTTTGCAGACCATCGCGGTGGCCTTTGCGATGTTTTCGGCCCTGCCGGTGCCGCAGTTCGAGTGGAACGAAAAAAATATGCGGTACGCCATGTGTGCCTTCCCCCTCATCGGGCTGGTGTGCGGCGGGTTGTGGTGTCTCTGCGGCGTCCTGCCCCTGCCGGAGCTGGCCCGGGCGGCGGCGTTCTGCCTCGTGCCGGTGGCCATCACCGGCGGCATCCATCTCGACGGCTACGCCGACACTTCGGACGCCCTCTCGAGCTACGGCGACCGCGAAAAAAAGCTTGAAATTCTGAAAGACTCCCACTGTGGGGCCTTCGCTGTCATCCGGCTGTGCTGCTACTTTGTGGCCTACTTCGGCCTCTGCGGCAGTGTGCGGTTCACACCCCGGGCGGGCCTGTGCTGGACGCTGGCGCTGGTGCTGGAGCGGGCGCTGTCGGGCTTTGCCGTGGCGGCGTTCCCGCTGGCGAAAGACACCGGCCTCGCCCATACTTTTGCCACAGCGGCCGACAAGCAGACCGTCTGCCGCTTCCTCTGCGGCCTGTCGGCTCTGCTCATCCTGGCGCTGACGGCGCTGGGCGGCGGCGGGCTGGCGGCGGCGGCGCTTCTGGCGCTGTGGCGCTATTATTTCGTGGCAAAAAAGCAGTTTGGCGGCATCACCGGCGACCTGGCCGGGTGGTTTTTACAGCGGGCCGAGCTGTGGATGCTGGCGGCGCTGGCCGTCAGCCAGTGGGGAGGAGTGCTGTAAATGATGTTCATCACAGGGCCGCTTTACAGCGGCAAGCGCACCTTTGCGCGGAACTTCCGGGGCAGCATCATCGCCGATGTGCAGGACGCCGCCGCCGAGACTCAGACCCCGGAGCAGCTCGAAACGCTGGCCCGGGAGCTGGCGGAATATGATATTGTCATCGCCACCGAAGTCGGCGGCGGTGTTGTCCCGATGGATGCTGAGGAGCGCGCCGGGCGGGAGGCCGCCGGACGGCTGGCCTGCCTGCTGGCAGAGCGCGCCGACTGCGTGGTGCAGATGTTCTGCGGCATCCCGACGGTATTGAAAGGAGAATTACCCCAATGTTGATCTATCTGCTGCGTCACGGCCTGACCGAATACAATGCCCAGAAGCGCTATCAGGGCCAGCGGGACATCCCGCTCTCGGCGGAGGGCCTGAGCCAGCTGCGCCGGGCCGACATCGACCCGAAGGTGGTCTATATCACCCCGCTGCAGCGGACGGCCCAGACGGCCCGGGTGCTCTTCCCGGAGGCAGAGCTCGTGGTCGTGAAAGACCTGCAGGAGATGTGCTTCGGCAGCTTCGAGGGCAAAAACTACGTCGAGATGGAGCACGACGCCGATTATCAGGCGTGGGTGCAGGCCAACTGCGAGAGCAAATGCCCCGACGGTGAGCGGAAGGACGACTTCTCGAACCGCATCTGCAGCGCCTTCTCTGCTCTGGTGGACAAGGCGCTGGCCGACGGCGAAGAGCTGCTGGTCATCCTGGCTCACGGCGGCACCCAGATGGCGGCGATGGAGCGGTACGCCCTGCCCAGGCGCGATTATTATGCGTGGTGCGGCCCCAACGCGGGCGGCTATGTGCTGGACGCCGCCGACTGGGCCGAGAAGCGCCAGCTCCACCTCGTGAAGACCGTGCAGTACACGAAAGACGCGGAGGCCGGCGTATGATGACCGCCTGGGCTGTGCTGGGAGGCTTCGTGCTGGATGCCATTTTCGGCGACCCGGCGTGGCTGCCCCACCCGGTGGTGTACATGGGCAAAGCCATCTCCCGGCTGGAAAAATTCCTCCGCGCCCGCCTGCCCAAAACGCCTCAGGGCGAGCTGCTGGGCGGTGCAGTGGTGGCGTTCTGTCTGCCGGTGGGGACGCTGCTGCTCACGGGCCTTGTCTGCTGGGGCGCGGCGATGCTTCACCCGCTGCTGGGGCTGGCCGTCCAGATGTTCTGGTGCGGGCAGGCACTGGCCGCGAAGGGGCTGATGCAGGAGAGCACGAACGTCTACTATGAACTGGTAAAAGACGACCTGCCCGCCGCCCGGAAGGCTGTGAGCCGCATCGTGGGCCGCGACACGGAAGCCTTGACTGCCGATGGCGTGACCAGGGCGGCGGTGGAGACGGTGGCCGAAAACGCCAGCGACGGCGTCATTGCGCCTTTGCTTTATATGCTGCTGGGCGGTGCGCCGCTGGCCCTGACCTACAAGGCCATCAACACCATGGACAGTATGCTGGGCTACAAGAACGAGAAATATCTCTATTTTGGCCGTGCGGCGGCAAAGCTGGACGATGTGGCGAACTATATCCCGAGCCGTCTGGCGGCGCTGCTCTGGATCATGGCGGCGGCGTTCACCCGCAATGACGCCAAGGGCGCGTGGCGCATCTGGCGGCGGGACCGCCGCAATCACGCCAGCCCCAACAGCGCCCAGACTGAGAGCGCCTGCGCCGGTGCGCTGGGCGTCCAGCTGGCCGGGCCGGCCTACTATTTCGGCGAGTATTACCCGAAGCCCACCATCGGCGATCCGCTGCGGCCCATCGAGCCGGAGGATATTCTGCGGGCAGATCGGATGATGTATGTAGCCAGCGGGTTTGCGCTGGCGTTTGGATGTGCGATACGGGGGTTCTTGGGATGAAACAACTGGTCCACGGCGGTGACTGGATGGGCTACCGCGAACGCTTTGGCCGCGACGCGCTGGATTTTTCGGCGAACGTCAGCCCACTCGGTCTGCCCGAAGGGGTGGCGCAGGCCATCCGGGACGCTCTGCCTCTGGCCGACCGCTACCCCGACCCCCTCTGCCGTACCCTGCGGGCGGCGCTGAGCCGGGCCGAGGGTGTGCCGCAGGGGCACATCCTCTGCGGCAACGGCGCGGCGGACCTCATCTTCCGGCTGGTCTGGGCCGTAAAGCCCCATAAGGCGCTGGTGACAGCCCCGACTTTTGCCGAGTACGCCTCTGCATTGGATACGGTGGGGTGCGAAGTGAAACGCTTCTTCCTCGATGAAACGAATGATTTTGCTCCGACGGACGCCCTCGTGGACGCCGTGGACGAGAGCATCGACATGGTGTTCCTCTGCCAGCCGAACAACCCGACGGGGCAGCTGGCCTCACCCGAACTGGTGAAAAAGCTGCTGCGCCGGTGCAAGGAGTGCCACACGATTTTGGCCGTAGATGAGTGCTTTCTGGACTTTCTGCCCGACGCCGACGGGTGGACCGCGAAGCCTCTGCTGGAAAGTGGGAACCTCGTCATCCTGAAAGCTTTCACCAAGCTCTACGGCATGGCCGGCGTGCGGCTGGGTTACTGCCTCTGCGGCGACGAAGCGCTTCTGGAAAAAATGCAGACAGCGGGCCAGCCATGGGCCGTGTCCAGTCTGGCGCAGGCGGCAGGCGTCGCGGCCCTGAAAGAAACCGCTTATGTGGACGAGGTGCGCGCCCTTATCGCCCGGCAGCGGCCCGTTCTGACGGCGGGCCTGCGGGCGCTGGGCCTGCGGGTCATCGATGGAAAGGCAAACTATCTGCTCTTCCGCGCACCCGCTGACCTGAACGAGAGGCTTCGTCCGCTGGGAACACAGGTGCGCAGCTGCGCGAATTATCCGGGCCTCGGGCCGGAGTGGTACCGCACGGCGGTGCGCACGGCCCCCGAGAACGCCCGGCTGCTGGAACTTATGAAAGAGGTGCTGGGATGAACAGGGCAAAATGCATCATGGTGCAGGGTACGATGAGCGGTGCAGGCAAAAGCCTGCTCTGCGCGGCGCTCTGCCGCATTTTTGCGCAGGACGGCCTGCGCGCCGTGCCGTTCAAGAGCCAGAACATGGCTCTGAACAGCTTCGTCACCAAAGACGGCCTCGAGATGGGCCGGGCGCAGGTGGTGCAGGCGCAGGCCGCCGGTGTCGAGCCGGACGTGCGGATGAACCCCATCCTCCTGAAGCCCAGCAGTGACGTAGGCAGTCAGGTCATCGTCAACGGCGAGGTGCGGGGCCAGATGAAAGCGTCGGAGTATTTCCGCACGAAACGGCAGCTGGTGCCGGACATCCTGAAGGCATATGACAGCCTCGCCGAGGAGGCTGACGTCATCGTCATCGAGGGCGCGGGCAGCCCGGCAGAGATCAACCTCAAGAGCGAGGACATCGTGAACATGGGCCTCGCCGAGATGGTGGACGCGCCGGTGCTTCTGGTGGGCGACATCGACCGGGGCGGCGTGTTCGCCCAGCTTTACGGCACGGTGGAGCTGCTGGAAGAAAAAGAACGCCGGCGCATCAAGGGGCTCGTCATCAATAAATTCCGTGGGGATGTAGAAATTCTGCGCCCCGGCCTTTCGATGCTGGAAGAAAAGACCCATCTGCCCGTGGTGGGCGTCGTACCGTACCTGAAGGTGGACATCGAGGACGAGGACTCCCTGAGCCAGCGCCTCGAGATGCGGGACGGCAAAAAGCCGCTGGATGCGGCTATCATCCGTCTGCCGCATCTGTCCAATTTTACGGACTTCATACCGCTGGAACAGCACCCGCTGCTGGGCGTGCGGTATGTTTCGAACGCTCATGAGCTGGGCGCACCCGACCTCATCCTGCTGCCGGGGACGAAAAACACGGTGGACGACCTGCTCTGGCTGCGGCAGTGCGGGCTGGAAACGGCTCTGCTCAAGCTGGCCGCGAAAGGCACGCCGGTGCTGGGCGTCTGCGGCGGCTACCAGATGCTGGGCCAGACCCTCGACGACCCCACCGGCAGCGAGAGCGGCCGACAGCAGACTCTGCGGGGGCTGGGTCTGCTGCCCACCCGGACCGTGTTCAGCGAGCAGAAGCGCCGTGTACAGGTCAAAGCGACCGTTGCCGCCGCCCCCTTTGCGGGTGCAGAGCTGGAAGGCTACGAGATACACACCGGCGTGACCGAGGCTGAGGGCGAACCCTTCGCCCACTACCCCGACGGAGGCCGGGAAGGCTGTGTGCAGGGCAATGTGTTTGGCACCTATCTCCACGGTCTGTTCGACACTGGCACGCTGACCGAGGCGCTGGCGGGCTGGCTCTGCCGCCGGAAGGGCATCGACCCCTCCGACGCGGCCCTCATCCCGATGGAAGAGTACCGCCGCCAGCAGTTCGACATCCTGGCCGACGGCGTGCGCGGGGCGCTGGATATGGACGCGGTGTATGCCGCGATGGGAATGGAGAAGCGCTGAATGGAACAGGGACTTTTGCATCTGTACTGGGGCGACGGAAAGGGGAAGACCACCGCCGCTATGGGTCTTGCGCTCCGTGCGCTGGGGTCCGGGAAGCGGGTGGTCATCGTCCAGTTTTTGAAGAGCGGGAACAGCGGCGAGATACCGCTTCTGGCCCAGCTTGGCGCGGAGATCTACCGGGGCAAGGCCGGGCAGAAATTCGTCTTTCAGATGACGCCGGAGGAAAAGGCCGCGACCCGGGAACTGCAAAACCAGAACCTCGCCGCCGCCATAGCACAGCCTGCCGACCTGCTGATACTGGACGAAGCCGGGAGCGCAGAAGAGCTGGATATGGTGGACGTCGATCTATTAAAAAAGGCCGTTCTGGAGCGGCCTGCTGGGTGTGAGTGCGTCCTGACGGCCCACACGCCGCCCCAGTGGATGCTGGACGCCGCCGACTACTCCACCGAGATGAAATGCCACCGCCACCCCTACCAGAAGGGGATAAAAGCACGAAAGGGGATAGAATATTGACGCCGCAGCATCATTTACCTGCCGACATTGAGCGGACGAGCTTCCACATCATCACCGAAGAGCTGGAAATGATGGGCATGACCCCGCCGCCCGAGCACGAAGCCGTGGTCAAGCGGGTCATCCACACCACCGCCGACTTCGACTATGCGCGGAATCTCCACTTCACCCCCCGCGCGGTGGAGCAGGCCGTCAAGGCCCTCCACGCCGGGGCCGTCATCGTGACCGATACAAACATGGCGTTGGCTGGCATCACCAAGCCCGGTCTGGCGAAGCTGGGCGGGTCGGCCTGCTGCTACATGGCTGACCCCGAGGTGGCCGCCGCCGCAAAAGAGGCTGGCACCACCCGGGCCGTCGCAGCGATGAAAAAGGCAGCGCAGGAGCATCCCGGGGCCATCCTTGCCGTCGGCAACGCGCCCACGGCTCTGCTGACGATTGCAGAACAAATCGAAAGCGGCCTGCGGCCCGCACTGGTCATCGGTGTGCCGGTGGGCTTCGTGAACGTGGTGGAGAGCAAGGAGCGGCTCTTCGCCGTCTGCGAAAAGCACGGTGTGCCTGCCATCGTGGCGATGGGCCGCAAGGGCGGCAGCAACGTCGCTGCGGCCATCTGCAACGCCCTCATCTACTCTGCCGCCGAGATGCTCGACCCCTCGGCCCGGGGGTGGAAGTGAGCGGCAAATTTTGGAGAAACACAATGATACCTACAAGAAAGACCGATGAAAAATTTTATCGGCTGTTTTCGACCTTTCACGCCTTTTCAGAGCATCTGACCAAGCGGGAAGACAATGAACTGCGCGATAAATACGACCACAATGCGTTCTGTTATTCCGGCCAGCCCACGGAGGACGAGCTCCGGGCCGCGCTGGCTTATCAGAAAGCGCGGGGAGACGCCTTCCTCAAACTGGAAGGATACGAGCCGCTGGCCAATGCATTCGGCATGGAGTGCGAGGAGACTGTGACGATGGTTCTGCCGAAGGGAACAGACATCAGCGGCTGGAAAGCGAATCCGGAGGTCTCGATCAGAACCCCGGACTTTGACCAACTAGAACAGCACGAGCTGAAATACTACGGGCCGTTGTACGGGGAAGATTTCACCGTGCGGAACAACCGGCATCTCCGGGAAAAACTGACCTACCTTGGAGCGTATCTGGGCGGGAAACTGGCGGGCGACTGCTATATTTTCGCATCCGATGGATACGTCTGCATGGACAGTCTTTTAGTAGATGAAGCTTTCCGTCATCAATACATCGCCACGACCCTGGTGAAGCACATTGCCGAAAAGGCACAGGAACGCGGGGCTGTTCTGTATCTTCATGCCGACCCCGAGGACACCCCGAAGGATATGTATGCAAAGATGGGATTTCAGGCCGTTGACAAGCTCTATGAATATCTCTGCACCGATTTCTCGAAACTGAAAATATGAACGAATGCGCGCCGGATACGGCGATGGGCCTCCCAATGCGGGAGGCCTTTCTTTTACACCGTCGCCAGCACGGCGAGGATGCTCTGCCAGCGCGGATTCTCGACGGCGGGCGCACGGCGGACGGGCCGGGACTGTACAGGCTGAGGCCGCGGGGCCGTTTGGGGCAGGGGAGAGAGGAGCGCGGCCTGCCATGCGGCGGCAAGCTGCATGGCCTCCGGGCAGCTTTGCAGGGTGCGGCGCTCTGCCCCGGCGAGGTAGTCGCCCAGCCAGCAGAGGATGGCTGCGATGTTCAGTTGTTCGGCGGCGCGGGTGCTCCAATAGCTCCAATGGGCGGGACGGCCCACGAACCGCTCCACCGTGATGAGCGCACCCTCCCGGGCAGCAGAGGGGGAGACCGTCCCACAACCACCGGCAGTATGGGCCAGAACATCCAGAATGCGCGCCATCCGGCCGCTGTCGAGGGCGTCGTCCCGGACAAAAGCAGAGAAATCCGTCTGGGCCAGCAGACCGTCGGCGGTGGCGGGGAAACGCCCCGTCAGCTCGCCCGAGGCGTTGTGGCAGCTCTGCCACCCTTTGCGGACGAGCTGAAAGTTCAGCTTCTGACGTCCCATCGTGGAATAGAACACCCGGGCCTTGCCGCTGACCGGCTCCTGCCGCAGCTCGAGATAAGCGTCTGCGCCTCCGAGGTCTTGGACCTTGACGCTGAGCACAAGGCGGTACTCAGGCTTCTGGCTGGACATGGAAAGATGCATCTCTTCAAAATAACGTGCGGCATCCATAGCGGTTCTCCTTCCTGTGGGCGCGGGGTGATGTGTAAGTGTGCGGCCCTTCGTTGGTTGTAGTATATCATAAATTACGCCAGAATACAACTATAAGTTTGCAAATAAACCAAAAAACTTTTTGATTCTTCTGCAATGCAAAACAAGATGGTTGTGAGTGACAACAAAAATACGGGGCCGCTGGCAGCAGATACAACTGCACAGCGGCCCCGTACATTATTATGGTTCAGTCGCCCAGCTCCCGTATCTCGTTCTGGATGAGTCGGCCTGCGGCCCGGGCCAGCTGGTCCATGCCCCGGATGCGGGCCATGTTCTTGCCGTAGATGCGGGAGGCGCCGGCGGCGCTGGCGTCTTCGCCCATAAAGACGGCGGAGACTCGCAGACCCTTCCGCTGCAGCGCCCGCACCTCGGCGGCGGCGTCCTCCACGCCCGCGCTGCCGCCGTAGTCGCGGCCCAGCGGGTCATCGGGAGAAGGTGGGATGCGGCGGCTGTCGTTTGGGGAGGCGTCCGTCAGGAGAATGAGCAGATGCCGCGCGGCGGGGCCGGGGTCGAAGCCGATGAGGTCGCCTGCGGCCCGCAGAGCCAGACCATCCCGGTTCCAGCCCGAGGCGAAATACTGGCAGATGCCCTGTAAGCTCTTCTCCTTGAAGCCCTTGAGCACCCGCAGGACGGTGTAGCCCCGCAGGCTGGAAAAGCAGCTCACCCGCACCGGGATGCCGCAGGCCGCGAGGCTCTGGGCGAGGATAGACCCCTGCGCCGCGATGACCTCCTGACAGTGCAGGCGGGAAGCCGAAGCGTCCAGCAGCAGGTCAACGGTGAAGGACGGGTGGTTCTCTTCCTCCGCACAGCGGAACACCCGGTCGTCGTCCATGACGGTGCGCCAGACCCGCTCCGGATCGAGGTTACCGCTGCGGGCGACCCGGGCGTTGGGCTGCTGGTGGACGAGGATGCAGTTGCGTATCTGTTCGGTCAGCCGCAGCACGACGCTGCGGTGAAGCTCGAGATTTTTCGAATAGTACGCCCGGTTCCGCTCAGCCTGAAGCTGAGCCTGTTCGGCCAGGTGCTTTGCCTCGGGGGTAGGGGCCTGCTCCGGGCTGGGGACGCCGGAGGCAAACCAGAGATGACAGCCCAGATGCTCCCCGGTGCAAAGCTCCTGCTCGGCCTTCCGCAGCCGTTCGGGCGGGTAGAGCGACCGGCCAAAGCAGCTTTCGATGTAGGCGCGGTCTTCCTCGGCGCGCTGGCGCAGGGTGATGTGGGCCAGCCGCTTGTCGGCGTGGATGCCGCTGCCGGAGGCGTCCACCGAGCCGGAATGCTCCACCGTCACCCGGTCGGTCTTTATCATCTGGGTGGGCATGGTGCGGGTCATGAGCGACGCCAGCAGGCCGTCCAGATGGAGATGCAGCCCGGCCTTCTGATGCACCGTGCCGTTGAACAGCTCGAATTTGGCGTAGACGGCCAGCAGCGCGGCTTTCAGCTCGTCCGGCTTCGGGGGTGTCTCAGGACTGAGGGCAGCGTCGAGACCCTTTTCGTAGGGGGTCATGACCGGCGGCGTGCGCCCCTGCACAGCCCGCCAGCGCGCGGCCTGCATGGAGTAGACCAGCTGGTTCTTCGCCATCCACTCCTGCCGCGAGAGCTTGTACTGGATGCCGAAAAAGTAGTCCGCATGGGCGCGGCGGAGGGCCGAAAGCACCGGACGGCGGGGCAGTTCCAGCGCGTAGACCGCGCTCTCGAGGTAGAGCCAGGTCAAATCGTCCAGCATGGCCTGCCGGATGTCGCCCTCCCATGCGTCAAAGAGGCTGCGCACCAGCTCGTCGCCGTAGTATTTGTGGACCAGCCCCACGACGCAGTTCATGTAAAAATCAATGGTGCCGTCGGTGTTCCGGGCGAGGAACAGCGGCTCGAAGCCGTAGGCCCCTGCCGCTGCCCACACCTGATTGGCGGCCCGCCGCTCTTCGGCGGTGTAGCTCTGCGCTTCCATAAAAACGCCCCTTTTTTTTAATCGAAGAGCTTTGCGGCGGTGAGCTGGGCCGGGATGCGGGCGGCAATGGCGTCCCGGATGAGGCCCTGTTCGTAGGAGTCGAAGGCTTTGTTGGTGATGCCCATGTCCAGCGCAGCCCCGGCAGCGACGCCCCGGCGCATCAGGCGCAGGGCGTCCAGCATACCGCGCAGGTCAAGAGCTTTGGTGGAAATTTCCGCGCTGTCGCACTTTTTCTGCAAATCGAGGAAGAGCAGGGCAAACTGCCTGACATACTTGCTGTTCAAATCGGGGAACTGGGTGCGCAGGAGCTTTTCGAGGTTCTCCTCGGTGATGGTGGGCATCTGGATGACCACGAAGCGGGAGGTGAGGGCCTCGTTCAGCTCACGGGTGCCGGCGTAGCCGTAGTTCATGGTGGCGATGAAGCGGGTCTCCTCGGCCAGCGGGATGCGCTCGTAGCCCGGCACATCGATGGCGCGGCGGAAATCCAGCACCGCGTGCAGGACGGCCAGCGCCTCGTTTTTGGCCATGTTGATCTCGTCCAGAACGCCGAAGCCGCCGCTCTGGGCGCAGCGGTAGACCGGGCCGGGGCGGAACTTGACCTGTCCGCCCTCGAAGGTGTCCATGCCGATGAGGGACGCCGCGTCCATATTGACGTGGAATGAGATGTCCCACGCGGGGCGTCCGAAGGCTGCGGCGAGGTTTTCGGCCAGCACGTTCTTGCCGGTGGCCTTGCCGCCCGCCAGCAGCAGATTTTCGCCGCAGAGCAGGGCGGCCAGCGCCTGTTCCCACACCTCTCTGCCGTAGTAGACGAAGGCAGGGGAGGGGATGCGGGGGCGCAGGATCTCAGAAAGCTCGTGAGAGGCGCGGTATTCTTCCACAGCGCGCAGCAGGTCGGGGGAGATCCCTTCCTGCCGCAGCGTATCCATCAGAGCAGATGTTTCAGACATCCATGACATCTCCTTGCGGTTGGCAGAGCCAAACCAAAATTTCACCCTTATCATAGCACAACCTGCGCGGTTTGTGTAGGGCTTTGACGGGCAAAAAAGCGGCAAAGAAGCAGAGAAAATAAAGGTGAAGCTATTTTAACAAACTTTCAGCCGGGACGTGCAGATTTCACGTTCAAAGTAAATTGACAGGCCGCTTAAAATACGATAAAATAATTTTCGTTGTGTCAAAGTGAAAAAGAAAGGCGTAAAAGTATGCTCGAAACCATCACAGCCGTCAATCAGGCGGTCAACAGCTTTATCTGGGGCATCCCGGCGATGGTCTGCATCATCGGCGTGGGCCTGCTGCTCAGTGTGCGGACAGGCTTTTTGCAGCTCCGGAAATTCCCCTATGCCATCAAAACGACCATTGGCCGCATCTTCCGCAAAAAGGACGCCTCCGACGGCGCGATGACTCCGTTCCAGGCAGTGTGTACGGCGCTGGCCGCTACCGTCGGCACCGGCAACATCGCCGGCGTGGCGGGCGCGATCGCCATCGGCGGGCCGGGCGCGGTGTTCTGGATGTGGTGCTCGGCTCTGCTGGGCATGTGTACCAAGTTCTCCGAAGTGACGCTGGCTGTGCATTTCCGCGAGCGGAACAAAAACGGCGAGCTGGTGGGCGGCCCCATGTACTATATTAAAAACGGCCTCGGCAGCCGGTGGCAGTTCCTTGCGGTGCTGTACTCGCTGTTCGGCGTGCTGACGGTCTTCGGCACCGGCAACGCCACCCAGGTCAACACCATCGTCACAGCCATCGACTCGGCCCTGCTGGCCTACGGCAGCAGCCTGAACAGCATCCTGCCCACGGTCAACCTCGTCGTGGGCGTGGTGGTGGCCATGATGGTGGCTATGGTGCTGCTGGGCGGCGTCAAGCGCATCGGCAGCGTGACCGAGAAGCTGGTGCCGTTCATGGCGTTGTTCTACGTCGTGCTGGCACTGGGCGTCGTGGTCATCAACTACCGGCGCTTCCCGGCGGTGCTGGCTTCCATCGTCGGCGGTGCATTTGACCCGCAGGCCTTCACCGGCGGTGCCATCGGCAGCATCTTCCTCAGTATGCAGAAGGGCGTTTCCCGCGGCATCTTCTCCAATGAGGCCGGCCTCGGCACCGGCTCCATCGCTCATGCCTGCGCCGATACCCGCAAGCCCGTCAAGCAGGGGATGTTCGGCATCTTTGAGGTTTTCGCCGACACCATCGTCATCTGCACCCTGACCGCCATGGTCATCCTGTGCAGCGGCGTGCCGGTGGGCTATGGCAGTGCGGCAGGCGCAGAACTGACCATCTCCGGCTTTACGGCCACCTACGGCGGCTGGTCGTCCATCTTTACGGCGGTGGCGCTCTGCAGCTTTGCATTCTCCACCATCATCGGCTGGGGTCTCTACGGCTCCCGGTGCATCGAGTTCCTGTTCCACACCGACAAGGTGGTCGGCCCCTTCCTCGTGGTCTACTCCTTCGTGTCCATTCTGGGCGCGACGGTCGATCTGGGCCTGCTGTGGAGCATCGCCGACACCTTCAACGGCCTGATGAGCATTCCGAACCTCATGGCCCTGCTCCTGCTGTCCGGCACGGTGGCAAAGCTCACGAAGGAGTTCTTCGCGGGCGAGGGCGCAGGAAAGTAAAGAATCATTCAAAGCGCCCTCCGGCCCGCGCCGGAGGGCGCTTTGCTGTCAACAAACCTCTGGTTTTGTCTACTTTCTCTGCAAAAACTCAAAAAAGTATAAAAATTTCATGGAAATTACAAGAAAATGATATTGAACAAATTTTAACAAAGTGGTAAAGTAAAAGCAAAGAGAGTCGTGCCCGCCGCCCGGCGGGGCGCAAAATCAGGAGGTTTTACCAATGGCTGATCGTATCGTTCTGAATACTATTTCTTATCATGGCCACGGCGCTATCGAGAACATCGTTCCCGAGCTGACCGCCCGCGGCTACAAGAAGGCTTTCGTCTGCTCTGACCCCGACCTTCTCAAGTTCGGCGTCACCAAGAAGGTCACCGACCTGCTGGACGCTGCAGGCTTCGCCTACACCGTCTACAGCGAGATCAAGCCCAACCCCACCATCGCAAATGTGCAGGACGGCGTGGCCGCTTTCAAGGCCGCAGAGGCTGACTGCATCGTGACCATCGGCGGCGGCTCTTCCATGGACACTGCAAAGGCCATCGGCATCATCATCAACAATCCCGAGTTCGCCGATGTGCGCTCTCTGGAAGGCGTCGCTCCCACCAAGAAGCACGCCGTCTTTACCATCGCTGTCCCCACCACCGCCGGTACTGCCGCTGAAGTCACCATCAACTACGTCATCACCGATGTCGAGAAGAAGCGCAAGTTCGTCTGCGTTGATACCAACGACATCCCCGAGATCGCTGTGGTTGACCCCGATATGATGGCCTCCATGCCCAAGGGCCTGACCGCCGCCACCGGTATGGACGCTCTGACCCACGCCATCGAGGGCTACATCACCAAGGGCCACTGCACCATCTCCGATATGTTCCATCTGGAAGCCATCAAGCTCATCAGCCAGAGCCTGCGCGGCGCAGTGCAGAACACCCCGGAAGGCCGCGAGGGCATGGCTCTGGGCCAGTACATCGCCGGCATGGGCTTCTCCAACGTGGGTCTGGGCATCGTCCACTCCATGGCACATGGCCTGTCCGCTCTGTATGACACCCCGCACGGTGTGGCCTGCGCCATCCTGCTGCCGGTGGGTCTGGAGTACAACAAGTCCGTTGCCGGTGAGCGCTACCGCGCCGTGGGCAAGGCCATGGGCGTTGTGGGCATCGATGAGATGAACGATGTGGAAGCCGCTGACGCCACCATCGCCGCCGTCAAGCAGCTGAGCGCAGACGTGGGCATCCCCACAAATCTGCACGGCATCCTGAAGGAAGAGGATATCCAGTTCCTCGCCGAGTCCGCATTTGCGGATGCCTGCCGTCCCGGCAATCCCCGCGACACCAGCGTGGAGGAGATCGTGGAGCTGTATAAGAGCCAACTGTGATTCCGCTCTGTAAATTCAAGCTGTAATTTTGAGCCCTGCTGTCCTTCGGGATGGCAGGGCCTTTTTCTAAGATGTATCTGAAAACAAAGCAACAGACTGGATCTTCGTCTTTTCAGAGATGCCCGGAGAGCCTGCCGCGTCGCAGAGTGACAAAATTTCTGCACGGCTCTTGTACACAGCGCCCAAAACGGGTACAATCAATGCAGTAAGAAAAAACTGGAAGCGAAAGGAACCTTATGACGCTGAACTTCTATACTCTGGGTGTTATTTATCTAGTATATTCCTTTCTGGGCTGGGTTGCTGAGACGGTAGTCGCGACCATCCGGGGCGGAAGGTTTGCCAACCGCGGTGCGGCGGCAGGCCCGTTCTGCTTTATCTACGGTACTACCGGCGTGCTGCTGGCCGTGAGTTTCGGCGATCTGCGCACCGAGCCGGTCTACCTGTTCTTTGCCTGCATGATGGCGGCAACGGTGATGGAATGGATCACCGCCAAACTGCTGGAACGCCTGCACCGCCGCAAGTGGTGGGACTATTCCGGCAAAAAATTCAATCTGAACGGCTATGTGTGCCTGCAGTATTCACTGCTGTGGGGTGCACTGGGCACGGCAAGTGTGCTGTGGGGCAATAATGTGCTGCTGCGGCTGTGTGCGCATATCCCGGTCTGGCTGCTGCGTCCGGCAGTATGGGTCTCGCTGACGGTGGCGGTGCTGGACCAGATCGGTTCGGCGGTGCTGGTGCAGCAGTATGCGGCCCGGCACCCGATGCTGGAGCAGCTCAACCAGAGACTGGGGGAGCGGTCGGACACGCTGCGCCGCAGGATCGCGCTTTACATTGAAAAACGCATCCAGTATGCTTACCCGGCTGCGGCCCGGCAGGAGCAGACTGCGCTCCGGAAGGGGGAAAAGAACTTTCTCAGCGTGTCCGACCTGCTGTGGCTGTTCGTGATCGGCGCGTTTCTGGGCGACATGGTGGAGACGGTGTTCTGCCGCGTGACGGCAGGCGTGTGGATGAGCCGCTCCAGTCTGGTCTGGGGGCCGTTCAGCGTGGTGTGGGGTCTGGCGCTGGTGCTGGCAACGGTGCTGCTGCGTCAGGAAAAGGACAAAAGCGACCGCTACCTGTTTGCCTTCGGCACCGTCATGGGCGGTGTGTACGAATACGTGTGCAGCGCCGTCACCGAGCTGCTGTTCGGCACCGTGTTCTGGGACTACAGCAAGTTCAAGTTCAATCTGGGCGGGCGCATCAACCTGCTGTACTGCTTTTTCTGGGGCATTGCGGCGGTGATATGGATGCGCTACGGCTATCCGCTGGTGCTCAGAGGCATGAAGAAGGTGCGCAGCCGCGTCCGCCCATGGATGACCGTCCTGCTGGCCGTATTCATGGCGGTGAACATGCTCACCAGTGCGCTGGCGCTGGCCCGGTACGATGCCCGCACCAGTGGTGAAGTGCCCAAAAGCAGCATCGATATGCTGCTGGATGCGCATTTTGACGATGCCCGCATGGAGCGCATCTATCCCAACGCGAAGAAAGTAGCCAAGGCCGGATGAAATTTCAACGCTCCTCTTGCACTTTGGTGCAAAAACCGGTATAATATTTTTCGGATAAAAGGGAGTAAAGGGCGCTCGTTTTGCAAAAACGGTGCGCTGTGGCGCAGCGACATCCCGGCAGAAATGCCCGCTGTGTCACCGGAAGCTTGAGACTTTTATTACACTTTCCCATTTTTGGGCAGGATGTAATAAAGGCCTCTTTTTTATTGCTGCTCTGCCAAAAACAAAAGGAGAAAACTATGCTCATTCCTGTTTTGCTGTTCATCGTGGGCCTGCTGTGCCTCATCAAGGGCGGTGACTGGTTCGTGGATGGTGCCACGGGCATTGCCCGCCGCTTCCATGTGCCGGAGCTGCTCATCGGTGCCACCGTGGTGTCCATCGGCACCACCCTGCCGGAGGTGATGGTCTCCACCACCTCGGCCTTTACCGGCCACGGCGAGATCGCCTATGGCAACGCCATCGGTTCGATCATCTGCAATGCATCGCTCATTGCGGCCATCACCATTGCGGTAAAGCCGGGCAAGGTAGACCCCAAGAGCCTGCGCACGCCGGTGCTGTTCTTCTTTGTGGCAGCGGCCTTCTATGCCGGTGTGGCCTACACCACCGGCTACTTCTCCCGCCCGGTGGGCCTGATCCTTCTGGCCATGTTCGTAGCGTATATCATCTGCAACGTGATGGCCATGAAGAACGCCCCCGCCCCGGAAGAAGAGGAAGAACCGGAAGAAAATGCATCCTTTGCCAAGGAGCTGGGTCTGCTGGCCGTGGGCGCGGTGCTCATTGCCGTGGGTGCCAACCTGCTGGTGGACAACGGCACCCTGATCGCACAGGCACTGGGCGTGCCGGAGTCGGTGATCGCGCTCACCTTTGTGGCACTGGGCACCTCGCTGCCGGAGCTGGTCACGGCCATCACCTCGCTGGCAAAGGGCCACGGTGCACTTTCGCTGGGCAATGTCATTGGTGCAAACGTGTTCAATCTGGTGCTGGTGAGCGGTGTTTCCGCCACGGTGGCACCCTTTAGCATTCCGCAGAACTCCCTGCTCTTCGGCCACAATGCATCGCTGGTGCTGGAGTTCCCGGTCATGTTCGCCGTGATGCTGCTGCTCACCCTGCCCGCTCTCTTCAAGGGCAAGCTGAGCCGCCCGCAGGGCATTGCGCTGCTGTGCATCTACGCGGCATTCTGTGTGGTGCAGTTCACCATCTGATAAAACAGCAAAAGGCCGACGCAGCACTGCGTCGGCCTTTTGCTGTTTTAAGGGTTATTTTTTCAAATGGGAATCCCAGCCGGAAGAGGTGATGACCTGCTGATCCGGTGTGCACCACATGGCTTCCACGCCGTCCAGACTTTCCACGATCTTCATCCCGTCCTCCAGCGGCTGGCAGAACAGGCCGGTGGTCAGGCAGTCGGCAAGGCCGGAGTCGCTGCACAGCACGGTCACGCCGTTAAAGTAGGCGGCGGGGAACAGGGTGTCCGGGTCGATCAGGTGGTGGTAGCGCTTGCCGTCCACCACGTAGTAGCGCTGGTAGTCGCCGCTGGTCACAAGGGCCATATCGCTCATGTTGATGGCACCGTCCAGCATGGAATCCGAGGTGTATACATCCGAAGAGCTCCACGGGTTTTCCACGCCGCCGGTCCACTGGCTGCCGTCCGGTTTTACACCAATGGCGCGCAGGTTGCCGCCCACGCTCACCAGAGCGCTGGTCAGGCCGCGGGCCTCGGCAGCCTGACACACCATTTCCACGGCGTAGCCCTTGCCCACGCTGCCCACATCCAGCAACATTTCCGGGTCGGCCAGATAAACGGTCCTGGCATCCGCGTCGATGATCACGTTGTTGATATCACAGTGCTGGGCGGCTGCTTCCAGTTCTTCCATGGTGGGCAGCTTGTTGTCGGCATCCGTCTCGGCGGCTTCGGCAGCTTCGCGGTAATTGTGCCAGATATTCAGCACGCTGCCCATGGCAATGTTCAGCTTGCCGTTGGTGGTCTGGTACATCTGGTCGGCCAGCTCCAGCATGGAGAGGATGCGGTCGTCCACCTCCACCGGAGCGCTGCCGGCATTGTCGTTGATAGTCTTGACGTTGGTCACGCCGGGGTAATCGTTGTAGATATCATACAGCTGGTTATAGGTAATAAGGTCTGCGTGCAGGGCATCCATCTGGGTGTTGAATTCTTCCTCGCTCTCGCAGTAGGCGATCACCTGCGTTACGGTATCGAACACATCATAAAAAACGGTGGAATAGCGGGTAAGCTCTTTCTTTTTGGAGGCACAGCCTGCCAGCAGGCTCAGGCAGAGCACCCCGGCCAGCAGGGCGCTGACGAAACGTTTTGCGCGGGTCTTCATACGGTGTGGTTCTCCTTTGCGGCGGTAAAGGCGGCGTGCTCCTCCTGCAGGTGGGCCAGCAGATCGCCGAACACCCAATTGCGGTTGGAGGGGGTGACAACGGCCTTGAGCGGCACGGTGACCTGTGCCTGCTTCATCAGATCCAGCAGGGTGTCCACATCCTTCTCCTTGAAGTTGGCCAGAACCACTGCCGGCGGGTAGGCACCCGGCTCCAGCACCAGCGTGCGGGCGGCCTTGGTCTCCACCTCGCCCAGCAGCTGTGCCACGGTCTTGCCCGCATCGGCAGGGGAGACGAGCAGCACCTTCATGCCAAAGGCAGGAGCCATGCCTTCCAGCTTGCCGCGGTCGGCGGGGGAAAGGTTCCAGCCCAGAATCAGCGGGACACCGGCGTTCTGGTTGCGTGCGATATGTGCTTTCATAAAAAAACCTCATTTCAGGGTGGATTGCAAATACACTATAGTATAACACAAATACGCAAAAAATGGAATGCCGGGGGGGGGGCGGTACTACCGGGAGAAGTTTCGGAGAATTTCGAGCAAAGGCAACAAAAATTAGAAGAAATTACAAGGAAAATTTCAGTGCAGGTGAAGATTGTATGCAGAAAATAGAGGTGCTATACTAAAAATGCGAGACATAAGTCTCAGAAATTTAACAGAAAGCAGAGGTTTTGAGGATGAAAAAACAGAAGATGCGGTTCATCAGTGCAGTGCTTGCGGCATGCATGATGACATCTGTCCTTCCGGTCAATGCACTTGCTCTGGGGGGGGGTACGCCTGAAAATGGCGTAACTGCACAGGAAAACGCGGAAACGGCCACGACGATCCCCACTACGGGCATGAAAATCACCGAAGGCGGCAATTACGAGATCCCGGAGGAAACTTATACTGGCAATGTTACGATCGATGTAACGGATACGAAGGAGCCTGTGAACATTACCATTAAGGGAAATGTAAAAGTTACGGGTTCTGACCCTTTTATTGATGTTGTAAAAGCAGGTGTCGTAAACATCAATAATGAAGGAAACTATGAGGTTGACGGTGTCACAGTCGCGAGACATTTCATGTATGTGAAAGATGCGGCAGCACAGGTGACGATTACGAAAGGCCGATACAAATCAGTAACCTTCAATACGATTATGGTTTGGGCGGGAACCCTTATTGTAAATGATGCAGAGATGGAGTCTAACTGCTACTGCATTTATGCAGGAGGCTCTAGCAGCAATGTAACAGTTAATAGAGGCAAATATACTCATACAAACCTGAAGGATAGATCTGCATTCTTTTGTGAGGGCGGCAGTAGTGTGACTTTGAATGATGTGACCGCAACCTCCGTAAAGACTGTCGTCATAAACAACGCCAGTACAGTAACCGTCAACGGCGGCGACTTCAAAACCACCGGCAGCAACAGCTGCTTTGTCAACAGCTCTGCAAACCTGACCATTAACAAGGGCGCTACAACAGAAGGCAACTTCGAGTCTGAGGGTGCCAGCTGCATCCAAAACAGCTGGGGCCGGGTGGAGATCAACGACGGCACCATTACCTCGGATGCCGACTGCACCATCAAAAACCGCGGCGGCCTGCGCATGAACGGCGGCACGGTGGCTACCTCGAATGCGGAAGGCACGGTCATTGACTGCACCGGCGATTTCGGCGATACACAGATCAACGGCGGCACCATCAAGGGCGGAAAAGACGGCATCCGTCTGGCGGACCTTGGCAGTTCCGAAGTGACCCTGAAGAACGCGGCCTTTGAGAACAACACCCAAAGCAATATCCATCTGGGTGAGGGTCAGACGATCAACATCAAAAAGACCTTTACCGGTACGGCAACGATCCTGACCGACGATCCAAGCCGCGGCCGTCATATCACGCTGGAAAACGAGGATCTCAGCTATCAGAACAAGCTGAAACTCTTCAGCATGAATTCTGGCTACATCATCGGCTATAAGCGCGGCGATGATGGCGTGGAATACCGCTATCTGGCAGATGCCAACGGCAACATCGTCAACGCTGAAAATGCGAAGGCAACCGCTGACCTCGGTGCCGGGGAGCAGGAGCTGGATACTGCCACCGTTGTGCCGGAAGACACCCCCGTGACCGTGACGGCAAACATCCCGGAGGGCGCAGAGTTCCTCGGTTGGAGCGCCGTGCGTGCTGACGGCATTGCGCTGAAGCTGGGCGATGATCAGACCGCACACTTTAAGATGCCCGGTTGCAACGTGACCGTCGAAGCGCTGTATCAGGGTGGAAATGGTGACATCGACAACCCGAGCGGCGGCGGCAGCAGCGATGTGGTGGCCGGCATTGCGGCTGTTGCGCTGACCGGTGCAGCCGTGTGGGGCATTTACGAAACCGGAACCGGCATCTATCGCGTGCTGAATATGCCCGGCGTCCCCATGCCCTCCAACCGCGCCGGTCTGGCGACCCTGATCTGGGAAAAGGCCGGCTGCCCGGAACCGCAGACGGTGAAGAGCTTCAGCGACATCGATGACACCGACCTTCATCTGCGGCAGGCTGCCAGCTGGATGGAAGAGCAGGGTCTGATGGACGATGTGAAGGAAAACGAGTTCCGCCCCTATCGCTATGTGACCAAGCTCCAAACCTGCCTTGTCTGGGATAAGGCCAAGGAAGAGAGCCTGATCTCCTGAAGAAGTAGATCATTCTTGTAACAACCCCGGGGTGACCGCAAGCGCCCCGGGGTTGTTTTTTTCACAGGAAAAGGGGCAGAACCGGAAGATGCAGTGTGAAAAAGCAACGAGGAAGATCCCGCAGGATCTTCCTCGTTGCAAACACAAAATAATAATTCCGCAGAGGATAGTTCAAATCATCAGTTCAGCTTCTTGCCAAAGAACTCCACCTCTTTGCCAATGAACTGCATCAGCTCATCGAACTGGTCGGGGGTCAGGCTCTGGGCACCGTCGCACTTTGCCTTGGCGGGGTTGTTGTGCACCTCGATCATCAGGCCGTCGGCACCGGCAGCAACAGCGGCCTTTGCCAGATCCGGCACCATCCATGCGTGGCCGCAGGCATGGCTGGGGTCCACAATAACGGGCAGGTGGGTCATCTTGTGCAGCATCACCACACCGGCAAGGTCGAGGGTGTTGCGCATGCTGGTCTCAAAGGTGCGGATGCCGCGCTCGCAGAGGATGACGTTCTCGTTGCCCTCGGCCATGATGTACTCGGCGCTCATCACGAACTCTTCCAGCGTATTGGCAAGGCCGCGCTTGAGCAGCACCGGCTTCTTCTGACGGCCAACGGCCTTGAGCAGCTCAAAGTTCTGCATGTTGCGGGCACCCACCTGAATGAGGTCTACATTCTCGAACAGGGGCAGGTGCTCGGTGTTCATGATCTCGGTCACGATGGGAGCACCGGTGGCGCGGCGTGCCAGCTTGAGCAGGTCGAGGCCCTCGCTGCGCATACCCTGAAAGGAGTAGGGCGAGGTGCGGGGCTTGAATGCGCCGCCGCGCAGCAGGGAAGCACCCGCAGCCTTCACGCGCTGTGCGCAGTAGGTGATCTGCTCCTCGCTCTCAATGCTGCAGGGGCCTGCAATGACCGCAAAGTTTCCGCCGCCGATCTTTACGCCGTCCACATCGATCACGCTGTCGTCCGGGTGGAACTTGCGGTTGGCCTTCTTATAAGGCTCGGTCACGCGGCGGCAGGTCTCCACCACCGGGTTTGCCAGCACCCAGCTCTCGGCCACGGCCTTGGTGTCGCCGATCAGGCCCAGAATGTGGCTCTCACTGCCCTTGGAATCGTTGATCTGCAGGCCCATATCCTGCAGTTCGTGGCAGAACTCGCGTACCTGTACCTCAGGTGCGTTCTGTTTGAGTACGATGATCATAGTGCTTTGTCTCCTTTGCCTTATCGTGTGAAACGGCGAGGGAGACCGGCTCCTTTGCCGCAGCTTGCAGTGTCAAACTTCAGGGTTCTGAAGTGTGTGACGCTATGATATCACTTCAGGAAACTGAAGTCAAGAGAATTTTGAATTTTTTTGAAGAAAGTGATAAAATAGAAAAAACATAGAGCAAAGGGGATATCAGAGATGGGAAAAGAAGCAAAAACCAATGCCATGCGCATTCTGGAGCGCGAGAAGGTGCCCTACACCGCCCACGAGTACGCTCATGAAGAGGGCGTTGCCGTGGCAGGTGTGGATGTGGCAGGCAGCATGGGCGAAGACCCTGCCTGCGTGTATAAGACGCTGGTGACGCAGGGCAATAGCAAAAACTATTTTGTGTTCGTCATTCCGGTGGCAGCAGAGCTGGATCTGAAAGCCGCTGCCCGCAGTGTGGGCGAAAAAAGCGTTGCCATGATCCATGTGGCCGATATCAACAAGGTCACCGGCTATGTGCGCGGTGGCTGCAGCCCGGTAGGCATGAAAAAGCAGTATAAGACTGTGTTCGATGAGAGCGTGCTGACGCAGGAGAAGGTCTATGTCTCCGGCGGGCGCATCGGCACGCAGGTGTGCTGTGCCCCGGCGGACCTCATCCGCGCTGCACGGGCAATTACAGCAAAAATTATTTTTTAAAAAAGTCCGTCTATTGTACAAAAAGTTAACGCATCCTATTTACATAAAATATACTTAAACTATAAGTCATACTTAAAAAGAAAAACAATGTCGAAACTGCACAAAACTTTTGAAAGTTTTTTGACGGCATGAAAACACAAGGTAGAATTTGTGGGAACACTCTTTTCAAAGATGTTTTTTTGCCGTAAACTGTATGTAGTACAGGGACGGCGGCCCGCAGAAAGGGCTTTTCCGCCGCCTGAAAACGCAAGCACAAGGAACTGCGGAGGAGAACTTCAATGATGAAGATGCTGCCGGGTCTCATGGGTCGAAACAACATTCGGGCATGTCAGGGGCATCGTGCAACTTTGTGCAAAGCGTCGGGAGAGCATACGCAGAATTAAAGGCCGTGGTACGGGTGTACCGCAGCCTTTTTTGTTTGTCGGTTGAGAAAGAGAGGTTTGGATATGGTTCGTAAAGTGGCTGTGATCATGGGTTCTGACAGCGATTGGCCGGTGGTAAAGGGCGCATGTGCCCAGCTGAAAGCGCTGGACATCCCTTTTGAGGCGCACATCCTTTCGGCACACCGCACCCCTGCCGGGGCAGCGGAGTTTGCCAAAAGCGCCCGTGCCAACGGCTTCGGCGTGATCCTGTGCGCAGCAGGCATGGCAGCACATCTGGCGGGTGCCTTTGCTGCCAACACCACCCTGCCGGTGATCGGCATTCCCATGAAGGGCGGTGCCATGGACGGCATGGATGCCCTGCTTGCCACGGTGCAGATGCCCAGCGGCATCCCGGTGGCAACGGTGGCTCTGAACGGTGCCAAGAACGCCGCATGGCTGGCTGCGGAAATTCTGGCTTTGAGCGACGACGCTCTGGCCGAAAAGCTGGCAGCAGAGCGCACCGCCATGGCCGCACAGATCGCTGCCAAAGAGGAAAAGCTGCAGGCTGAGATCGCCCAGCTGTAAAGGAGAACCAATGTCTGATTTTGCATATCCGCTGCACGAAGAATGCGGCGTTTTCGGCATTTACGACCGTGCCGGTACCGAGGATGTGGCCGCTGCGGCCTACTCGGCTCTGTATGCCCTGCAGCACCGTGGTCAGGAGAGCTGCGGCATCGCCGTGAACGATGATGGCGTGATCAACGGCCACCGCGACCTCGGCCTTGTGAACGAAGTGTTCACCCCGGCGGTGCTGGCAAGTCTGGCAAACCCCAATGCGCACATGGCTACCGGTCACGTGCGCTACGCCACGGCAGGCAGCCGTGTGCGCGCCAATGCACAGCCCATGATCGTGCGCCATGGCCGCGGCACCATGGCACTGTGCCACAACGGCAACCTGACCAATGCCATCGAGCTGCGCCGCCAGCTGGAAAATGAAGGCGCCATCTTCCACGGCTCCTCCGATACCGAGGTGATCTGCTACCTGATCACCCGCAACCGCCTGCGCATGGGCAGCATCGAGACCGCCATCAGCAAGACGATGGATGTGCTGGAGGGTGCCTACAGTCTGGTGATCATGTCGGCCACCAAGCTCATTGCAGTGCGTGACCCCCGCGGCTACCGGCCCCTGTGCATCGGCACCCTGGCCGGCGGCGGCTACGTGTTTGCCAGCGAGAGCTGTGCACTGGATGCCGCCGGTGCCACTCTGCTGCGGGATGTGGAGCCCGGCGAGATCGTGGTGGCAGACGCAAAAACCGGTGAGCTGCGCAGCATCAAGGATCATTGCGGCCGGCCGGACACCCAGATGTGCGTGTTCGAGTTCATCTATTTCTCCCGCCCGGACAGCATCATCGAGGGCAGCTCGGTGCACGAGGCCCGCAAGCAGGCCGGCCGGTTCCTTGCACAGGAACACCCCGTGGAAGCGGACGTGGTCATCGGCGTGCCGGATTCCGGTCTGGATGCAGCTCTCGGCTACTCACAGGAGAGCGGCATCCCCTATGGCATCGGCTTTATTAAGAATAAGTACATCGGACGCACCTTCATTCAGGGCAGCCAGAAGCAGCGCGAGAACAGCGTGCGCATCAAGCTGAACGTGGTGTCCAGCACGGTCAAGGGCAAGCGCGTGGTGCTGGTGGATGACTCCATCGTGCGCGGCACCACATCTGCCCGCATCATCAAGCTGCTGCGGGATGCCGGTGCCACCGAGGTGCACTTTATGGTGTCGGCACCGCCGTTCAAGTACCCCTGCTACTTCGGCACTGACATCCCGGATCAGAAACTGCTGGTGGCCACCGGCCGCACGGTCGAGCAGATCAATGAAGTGATCGGGGCCGATACGCTGGGCTACCTTTCCACTGAGCATGTTGTCCAGCTTACAAAGAACGCAAAATGCGGATTCTGCACCGCCTGCTTTACCGGCGAATATGCCGTGAAGCCGGACGAGGTGCTTTCCACCGATATTCACGAACGCCACCTGAACGACCGTCCCAAGGACGAGAAAAAGTTAGGAGAGTAAGACCATGGAAAAAAGCTATTCTGAAAGCTATGCAGCCGCCGGTGTGGATATCACCGCCGGTTATCGCTCTGTTGAACTGATGAAGCAGTATGTGGCCCGCACCATGAACGAGCACTGCATTGGCGGTCTGGGCGGCTTTGGTGGTCTGTTTGAGCTGGACTGCACCGGCTACAAGCACCCGGTGCTGATCTCCGGCACCGACGGCGTGGGCACCAAGCTGAAGATCGCCATGATCATGGACAAGCACGACACCATTGGCATCGACTGCGTTGCCATGTGCGTCAACGATGTGATCTGCGCCGGTGCAAAGCCGCTGGTGTTCCTGGATTACATCGCCTGCGGCCGCAACATTCCCGAGAAGATCGCAGAGATCGTCAAGGGTGTGGCTGAGGGCTGCGTGCAGGCCGACTGCTCTCTGGTGGGCGGCGAGACTGCCGAGCACCCGGGCATGATGCCGGAGGAGGAGTACGATCTGGCCGGTTTCACCGTGGGTGTCGTGGATAAGGAAAAGATCCTGAGCAATGAGACCATGGCAGCCGGTGATGTGATCCTTGCCCTGCCTTCCACCGGTGTGCACTCCAACGGTTTCTCGCTGGTGCGCAAGATCTTTGACATTGACGCAAACCCCGATGTGCTGCACACTGCCCCTGCAGAGCTGGGCGGCAAGACGCTGGGCGAGGCCCTGCTGGCTCCCACCAAGATCTACGTCAAGCCTGTGCTCAAGGTGCTGGAAGAGGTGGATGTGAAGGGCATTTCCCACATCACCGGCGGCGGCTTCTACGAGAACATTCCCCGCAGCCTGAAAAAGGGCTGCTGCGCACGCATCAACAAGGCAGATGTCCGCACCCCGGCTCTGTTCCAGCTGATGCAGAAGACCGGCAATATCTCCGAGCACGATATGTTCAACACCTTCAACATGGGCGTTGGCATGGTGCTCACCGTCCCCGCAGAGCAGGCCGACAAGGCACTGGACATCCTGCACGCAAATGGCGAGCCGGAAGCTTACCGTCTGGGCGTCATTGCAGAAGGTGAGGGCGTGGAGCTGTGCTGAACATTGCAGTTTTAGTCTCCGGCGGCGGCACCAACCTGCAGGCTCTGCTGGACAGCGAAGCCCGGGGCGAGAACCCCAACGGCAGGATCACCCTTGTGGTGGCCTCCAAGCCCGGTGTCTATGCGCTGGAACGGGCCGCAAAGGCCGGTGTGGAAGGCTGCGTGGTGCGCCGCAAGGATTACGCCAGTAGTGAGGATTTTGACGCAGCTCTGCTGAAAACGTTGAAAGACCACAACATCGATCTGGTGGTGCTGGCAGGCTTTCTGTCCGTGCTGGGGCCCAGTGTCATTGAAGCGTATCCCCGCCGCATCCTGAATGTGCACCCGGCGCTCATCCCGTCTTTCTGCGGGCCCGGCATGTACGGTCTGCGTCCGCATGAGGCGGCTCTGGCCCGGGGTTGTAAGGTGACCGGTGCCACCGTCCACTTCGTGAACGAAGAGTGCGACGGCGGGCCCATCCTGCTGCAGAAGGCCGTGGACATCCTGCCCGGCGACACCCCCGAGGTGCTGCAGAAGCGTGTGATGGAGCAGGCCGAGTGGAAGCTGCTGCCCAAGGCGGTCGCCATGGTGTGCAGCGGAGAGATCGAGTAAAAACTCCTTCCGTCACGCCTGACGGCGTGCCACCTCCCTCAAGGAGGGAGGCAAGGCTCCCTCTCCGAGGGGGCTGTCGCCGCAGGCGACTGGGGGAGTTCCGTAATAGGAGAATTTGACATGGAAAAGATCAACCTGAACGAGTATCTGGCATCCAACGAGTATCCCGGCCGCGGCATTGCTGTGGCAATGGCTCCGGATGGCCGCCAGATGTTCATTGGCTACTTTATCATGGGCCGCAGCGAGAACAGCCGCAACCGCGTGTTTGACCCCGTGCCCGAGCGCGGCGGCATCTGCACCATCGCAGCGGACCCCGCAAAGCTGGAGGACCCCAGCCTCATTATTTACAATCCGGTGCTGACGCTGGGCAAGACCCATATCGTGACCAACGGTGACCAGACCGATACCATTTATGACCTGATGAGTCAGGGTAAGAGCTTTGCCGATGCCCTGCGCACCCGCACCTTTGAGCCGGACGGCCCCAACTACACCCCCCGCATCTCCGCTGTGGTGTACGCCGACGGCAGCTATCAGATGAGCATTCTCAAGTCTGCGGACGGCAATGGCGACAGCGTGCAGCGCTATTTCTTTGATTACCCGCAGCCCGTTGCAGGCGAGGGCCATTTCATCAGCACCTACAAGCACAACGGAAATCCCATCCCCAGCTTTGAGGGTGAGCCGCTGCGCTTTGCCTGCCCCCGCACCATCGGCGATTTTGCACAGGGTCTGTGGAGCAGCCTGAACCCGGACAACAAGGTGAGCCTGTTTGCCCGGGTCATTGATCTGGACTCCGGCGAGACCGGCGACATGATCTTTAACAAGTACGATGCCGTGTGCAGCGATCTGGACGACCCCGAGGAGCCGGAGCTGCTGCCCGAAGAGCTGGAACTGCTCAAAAAGCTTGACGCAGAGGAAAAACAGGACTAAAACAATAGAGAAATAAGGAGGATGCACCAATGAACGAACTGGCACTGAAGTACGGCTGCAACCCCAACCAGAAGCCCAGCCGCATTTATATGGAAGATGGCTCTGACCTGCCGGTCACTGTGCTGAACGGCAAGCCCGGCTACATCAATTTTCTGGACGCGCTCAACTCCATCCAGCTGGTCAAGGAGCTGAAAGCTGCCTGTGGTCTGCCCGCAGCAGCTTCCTTCAAGCACGTTTCCCCGGCAGGCGCAGCGCTGGGGCTGCCCCTGACCGATGTGGAACGCAAAATGTACCACATTGCCCCGGATATGGAGCTGTCGCCGCTGGCAAATGCCTATGCCCGTGCACGCGGTGCGGACCGCATGTCCTCCTTTGGCGACTGGATCGCCCTTTCGGACATCTGCGATGTGCCCACCGCAAAGCTGATCCAGCACGAGGTGTCCGACGGCATCATCGCACCGG
>ERZ833963.666-NODE-666-length-49451-cov-12.353652_pt1 | contig 49451 bp, 42 predicted proteins | sample MGYA00519693_ERZ833963 | MGnify/ENA primary metagenome ERZ833963 (study PRJEB31850, sample SAMEA3708748) | human gut metagenome | biome: human gut; feature: human-associated habitat; material: faeces | place: China | collected 2014 ...
CAAAATCGTGCCCACAACGTTTTCGCCAAATTTTCTTTGCTATGGAGGACGGAATCCTACATTAACTAATTCAGAAAGAATCCTAAAAAAAATACGTATACTTATCTTATTTATCGACAAGTATACGTACCAAATGTGATGAAAATATGACTAAACTTTGCTTATGCTTTGAAAGTTTCAAAACTTGCTAATTCGTCTTTTTGTTCGGATTTAGCAATAAATTCAAAATAATTGCTGAAAAACTTCCGACTACTAAACCATTATTCAAAATAGTTTGAACAGTTGATGGCAAGAAGTGCAATAACGTTGGTTGAACTGTTACACCTAAGCCTAAACTGATTGAAACTGCCATAATCATGATATTATTGTTGTTCATTTCAACACGTGATAGCATCTTAATTCCTTCAATACCTACGGTACCAAACATAATCAACATGGCACCACCCAAGACGGCATTAGGAATCAATTCAGCTACCGCACCAACCTTAGGGATCAAACCTAAAATAATTAATAGGAAGGCTGAGAAATAAACTGGTTTATTCTTCTTAATTCCTGATAATTGAACGACCGCCACATTTTGTGAGAAGGTCGAGTATGGGAACGTATTAAAAATACCACCCAAGATAGCAGCTAAACCTTCTGAGGCGTAACCTCTTTGCAAGTCATTCTTGTCCAAATCATCACCAGTCAATTCTGCCAATGCGTAGTAAACACCAGTTGATTCAATCATACAAGTCAAAGCAGCTAAAAGCATAACTACGATTGATGACCATTCAAACTTAGGTGTTGCAAAGTAAAATGGTTGAGGGATTTGGAACCAATGAGCAGTACCCACAGTCTTAAAACCAATTTCTCCCATTCCAATTCCAAGTAAGTAACCTGCAACGATACCAATCAAAACAGCGATTTGCTTGATAAAACCGCGACCCCAAATACTTACGATCACAATAATCAAGGCTGTTGCAAATCCTAGAATCAAATTCGTCGAGCTACCAAAATCTTTGGCATCGACGTTTCCGCCACCAATATTTTGGAAAGCTACGGGAATCAAAGTAAATCCAATCAAAGTAATCAAAGAACCAGTAACTACTGTTGGGAAGAAGTCTTTCAAGTTAGCGAATAACTTGGAAATCAACATGATGAAAACCCCAGCAGCGATGATGGCACCATACATATAGGCAATTCCAAAGTGATGCCCAATGTTTTGTAACGGCGTTACATATTCGACAGCTGAACCCAAAACAACTGGCAAACCAATACCCGTCAATGGTGTTCGTTTAATCTGTAAGAGTGTAGCAACCCCACACATAAAAATATCAACTGAAATTAGATAAGTCATTTCTTTAGCACTGAATCCTAGTGAAGCACCAATTAAAATTGGAATCAAAATATCTCCAGAATACATTGCTAACAAATGTTGAAAGCCTAATAACAGATTTTTAAGGAATGATTCTTCCTTATCGTTCGTGTTTATATCCATTACACCCTCCTAATTTATCAAAATTATACCATATATTCGTGATTACAATATGAATAAGTTTGAAGATACTGCTTACATTTATATGATAGAATGTAACCAGTACAAATAGGAGGAATTCGAAAAGATGAAGAAAAATCATTTGGATGACGCTTGTACCACTATTTTAGTTGGTAAAAACGCCAGTTTAGATGGATCAACAATGATTGCTAGAAACGACGACACTTTCTTTGCGGTAGCTCCACATAGCTTCGTATTGAACCCTGCCGTAAACGGCAAAAAAGGACGCAAGGTTAAGTCATGGTTAAATGGCTTTGAATCAGAAGTTCCTGAAAATGGCTACAAATGGCCTGCCGTTCCAAACGTTGACTACAAGAAGTTTGGTTACTACGACGAAAGTGGTATTAATGGTAAGAACGTTGCTATGTCTGCCACAGAAAGTACTTATGGTAACGAACGTGCCTTAGCTTTTGACCCATTAGTTAAAGATGGTATGGACGAAGATGTTATCGTTCGTATGGTCCTACCTTATGTTGACTCAGCCAAGGGTGCTGTACAACGTACTGGTGAATTGATCAAGAAATTCGGTTCACCTGCTGGTAACTCTGTTCTATTCAGTGATAAAGATGACGTTTGGTACATGGAAATCGTTACTGGTCACCACTGGGTAGCCCAAAGAATTCCTGATGACAGTTATGCTGTTTGTGCTAACCGTGTTTCAATTCAACAAGTAGATTTCAATAACTCTGACGAATTCATGTGGTCAGAAGGAATTCAAGAATTTGTTGAAAAGAACCACTTGAACACTGACAAAACTGGCTGGAACTTCAGACACATCTTCGGTACAGACAACCTTAAAGACCGCCACTACAACACACCACGTGTTTGGTTTGGTCAAAAGTACTTCAACCCAGAAATCCAACAAGATCCAGAAGATGGTGAATTACCTTTCATCATGAAGACAGATCACAAGATTTCCGTTGATGATATCGAATACGTTTTAGGTTCACACTATAACGAAACACCATTTGATCCATTCAGCCCATATGCTAGTGAAGATGACAAACACCGTTACCGTCCAATCGGTTTGAACAGAACTCAAAACTCACACGTTCTTCAAATCAGAAATGACGTTCCTGAAGAATACGCTGCTATCATGTGGCTATGTATCGGTTACCCAACATTTACACCATACATTCCTTTCTATACTAATATGAACGAAACAGATCCTTCATATAATGATGCTTCACTTGAATTCAACTTCAAGGATGCATATTGGATGTATAAAGCTTTGTCAGTTCTAGTTGAATCAAACTACACAGAATTCATTCAAGACGATATCGACTACCTAACAGAAATTCGTCAAGAACTACGTGAAGCTGTAGCTGAAACTGATAAATTGGCTGCTAACTACTCTGGCGACGAATTAGTTGAATTCTTAACTGACCGTAACCAAAAAGTTGTTAAACAAATGCAAGAAAAGACTCACAAATTCTTTGGTGAACTTTATACTAAGGGAATCAATCTTTCAAAACTTACATTTAATATGGATGCAAATCTATAATCAATTACTAAAAGGTATCTTCTTTGGAAGGTGCCTTTTTTGTGTTACATTGGATTTAAAACAACTAAATCGAGGTTTTAAAAATGGAACCAACTTTTAATAAAATGACACCTGCTGGCTACAAAGCTATCGAACAAGAAATAAAAGATTTAAAAGCCAGCCGACCCGAAAAAATCAAAATTCTCGCTGCCGCTGCTGCCTTAGGCGACCGTTCTGAAAACACCGAATACTCTAGTGCCAAACGTGATTTAGGACACCTTGAGAGCCGTCTACGTTATTTACACAAACAGTTACAATACGCTGATGTAGTTTTGCCTGCTGACAACGACCTCTTAGATATCGGTAAATTCGTGACGATTGAATTTTTGGATGATCACGACCAAGTTACTTATCAATTGGTAGGAAAACAAGAAGCTAATTTAACCCAAAACAAAATCTCCTTTGCCTCACCAATTGGGAAAGCTTTGGAAAATCATCAGGTCGGCGACACAGTTTCAGTCAGTGCCCCTGAAGGATCATATGATGTAAAAATCATCAAAATTTCATTGGAATAATTAAGTCAACGCTATCACTATAAAATAAATAAGGTATATACCATTTTGAATGAATTCCCTAATAGCAACAAATTTCTCCATACCTTTACGTGCCAAACGTCATGATATAAAAAAAACAATAGTCAAAATCGTTTATTCACAGGTATAATATTGCTATTAGCTTTTTTTAGGAGGAATTTTTTCATGGACGAAGGGAAAAAACTGGCCAAGAAAACTCTTAACCGAGGATTTTGGTTAGCATTTTGTGCGTCTGCTCTTTGGGGTGTATCCGGAACTGTCTTGCAAGTCGTTGCTAAGAATTTGAACATCCCAGCTATGTGGTTCATCGCAACTAGAACTACCGTAGCCGGAATTATTTTATTAGCCGTTGGCTTAATTGTTTTACCAAGCAAAGAGTTCTTTGCTGTTTTTAAGAATTGGAAAGATCTTTTGACGTTAGTTTCATTTGCCGTTTTCGGTTTGTTAGCTAATATGTTCACCTTCTTCCATGCCATTAAAACCGGTAATTCTTCTACTGCAACCATTTTGCAGTATCTATCACCACTATTCATTATGATTGGTTTGATTCTTTTCACGAAAAAGAAGACTTCTCGTGTTGATGTCATCTCCTTTGTTTTGGCATTGATCGGTGTAGTCTTAATGATTACTCGTGGTGATCTTGGTCACTTATCAATTCCAATGGTTTCAGTACTTTGGGGAATTGGGAGTGGTATTACAGCCGCTCTATACGTTGTTATTCCACAATCCCTTATCGCTAAATATCACGGAATTCTGATTACCGGTTGGGGTATGTTGATTGCAGGAATTATCTCTAATTTCTTCAGTCCTATCTGGGTCAATCCACCTAAGATGAGTACTGCTAGTATTCTAGGAATTGGGACAGTTATCTTGTTAGGAACCGTCTCCGCATTCTTGTTGATGGTCTTGAGTACTAAATACACAACGGCCGCAATCATTAGTATCACTGATGCTGTACAACCATTCACAACTCTAGTTTTGAGTGTGATTTTCCTACACTATGCTGTAAACCTACCCGAAATTATTGGTGCAGTTATTGTTGTATTAGCAATCTACGTCTTGAATCGTTATGATACAGAATAATATTTAAATAAAAAAGGGCCGCCAAGTCGAAATAGATCAACTTGGCGGCCCTTTTTGTGTCCCTTAGTTTTTCACCAGAGGCAACGCTTGACCCAAGTTGATCTGCAAAATAATCACGACGACAATAATCAAAATAGTATACATAGCGAAGGCCTCTTTTCAAATTAGAATAAAATTAAATTGTATTTAGAATAATATTTGTTCAATCAATTGTCAATTGCTTAAATAATATTTTTTATTTTAATAATTTTTGTTGATAAAACACACTATATAATGCATTCAAAAAATGCACCGTAAATTAATTAAAAATGATTAATTTTAGTTTGACATTCTCTAATATTCGTCTAATAATACAGTCACAAAAAATTTTGGAGGCGGTATTTATGAAATATGCAGTATTAGGTGCAGGTGCTATGGGTTTGCGTTATGGAGTTCTTCTACAGGAAGCTGGATTCGATGTCGATTTTGTCGAAATTTGGCAACCGCAAATTGACAAGATTCGTGAGCAAAACGGTGTTTTCGTTTCACGTGATCACAAGAATAAGCACTTGGTGCCCGTCAATATTTACTCCCCCGAAGAATACACTGGTGACCCTGATGTTTGGGTCGTTTTCACTAAACAAATGCAATTGGCTGATGCTTTGAAACGAACGGCACATGCCTTTAAACCATCTCAATATGTGGTTTCACCAATGAACGGTATGGGACACATTGACAAGTTGAATCAATATTTCGACAAACAAAACGTCATTGGTGCCACAGCTTTGATTGGTACAGTCTTGAATGGCCCTGGTGATGTTGATTTCATCGGTGCTAAAGGTGCTGGTAGTATGAACATGGCAAATGAAACCGAAAAACCGGACAAAATGACTAAGAAAATTCAAGATGAGTTCACACAAGCTAATCTTAATCCTAACTTAACGACCAATTTCATGGGAACTTTGATGGCAAAAGTTATTTTCAATTCAGTTGTCAATACACTTTGTACGATGTTTGAAATTCAAATGGGTGAATTCATTCAATCACCAGTAGCAGAGAAGCTCAGTCGTCAGTTGATTGACGAAGCTTTCGACGTTTGCGAGCGTGCGGGAATTACCCTGCTCAATACTCGCGAAGAAGAATGGGAGTCCGTTCAATTCGTAAGTAGCGTCAGCAATCCTTTGCACTACCCTTCAATGTATCAAGATATGTCCAAAGGTCGTAACACTGAAGTTGACTACATCAACGGCTACATTTATGACTTAGGCTTGAAATATCACTACGAAGCTAAAACTCATGACTTCTTGCGTAATTTAGTTCATCTAGCCGAATTCTCAAGAGATTTTGACGTTGAAGCACTCGAAAAGAAGGTTCAAAACCTAGAATTATCTAAATAATTTAAAATTTCCCCTTTCATTTGTCAGAATTTGCGTTAAACTTAATAACAATTAAATTATTAGAATTTTACTAATTTAACATATATTTTCTAATTATATGAAAGAGGGATCGCTATGAAAATTTTTCTATACGGAGTTCGACCAGACGAGGCAGTTTACCTAAAGGAATGGGAAAACGCTAATCCAGATGTTGAAATCGACTATACCAACAAAATTGTTACTGAAGAGACAGTTGATTTGGCAAAGGGTTATAACGGCGTTGTAATGTTGCAAACACAACCCTATACTCGCTTGGCCTTGCAAAAGTTACACGACTTTGGCATTAGTAAAATCTCAGTTCGTAACGTTGGTTTGGACGGCTTTGATTTCAAGGACCTCCGTGATTTCGGATTTTCATTGACGAGTGTTCCCGTTTACTCACCTAACGCCATCGCTGAACACACAACTAGTTTGATGCTACGTTTGTTAAGACGTGTGCCTGAATTCGACGAGAAGTTCAATAATGCTGACTTCCGCTGGTTCCCTACAATCGGGGAGGAAATCAATGGTAAAACTGTTGGTATTGTAGGAACTGGTCACATCGGTTCAGTCGTTGCCAGATTGATGCTCGCCTTCGGTGCTAAAGTAGTTGCATATGATATTAAACCTGATCCATACCTAGAAAATTTAGGAATCTACGTTGATTCTTTGGATAAGGTTTTGGAAAAAGCTGACATTATAACGCTACATACACCTTTGGCAAAACGTGATGTTCACATGATCGACAAGGCAGCTTTTGCTAAAATGAAGGATGGTGTTATCTTTATCAATGCTGCTCGTGGCGGCTTGGTTGATACTGATGCCTTGATTGAAGCCTTAGACAGTGGCAAAGTTGGCGGTGCCGGTTTGGATGTTTTGGAAAGTGAAAATGATGTCTTCCAAAAGAAATTCGACAAGATTGAAGACGTCAAAGATCCTCAATTCCAAGCTCTACTTAACCGCAAAAATGTTATCATAACTCCACATACAGCCTTCTACACAACTACAGCTGTTCATAATATGGTCTTTGATTCTTTGAATGACAATCTTAAAATGCTAAATAATCAAACTCCGAAATTCCCCGTCGATATTTCAGAGGACTAAAAATACCAATAACCAGTCAAAGTGTTTAACACATTTTGACTGGTTATTTTTTGAACCAAATTATAAATTCTGCTTTAATTAGTGTATAGCTTAAAGGAGGATTTTTTGATGAAAATATTTGCTTATGGAATTCGTGAAGATGAAGAACCATCTTTGAAAAAATGGGAACAAGCAAACCCAGATGTCGAAGTGGGCTTCACTAACAACATGCTGACTGCTGACTCAGCTCGTATGGCTGAAGGTGCTGACGGTGTAGTTACTCTTCAAACCGCTGATTATACAAGAGAGGCACTTGAAGTACTTCACAATTTAGGCATCAAATATATTTCTATCCGTAACGTTGGATTTGATAACTTCAATTTCCAAGATCTTAACGATTTTGGTTTTACTTTGACAAACGTACCAGTTTACTCACCTAATGCCATTGCTGAACACGCAGTGCTATTAATGGGAAGATTGCTCCGTCGTACTCCTGAATTTGCTCAAAAAATTGAAGACGGCAACTTTACTTGGGCACCTACAATTGGTAAAGAATACCGTGAACAAACAGTTGGTGTCATCGGTACTGGTCACATCGGTCGCGTTGTTATGCAAATTCTAAAGGGATTTGGTTGCAAGATTGTCGCTTATGATGTTTACCACAATCCTGAAATTGAAAAACAAGGTTTATACGTTGATACATTGGAAGAATTGTACAAGCAAGCTGACATTATCACTTTGCACGTACCATTATTCGACAGCAACAAATATATGATCAACGATAAGGCTATCGAACAAATGAAAGATGGTGTCTACATTATCAACTGCGCCCGTGGAGAGTTGGTTGATACTGATGCCTTAATTAAAGGTTTAGACAGTGGTAAAGTTGCCGGAGCCGGGCTAGACGTTATCGATAATGAGAATTCCGTTTTTGGTAAGAAATGGTCTAGCATCGACAACATCCCTAACGAAAAAATTAGAAATTTAGCTAAACGTTTGAATGTTATCGTTACTCCACACAGTGCCTTCTATACAGAAACAGCCATTCACAATATGATCACAACCTCATTTGATTCTAACAAATCATTAATTGAAGGTTTGAAGCCTGACAACATCGTTGATACTAATAAATAGATTCGCAAGCACATCCTAAAGGGTGTGTTTTTTTATACAACAAATTTAATTCTATAAATAATACATTTAATCACTATTTTATTTATATTTAAATTACATAAATAATACTCATTAATAGTTTAAATGTGTACAAATGGACTATACTCATATCGTATATACATCGCCTTTTTGAGAATTCTTTTAAAGGAAGTGTTGTTTGTAATGAGAAAATACGTTTTATTTTTCATTTTAACTATTCTTATAGGTCTCATTTATGTTTCAAACGATTATTCTACTAGCTCGGCGGATACTAACAGTGCTATCGCTTCTGCACCTGAAGGAATTGATATCGATAAATACTTCTATCCTGTTACTCAACCATCTCCTTATGGAGAACATAATCCTTTCAAGACTAATTCTGCTTCAATAAAAAATAATTACATCCTAGATTTAGCCGATGGTTATTCTACTTATGGTGCATTATGGGGGCGCGATGATATTAAAAATTATATTGATTTGCGCTATCCTCAAACAATTTCAGCCTGGTTATATTTCGGATCTGACCAAGGATCAGATGTTTTTAACGGACAAGGGATGGCCCTAGTTTTACAAAATGATAGTCGAAAACAAGCTGCATTAGGTGCAGGAGGACAAGCTTTAGGTGTTGACGGATACGACCGGTCTACGAAAACACAAGCCAATGGTTCTGGCTTAATTGACTACTATACTACAAAATTTGACGATCCCACTACAATTGCTAAAAGCGCTATTCAAAATAGTTTAGCGATTGAATTTGATACGCAAAAAAACGATGTGACTAATTCACAAGGAGATGCTCCAACAGCCTTTCAAACCTATTCGACTGGTAGTATTTGGAGATATCCATTCATAGTCTATCAACATGCAGATTACTCATTAAATGCGTTTGATACCGTAGATACTAGTATTGCTGCACCGAGTGATTTCCCAGACAACACCTTATTAGGGGCTTATTCCGGACAATTCGGTCACATTTCTTTTACTTTTCCATCCAATCCCAACTCCTATCATTTAACAAATTTAGTCACTGGAACATCCAATAGTGATACTTATAGTCCTTTTACAAAAACTTACTCATTATTTCATACGGAAAACACCACGGCTTCCTTAATTGACGGTACTGATTCACATAATCAAAACGTTGATTGGCATCATATGACTTTTACTTGGACTCCTCCAAAAGCTGGCAGCACAATCGGTAAAGCCACTTATTATTTTAATGACAAAGATAAAGATGGTACGTTGAATCCAGTAAATACCGGTGGTCAATTCAACAAAAGTATTTCACACTCAGTAGACGTTAATACTGATATTTTTCACTTGGCTAGTGGCCAACATACCGTATTATGGGGTTTTACCGGTGCGAATAGTGACAAACCAAGTCCAAAAGAAACTAGAATTGTAGCTAGCAAATTAGTCGATTTTGAATCCATTCCATCTCTAGTAGAAGCCCACGCCACCAGTTCAATCTTTGATCAAAATCTAAACAAAACTATCACTGAGGATTCGACCGATAAAACAGTCTTAGGTGGTGACAAAGTAGCCCTTAACTATCAATTGAATTATGACAAAGGAAATGCCGACTGGAACAACATCAAAGCACATTTTAATTTACCGGAGCACTTCAAACTAACTCCCGATGCTCAAGACAACATTGGAACCATCACTTACGCTAATGGCATGATTGAAGGCATCCCTGCAAGCTCTTTAGCAACTGATAAAACGTATATTTCGTACACCTTGCGTTCTCCCCTCAATACAAATGACAGCACTGCTAAAATCACGCTCAATGGAACTGTTAATAATACAACGGGGAAAGATTTAGATATTATTAAACAACCAGCAAAGTTCGTCGGTGATACCAATATCAGTTCTACTGAAACACCTAGTTTTATTATCAAATATAATCCTACTTGGTCGATGTCTTTGAAACCACTGACAGATAAAAATTTATTATTCAAACAAGAGAATGCCACACTCGATATCAATCCTGAATTAACTTACAGCGACAAACACGATTTCTATGATTCAGATAAAATCAAGTACACATTCAAAGTAGGCAGTCATATTTTTACGAAAGAGTTACCATCCAATTCTAATTCTGATACTTCAGAAAATACGATTGACCTACGTGAATTAATCGATAATGATGCTTCAAAAGTTGATTTCTGGTCGCTCTTTCCTAGTCAGACTGACGTTCCCGTTACGGTTTTTGTCACTGATAAAGACAATATCTCCACATCTCCGCAGACCTTCACCGTACATGTCTTACAAAATAAAATCTTGCAAATTAGAACTTCAAAAAACATTGAATTTTCCGACACTAATATTTTCGATACTAATAAAATTCTGCATCGTAAAACTAACTTTATTCTAGAAATAACTAGTTTTCGTGAGCCTTGGTCTTTAAGTGTCTCCACCACTCCTCTAAAAAATGGCGAAGAATTTTTTAATGGTTCACCAGTTTTTATTGATCAACAAAATTCTATTCATCCACTAACCGATGCTCCAACTTTCGTAACTGATGACCAAACTAGTCACGATCCAATAAAAGTTGATGATATTTCTCAAAAATGGAATAACAATTCAGGAATTTTACTAAAACAAAGTGGAAATTCTAAAATGGGAAAATACACTGGTACCTTGACTTGGACGGCCAGTGACATAGTTAAGAACTCCTAAATTATCGTTATAACGATAAGCTTTTTTTAAAACATATTTGACAAACTAAAAATCAAGGTGTAGATTAATCACCAATCAATTAATTAAAACTTGTTTAATTTTATTAGACGTTGAAGAGAAGAGTAAGTTGTCGAGTAGTTTGAAGAGTGACCGCTAGATGGTGAAAAGGCGGAACGAAAGTTTAACTGAAGATGAGCTTGGAGTCTTACCTAGGTGCAAGCCAAAGGTACGCAAGGATGCGATATCATCCCGGACATGTTAGTGTCGTTGAGGTATTTTGTGTAAGCAAAGTATAAATTAGGGTGGTATCACGGGAAATCGTCCCTACAATTCAGATTTAGGTCTGTTTTGTAGGGGCGATTTTTTTTACTGTCTCTTTGTGGCTATGCCACTTAGAGACAGTTATGGGGAAGCCTTAGCTTCCGTATTCCTTGTATTTTTAAACTCCTAACTCTTTTCACTACCATCAACTAAAAATTAAATAAGCAATTTCAGGAGGAAAATAAATATGACAGTAAAAACAGCAAATAAAATCGGATTCCAACATGTAGGAAGTTTTCTTAGACCGGAAGAATTAAAACAAGCACGTAAGGATTTCAACAACAAAAAAATCTCTCAAGCAGAACTTACATCCGTTGAAGATAAGGCAATAAAGGACTTAGTCGACAAAGAAGTCAAAGTTGGCTTAGATTACGCTACTGATGGTGAATTCCGCCGTTCTTATTGGCATCTTGACTTCTTCTGGGGCTTTGAAGGTATCGATCACATTCATTACGGCGAAGGTTATCATTTTGCTCATGAAGAAACTCGTGACGACACAGCTATCCTTTCTGGAAAAATCAAATTTAATAAAGATACTCACCCATTCATCAAACATTTCGATTATTTGAAATCATTGACTGACAACTTGGATATCGAACCTAAACAAACTATCCCCGCTCCATCACAACTTTATATCGAACTCATTCGTGGAACTAACGACGATAAGATCAAAGAATTTTATCCTAACATCGAAGACCTTTATTCAGATATCGAACAAGCTTATCACGAGGCTATCTTGGCCTTTTACGATGAAGGTGCTCGAGTAATCCAATTAGACGACTGTTCATGGGGCTTGTTCTTAGATGACAAATTTCTTTCAACTCCAGACGGACAAGCTTATGCTAACTCCGGTATTCAAGATATCTTGTTGAACCTTAACAACAAAGCTATCGAAAACTTGCCTGAAGATTTAACTATCAACACACACGTCTGTCGTGGTAACTATCATTCAGATTTTGCTTTCTCCGGTGGTTATGGTCCCGTCGCTGACACACTCTTTGCTAAAGAAAATGTCGACACTTACTTCCTCGAATACGACTCAAAACGTGCTGGTGGCTTTGAACCTCTAGCTAAAGTTTCTGGCGACAAGAAAGTTGTTCTCGGACTTTTGACTACTAAATCTGGTGAACTAGAAAATCGTCAAGACATTATCGATCGTATCAAAGAAGCTAGTCAATATTTGCCACTAGACCGCCTCTGGTTATCAACTCAATGTGGCTTCGCATCTACTGAAGAAGGCAACGTTTTGACCGAAGATCAAGAATGGGCTAAATTAAAACTCGTCAAATCAATTCAAGATGAAATCTGGGGTTAATAATTATTGATAACGCTTTCATAAGCAACTATAATATAGGTAGAAAGAATAGTTACTGGAGGTGTTTGACTATGATGGAATTAATTGCCAAATTATTCAACAAGATTGTAGACTACACCCTTAACTTCGATTGGTGGTAAGCTTACAGATCTGTAAGAATAATGTAAGTGAATCAAATGTCCTAAAAAACAAAAAACTCTTAAGATACTTTTCAGGAGGTAATTCAAATGAGAAGTTTTTTAAGAGTTTTTTTGTTGGGTATTTTTCTATTAGTAATTGGATATTTAGGGGCCTGTGTGGGTCTCAAAGATAATACGAGTGCAGCTGGTCAAGCATTCAACCAATTTAATATTTTGGTTAAAGAAGAACCACGTTACGTCAAAATCGATAATGCCAAAGCAGTTGACGAAGATGGTTATGGTAATTACAATTACACTTTACCTAGTTATGATCAAAAGGGTCAAGAACATCCCATTAAGTTCACTGGTATGGGTAAATTAAAACAAGGTCACTATTTGAAATTAACCACTAAGGGTACTTATGTCATCACGTATCAAGAAGCCTTTGAACAAAATATTCCACATAATGTTTACGAAAAATTAAATAAATAGCGTTTGACCAGCCCAATCTAAATAACTAGAATAAATAAGTTACTACTTTTAGATTAGGAGCACTAAATTGTCAAAACAAATTAAGAAATCACTATTTATCATGGTCTTCGGGACCTTCTTCGGTGTTTTGTGCTCTACTTTGATGAACACAGCTCTACCTACTTTTATGCGCGTCTTTAATGTCAACTCTTCTACTGTACAGTGGTTGACGAATGGCTACACGTTGGTCAACGCAATTATGATTCCAACGAGTGCCTATTTTATTAAGAAATTCTCTTTCCGGCATCTATTTATTGCCTTTAGTTCAATATTCTTAGTCGGAACAATCCTTGGGGCAATTGCTAACACCTTTATGCTAGTTATCATCGGTCGTATGATTCAAGCTATCGGAACTGGAATGATGATGCCTTTAGTTAACGTCCTAGCGATGCAATACACTACTAGAGACAAACAAGGAGCCGTTATGGGGATTATTGGCTTAGCCTTTAATTTCTCTCCTATTATCGGTCCAACCTTGTCAGGTGTGATTTTACAGTACTTCCCTTGGCAATACTTATTCATTTTGATTTTGCCATTTATCATTGCGGTCGTACTGTTATCAATTTTTCAACTACCACAAGTTGAAACGAGTGAAAATCCCAAATTCGACGTTCCAAGTTTGATTACGATCAGTTTAGGATTACTCTTCCTTTTAACTGGCTTTTCAAACATTGGTCAATCTCAATTTCTATCTTTCAACGTTTTAGGATTCACAGCCATCGGTTTAATACTAATTGTTATTTTCTCAATTATGGAAAATAAAGCTGATAGTCCCATTATTAATTTTGAAATTTTTAAACATTCACAATTCTCAGTCGCTACAACCATCAATATGTTAATTGTTTTGACTATGTACGGAAATACGATTTTACTACCATTGATGATTCAGAATATTTTACACAAGAGTCCGTTAATTTCTGGTTTGGCCTTATTACCAGGTGCCGTTTTAACTGGTTTCATGTCACCCGTCAGTGGCCGTCTATTCGATAAATATCCCATTAGACGTATCGTTGTTACTGGTGTTTTAATTGACTGTTTTGGTACCTTTATGCAGGCTGTAATCGATGTTAATGCATCAGTTTTAATGTTAACGTTAGGGCAAATGATTCGTCAGTTAGGTTTAGTCTTGATCTTGATTCCTATTCAAACTCAAGCCTTGAGTGCCTTACCTAAGAAATATTTGTCCGATGGTGTAGCAACTTTCAATACACTCAGACAAATTGCCGCTTCCTTTGGAACAGCGATTATCATTGCCGTTATCACAATGGCCGACAAAATCATTACTGGCAGTACAGTCAATCAATCCGTTGGTATACAAGCAGGATTCCTAGCTTGTTTGGGATTCTTGATTGTAGCCTTTATTTTGACATTTAAATTACATCGTTCTGAAACTTTGGACTAAGAAATATCCTATAAAGAGTTCGCCTCTTTATAGGATATTTTGTTTGGTTTGACTGTTAATTTTCTATGTAAATACAATTATAATTGTTATATATCATAAAGAAGAGGAATTAATATTTGTTAACTAGTTCATTTCTAGACGTGTCTTCGTTATTACCGAGTCTATTTTATATCCTAGGAGCCTTTTTAGTTTTCCAAGTATTATTCTCCGGTATCAAAGTTCTTCTCAATAAGATGGCGGTTCATTATGATTCCTATTCTTTAAGAGCTGCTTTGGGAGTCATTTACATCATGTCGCTTCTGTTTTATATGGAAATAACGGCTACAAACGTACAGCATTCTTGGATCTATATTAATTTTGAATTAATTTCAGTTATTTTCTATACAGTGATTCTCAGTGCCAACAAACACTATTATTACTATTTCTTCCCTTTGATATTGTTAGCATTCATGGTTTTAAATTCAGCGCTAACGAGTTGGGAATCTTGGTGTCTATCATTTGATCTGATCGTCTTTTATCAAGCTTTGAACTATATTAAAAATCACACCAAAAACAAGTTTCCATTCTTCAAATATTTAATCGCTAGTGTCATCTTTGGATCTCTTTATTGGTTTTTTGCCAAAATTAAATTTAACATCAGTAATCCTATGTTTATTCATCAACTAACTTCATTATTCGTTATGGAATTATTTACGATTGGATACATTGCTGTCTTGTTCTCTGACCTAGAATCAAGAGCCTCTTTATTCAGAGATGCTACCCTTGATCGGCTCACACATGCCTTTAATTACGATGCTTTTGACATTGATCTTCGAGCCATCTTCAAAGAGGACAATCAACCTAATACCAAATTTACCATGATGATGTTTGATATCGATCACTTCAAGAATATCAATGATACTTATGGTCATTTAGCTGGTGATGCGGTTTTAAAAGAAGTCGTTCAAATCGTTCAAAAAGTACTCAAACAAAGTGATCCTAAAATTAAGTTATACCGAACTGGCGGTGAAGAATTTAACGTCATTTTTCCTAACTACAAGGTTGAAGAAACGACTGATATTGTTAACAAGATCTTCTCAGCTATCAATTCAACAACAATACACCTCAAAGAAAACGACATTAACATCACTGCTTCATTTGGAGTTTCAGAAATTAGTCCTCACGATGTTTCAATAACTGATTTTTATTCACGTGTCGATAAAGCTTTATATCATTCAAAACAAAATGGCCGTAATAAAATTACAACCGTATAAAAAAAGAGCTAACGGATTTTCCGTCAGCTCTTATTTATTACTAATTATTTTGATTCTTTTGTTTCACGGCTCTTCAAGAAGTCAAGAACAGCTTGTGTGTTAGCGCGTTTTTCTGCACCATTTTTTTGGTTTACAGGACGGCGGTGGCCAGTCATACCTTTATGTGTATTTTGTGACATCTAAAAAACCCTCCTTCCCGTTATTACATTTAACTTATTTTATTAACCCTATTATTATAAGAGAATCGGTTATATTTTTCAACCTCAAATTTACATTCATGGCATAAAAAAAACTAATCAATTACCATCTTGATCAGTTCTTTTTTGTATCAATTGTTTTTTACTGAAAAACTTTGCGACTAGTCTATTCAGTTACAGTATTTTCGCCTTTTTCAGGAGAAGTTTCTGCTTGTTTGGAACTTACTGTTTCTTTAGCCTTATTGTGCACACGGAATGCCAATAAGAATCCAAAAACAGCTAATATTAATGTAAACACAAATCCGTAGTGAGCGCCATTAGTAAATGCTAATTTTGCAGAATGTCCACCATTTGCAAAGTAAGTACTTTGACCAGTGCTCAAAAGAATTGTGGCGATACCTGTAGCAACCGCACCAATAACTTGTTGGAAAGTATTGATAATAGCTGAACCATCAGCTGATTGATAGGCATCTAGTGAATTTAAACCATAAGTTTGTGATGGTGACATAGCTAGTGGAACACCAATCATCAAAACAATGTGGGCTGCAATGATGTAACCAATAGAACTGTTTTGATTACTGAATAAGAACATTGCTGAACCAATGATTGAAATCAAGAAGCCAAGACGTGACATCATCTTAGCACCAATTTTATCGTAAGCACGACCAGCACCAAATGAAACAACCGCGTTAATGACTCCACCTGGCAACATAATAATACCTGTCAAAGCAACGGCGACACCTAAACCATTTTGAAGATACATTGGCAATAGGTACATTGCTGAAAGTGTGATACCAAAGTTGATCATTACTAGAACAGAACCAGTAACGAATTCAGGTTTCTTTAGAACTGTAAAGTCCAAAGTTGGAACATTTGCATGAAGTTGTTGTCTGATATAAACGACTAAGAAAATCAAACCAATTACTAGAGCAATCAAGGCGACTGCCATGTTTGAACTTAAGAAGCTAATACCAAAGACGATCAAACCAAAACTAATTGTTGAAAGAATAATTGCTAGCCAATCAACTTTTGGTTTTGTAACTTCAAAGACGTTTGTTAGATTCTTTTCCATGATGGCCCATCCAATCAACAAGAAGATGATGAATGACCAGAAAATGAATCTCCATGACAAAGCGCCTAAAATAATACCAGAAATTGTAGGTCCGATGGCTGGCGCAAACATAATAACTAATGCTGCCATACCAAGAGCTCCACCCAATTTATTAGGTGGAAATATTCTCATAGCAATTGAGAACATTAATGGCAAAATGATACCAGTAGCGATACCTTGAATCATTCTACCGACTAAAAGCATTGGGAAACTAACGGCAATAGCTGAAATAACTGAACCAATGATGAAATCCCAAAGTCCAAATCTAACTAATCCCCTAGTTGAGAAGTGTTTAGTCAATAAACTTGAAAGTGGCAAGACAATCGCAATTACTAGCATATAACCAGTAACTAACCATTGTGCAGTACCTGTTTCAATATTAAAAGCTTTCATAATAGATGGAAGAGCGATGTTTAGTGATGTTTCACTGAACATACCAACGAATCCACCGATCAGAACACCCATCAATGCGAGTAACGGATGAAGAGGTTTTGTATTAATTCTTTGAGTTTTACTCATATTTACCTCCGTTTTGTTACAACAGTAGGTTAATATACCAGAAAAAAATTGATTTGGTAAGTTTTTTCTGAAATTTTTTTAGCTTTTTCAACTTGATTTAATTAATTTTCTCAATACTAATTGCCTGACTAACTTAATATTTTATATAAATTTGTTTGAGTATTTCTAAATATATTTAATTAAAATTTCAAAAATTTGTCTTCCACTTTATTAGGCAAAATAATATACAAAATGTCATATATTGCCGTCTCTACAGGATATATAAAAGGTAGCGTTTACATTTAATTTATATACCAAATTGATTATGGAAAGACTACTTTTATATTTAAACAGCTCAATTCTTCTTGATCATTAATAGTTTTTATTTAAGATTTGAGTCATCATTAGCAAAAATAAGTTTTCATTGTAAGCGAAAATATTTTTCCAAATGAGTATTCTGATTCTATTTGTAAAATAACGTTATAACGATTAATAAATGTTGAATTATCGATTGATTGAACGTGACATTCTCACAATTGCGTGACGTTCACCACGTATTGCTTTACTTAGAGCAAAGATGTTTTCAATTGGTGATTGAATACCCCAAGCTGCATCACCTATATGCTGAATATCCACGCCACAAATCTTATTCCTGATAGCAATATCTTGAATAAAGCTGCTGCCTGAACCCTCCTGACTTGTACCGATCGTACTCATCACTAAAGCTCCTGATTGATGAACTAATTTTACGATTTTCTTCAATTCAGTTTCATCAAAACCAGGAACAGTCCCTACTGCTGGAACCAAAATTACATCTGCACCTGCTTCGAGAAATTGCTCAACGGCTTTTTCACTAACTACCGCTTCATCAACTCCAGCACCATGCATCTTCCCAGCAATTACTAACCCTGAGAAAACCTTTTTAGCAGTAACAATATTTTTAGCAATTTGCTCATTCGTAACCCCAGTACCCGGATTTCCTGTCAAAACAACGAAATTAAAGCCTAATTTTTCAGCCTCTTGTAGTGTTCTTTCGCTAGCCATTCGTCCTTCTGGAATTTCTAAACGGTCTTCCAACATATCAGCATTAGGATCAACTGGTTCAAGGTTTACACCAATTGGCCGACCAACTAGTTTTCGCAGTTTTTTAATCGTTTTACCATCGTTATGAACTTTGGCTGTGGCAAGTGTTCCTTCTCCTTCATAAAGTCCCAAAATTAAAGGATTGAAAACATTAAAAACATTCAACAAAATCATATCTGCTCCAAAAGCTGCGGCCATTTCTGAAGTCGTAATACCATCCAAGGGTTCATGGACAACAACATTTTCGCTCAAAACAACTCGACCTTCGCTAGCTTTGATACTTTGTTTTAGTTCTTTTCCATTCATCTTTAACATTTCACTAGAATTAGCACTAATTAATCTTTTAACCATTTATTTTCTCCTTCTTGCAACCGATTTCAAATTAAACTTTAGCACAAAAAAAGAAGCTTCGCTTTATAACGACGCTTCTAAATTAATTAATACCAAGCTGGTTTGTCACCATCAGTATTAGGTTTATTAACACCAATTGATTCACGGCTATATTTGTCGGGATCTTGGGCAATATCAACTACGATTTGAGCAATTGATCTTCTTGAAACTTCAGTACCTTTGAATGAATCACCCTTTTGAGTAACTTCGTAATCAACTTCTGATTTGTCGGTTAACCAAGCTGGACGAATAATCGTGTAATCCAAATCTGAATCTTCGATAACTTTGGCAGCTGCAGCATAGTTAGTGATGTAATCGCCTAAAACTTTCTTATTCCATTCACCAAATTTTCCGGGTACTTCATCATAAATACCTAATGTTGAAATCCAAACTAGGCGTGTCTTCTTTTCTGCATGCATTGCTTCAACAACAGCACGTGCTTGAGTTTCGATATTATCGCCAGCTAAATTAGCATATACCATATCAACGTCTTTCATAGCATCAGCTAGATTATTTGTATCGGTGGCATCACCTTCGACAGCTTCAGCTAAAGTATGAGAATCTGCAAAATCTCTCAAACGTTCAGCGTGTCTGAGATACAACTTTAAGTCTGTATCTGTTGTATCAACAAAAATATGTTCTGCTAAGCGGGCAATCTTTCCGTTAGCACCTAAAATTAAAACTTTAGCCATTAATTTTTCCCCCTATGTTAGTTTCTATAATTCAATATAGGAGAGTTTTTCAATTAATACAAAGAATGTTTCTCGTAATCCAAACAATTTTTATAAAATATAAAATAAAATGACAATAAGTAAATTTTTGTGAACTAATCTACAAGCTGGCTCTCAGAAACTATTACATGATGTTATAATTATTCCGTAACACAAAGCTCTAAGGAGGATGTTTTATGACGGGTGATGTGGCTCATTTACTTAAGGTTGCATCGAATGAAATTTCTCGAGAGATTAATTCCTTTGCTCACAAATATGGTCTAACTGGAACTCAAGTACAAATAATTCACTATTTGTCTAACAATCATCAAGAACATATTTATCAAAAGAATATCGAACAAGAATTTAACATTCGACGCTCCACGGCGACTAATATTTTGAAAACAATGGAAAAAAACGACTTAATATTGCGCCGCACTGTTCAAAATGACTCACGCTTAAAACGAATTGTTTTGTCCGATAAATCTAAAGCTATGCAAGATTCTATCGAGAATTTTATGGATCAAAATGACCAAATGATTCTTTCAACTTTAGGTACTTTGGAAAGACACAGTTTCGTGCACGCCTTGAAAAAAATCCCCCAAAAATTAAAAAAGTGAGGTAAGGATTTAATGACAAAAGTAATTATGGATTGTGATCCTGGTATTGACGATGCGATTGCTCTAACAGTTTTACTTGCACATCCCGAAAAGGCTGATTTGATTGGTGTAACTACCGTTGGTGGTAACGTTCAACTAGACTACGTTACTCAAAACGCTCAAAAGTTATTGACATTTTTAGGTTCTCACGCTGAACTAGCAGCTGGTCAAGCTACTCCACTAGTTAAAGAAATCCAAACAGCTAGCCACGTTCACGGTAAGACTGGTATGGATGGATACGACTTCCCAGAAAACAGTCTTGACTATCCTATTAAGAGTCATAACGCCGTTACATACATGTATGACAAGATCATCAACAGTGATGAAAAAATCAATCTTGTTGCTACAGCCCCATTGACTAATGTAGCATTGCTTTTGAAGACTTTCCCAGATGTTAAAGAAAACATTGAACACATTTACATCATGGGTGGTTCAACTCTTCAAGGTAATATCACTTTAGCTGCTGAATTCAATGCTTACGTAGATCCTGAAGCTATGGATATCGTCTTCAATTCTGGTTTGCCAATTACTCTATCTGGCTTAAACCTAACTGAAAACAAAGCCTATGTGACAATGGATGAAATTTCAAAGATCAAAGACCTTGGACATGTCGGCGTTATGGCCAGTTCAATTCTTGATATTTATGCCGGTCACGAAAGCTCAATCGGTATGACTAAAATTCCAATCCACGATGCTTGTGCCGTTATTAGTTTGATTGCCCCAGAACTATTTACAAAGAGCACTAACTATTCAATGGATGTTTCATTAACTAACGACCAATATCGTGGTATGACTTACCCAGACCGTCGTGTTGACTCAGAAAAGAAGAACAGTATCAAAGTTCTTGAAGACGTTGACCGCGAAGCCTTCGTTAAGTTTATCTTTGATTCAATCGCTAGTTACGACAAAAAATAATTTGACAATTAAATTTTTTTAATCTATTCTCTAATCATAATTTTAACGGAGGACTAAACATGATTAACGTAAATCAATTCAATTTGAATAGTTGTTGTTGTGGATTGCATCTTTTGCAACCCACTGATTTGCGTGTCTACTTTTAGATCCTAAAGTAAAACTAAAAATCAGAGTGCAAAGGGTGCAGATTTAATCGTCTGCACCCTTTTTGTATACTCTTCTGGAGATGGAAAAATGTTAGTGAACAATATTTATCAAACAATCGGCAATACACCCTTATTAAAATTGGATATAACAGCACCTAATGACGTCAATATCTATGCCAAATTAGAAATGTTCAATCCTGGCGGCTCAGTCAAAGACAGACTAGGCGTTAATTTAATTGAAGATGGCCTTAAAAAGGGTAAAATCACCAAAAATACTACAATTATTGAACCAACTGCTGGTAATACAGGTATTGGTGTAGCACTAGCAGCTCAAAAATATCATCTCCCAGTTAAGTTGGTCGTCCCTGAAAAATTCAGTCAAGAAAAACAAATCCTAATGAAGGCTTTAGGCGCTCAAATTATTCATACACCTAGCTCACAAGGAATTACTGGTGCTATCAAAAAAGCTCAAGAATTAGCTTCGGAAATAGAAAATTCCTATGTACCCCTACAATTCAGAAATCCTGCTAATCCCGAAGCTTATTACAAAACACTTGGTCCCGAAATTATTGCCGATTTAAAAGGTATTAACGTGACTGCCTTAGTTGCCGGTTCCGGTAGTGGTGGTACTTTTGTCGGCGTCACGCAGGCACTACAAGAAAAATATCCCGACATGCAAGCTATTACTGTTGAACCAGAGGGCTCAATTTTAAATGGTGGTGTCGAACATGATCATCGAATCGAAGGTATTGGCGTAGAATTCGTTCCACCATTTTTTAATTCCATAAATATTGACTCCGTTGAGACTATCAGTGACGACATCGCATTCTATTACGTTAAATGGTTAGCTAAAAATCAGGGCGTCTTTGCCGGTAGTTCTAGTGGTGCAGCATTAGCTGCTGCTTTACGAGTTGCGGAAAGCTTACCTGACAACTCCAATATCGTGACAATTTTTCCAGATTCTAGCGAGAGATACTTGAGTAAAGGTATCTATGATTAATTTCTGAAAATTAAAACAAGTTTTACAAAAAGTGATTCATGGTTGTATAGTTTATAGGTTATATATTTTGAAAGCGATGGATTTTTATGAAAACAAAACTATACACCCCGAATGTCACGCTAGTCTTAATTGCTAGTTTCTTCTATATGATGTCCTCGATGCTTATTACACCAATTATTGCTGAATTCACACAGAACATTGGTGCTACTAGTGCTATTGCTGGTTTAATTGCCGGTATTATGAACATCACTTCACTATTGTTACGACCAATTGCTGGTAATCTAACTGATCGAATTTCCAAATACAAATTAACTATGATTGGTGCTTCTTTTTTACTACTAGCTAATCTTGGCTATGGTTTAACTACTAATTTGGTCATTATTACTGCTTTGAGAATCATCAACGGACTAGGTTACACACTTTGTTCCGTTTGTATGTCGACTTGGATTGCCGATTTACTACCAACTAACCGTGTTGGTGCTGGTATGGGAATTTACGGTTTAGCCAATGCTTTAGGAATGGCCTGCGGTCCTGCTATTAGTATTTCCCTATACAAACACGTCAGTCATCAATCATCATTTTGGTTAGCTGCTTTCTGTAGTCTATTACTGATAATAATTATTCAATTTGTCAGCAATCGTGGTTTACCAACAAAATCCGCTAAGCCTACAACCAAAAAACATCTCCAAATCGTTCAACCTAAAGTAGTGCCAATTGCAATAATCTTGTTGCTGTTTTCATTACCATATTTTGCCACTCAAACTTACTTAGTTAGTTATATTGCTCAAAGACATTTCTCTGTCTCAGCAGGAATATTCTTCCCAATTTATGCAGTTATTTTGTTAGTTTTACGATTATCAATGCGCGACCTCTTTGATAGAGTTCCTTTCAAAACCTTTATCAAAATCAGTTTAATTGGAAACTTAGTTGGACTGTTTGGTTTAACACATTTAACCAATTGGTTCTTCCTTATTATCAGTACCCTAGGTTTAGCTGTCGGCTATGGTTTAATGTTCTCAATTTGCCAAGCTAAAGCTTTGATGGTAGTTTCACCTCACGAACATGGAATTGCTAACAGTACCTTCTATATCGGTGTCGACTTAGGAATGTCATTAGGTCCAATTACTGGTGGTTTGATCAGTGATTTCTTGCCAATTTCGTGGTTCTACCCAATGATGATGATTACCTTGCCTTTGATTGTTTTAGTTTATTGGTCAAACAAAAAATTGTTGGCATAAAAAAATGAGTTTGGATAAAAATTCCAAACTCATTTTTTATTTTCTTTTAAAATCTTCAGGATACAATTTTATAATTATAAGAGTTCTTACTGTGAAATAAACAAAGAAGTATGCAACCATGTGCCATATAGGTATATTAACCTTAAACAAAATACTTAATACCAATGTAAATAGTATTTTTCCAATAAAGAAAGCTGACCATAACAAGATATACTCTTTTTCATGCCAAATATAATAATTATCATTAATCATCTTAACTTGCTTTTTATTTCCTAACGTAATACCTTTAGCTACGGCTATGATAAGCACAACAATTAGATCTACGTTACTCCAAAATGAACCTAATCCACTGTAAGTTTTAGTTAATGCCCAAAATAATATAATTACCATCAAGATGAAATGGATTGGTTTAATTTTTTTTTTACGAAGACCGCCAAACATGACGAATCCTAAATAACAAATATAAATAACAGCTCCCACAATTAATTGATAGAATGGGAGTGATAAGCTAGTAAAATTCATATATTTTCTCCTATTTTTGCAACAATGTTTCATAGACAATGTTTGAAAGTATATGATATATATATTCAATAAACAATCAACAATTAGTATGCCGTGTTGTTTTCAACAACATATTTCTAAATCTGATGCATAAAAGGGACAACTATCTATGGATATTAGAAGAAGATATACTCGAAAAATTATCAATCAAACTTTTTTCTCACTTTTAAAAAAACGAGATATAGATAAAGTTACTGTATCTGAAATTTGTAAAGAATGTAATATAAATCGTTCTACTTTTTATCGTAATTATCACGATATTTATGATATTGTCGATCAATTTTTTCAAGAAATAACGACTGAAATATTAAAATCCTTTTCCTCTGATGACCTATCTATGGATCAAAAATTCACTTTAGTTTTTTCTAAACTTTATGAACACAAAGATTCTTTTATGCTTTTAAAGAAAAAGGGACTTTTGAAAAGACTAAATTCACCAATATTTAACGCAACTAATCATGCATTTGGAAATAATTTTTCCTCTTCAGAATGGTATTTTCTATTTTATGGGTTTTCAGGTCTGATTAAATATTGGTTTGATCAAGACATGAATGTTTCAGTTTCAGAAATGTCTAAAATATCAATGAATTTATTCTCTAAATTTATTTCATCAAAATAAAAAATGTTCCTAACATTACTAGATACAATCTAATAACGTTAAGAACATTTTTTTTATAATACTGACTTAATAATTTCAAGTCCTTCATCTAATTTTTCTTCACTCATCACTAATGGTGGCAACAATCTCAAAGTATTGTGCTTAGCCGAAAGCGTCAATAACCCTTTTTCGTGCAATTGAATGATCACATCATTAACCGGCACACTTTCGTCCAAGTGAATACCAATCATGAAACCTAAGCCAGTCACAGCAGTTACTTTAGCCAAAGGCTTGATTTCAGTATTCAATTTATCCCAAAGGTGTTCTGATTTCTTCTGAACTGAATCCAAGAATTCTGGTGTTAATTGTTCTAGGACTCCTTTAGCGGCAGCCATAGCAATTTTATTGCCACCAAAAGTAGTTCCATGACTTCCTGGTCCAAAAGCAATTGCTAACTTCTTTTTCCCAATCATTGCTCCAATTGGCATCCCATTACCTAGAGCTTTGGCAGAAGTAATAATATCAGGTTTCAATCCAAATTGTTCAAAGGCAAATTTTGTCCCTGTCCGACCAATTCCGGTTTGAACTTCATCAACAATCAGCAAAACGCCGTTATCATGACAAACTTGTTGAATATCGGTTAGCCACTTTTTATCAGCTACAAAAACGCCACCTTCACCTTGAATGACTTCTAAAATAACGGCTGCTAGATTATTGTCAATCAATTCTAACGCTTTGTTATCGTTATAGTCAGCAAATAATACATCAGGTACTAGAGGAGCAAAACCTTGTTGAATATCTGGATTTCCAGTCAATGACATTGATCCATAAGTACGGCCATGAAAGCCATTATTAAAAGCCAAAACCGTTGATTTGCCAGTATATTTACGTGCCAATTTGAAAGCTGCCTCATTAGCCTCAGTCCCAGAGTTGCAAAAGAAAGCTAATTGGTCATCATTACATAAAAGACCTGCTACATCGTCTTGAATTTGGCTCTCGTATAAATTAGAAATATGCCAAACCTTTTGCAATTGTGCCTGAACATTTTCTTGAATAATTTCATTACTATAACCGAAACTACAAACACCAATACCACTAGTAAAATCTAAATATTTATTATCGTGATTATCGGTTAAATAAACGTCGTCTCCTTTTACCAAATCAAATGGAAAACGTGCGTATGTTGGGAATACATGTTCCATTAATCTTTCCTCCAAATTATTATTTTTCTACGTATTGGAACTGTGTTCCAGGTCGTCCTAAGTCATTTGTAATAAAAGTCTGATGAACGCCATTTTTTAAAGCAGAAAACGATGCTTTGATCTTAGGCATCATCCCTGATTTAATAATATGTTGCTGAAACAATTCATCGGCAAATGTTTCGGTCAATTCAGGTACCACTTCTCCAGATTTCAAAACACCAGGAACGTCGGTTAATAACACTAATGACTCTGCATTCAATTGACTAGCAATCGTAGCTGCAGCCGTATCAGCATTTACATTTAACCAATTTCCAGTTTGAGTTTGTGCAAGTGGCGCTAAAACACCGATTTTATTTTGCATTTCTTGTAAAAGCCAAGCAATATTGATTTTTGTGATTTTTCCTACTTCACCATATTCAGACTGATTTAAATACTTTCCTTCTAGCAAATGATTATCACTAGCATTCAAACCTATTACGGGTAACCCAAAATCCGCTATGCTTTGACATAATTTTGGTTGGACCAGTCCTAATAAGACAGCTTTAGTAACATCTAAAGTTTCCGGATCAGTTACTCTTACACCATTGATTTTTTCAACATCTAAATGTAATTTGTCACTCCATTTGGAAATTTGTGGTCCACCACCGTGAATAATCAAAACTTGCTTACCTTCATGCCACCAAGTTTGAATTTGCTTAAAAAATGTCGACGGTAACTTATTACTAGCGTTACCACCTATCTTTACTACGATTATCTTCTTCATCTTTTTACCTCGTATTTTAGCTTCTGTATGTGGCATTGATACGGACGTAATTGTAAGTTAAATCGCAACCCCAAGCCTGCCCTGTAGCAGTTCCAGAATTCAAATCGACCAAAACGGTAATCTTTTTGTCAGTTAAAGCATTTTTCATGACATTTTCATCAAAATCAGCACTGTGACTGTTATCTACCAAAGGTAAATCATTCAACCAAACACTCGTGTGCTCAATATCAACTACGGCATCAGTCTGACCAATAGCAGCAATGATACGGCCCCAATTAGCATCTTCACCAAAAATCGCTGCTTTGACTAAATTAGAACCAACGATAGCTTTGGCAACCTTTTGAGCATCATTATGAGTGGCAGCATGTTCAACGTTAACTTCAACTAACTTAGTTGATCCTTCACCATCTTCAGCAATATCTTGAGCTAATTTAGTTAAAACGGCGTTATAGGCGTCCGTAAATTTTTCAAAATTAGCACCATCATCCATAGAAATCGGTGTGTTGTCAGCCAGTCCGTTAGCAAGCGTGACAACCATGTCATTAGTTGAAGTATCGCCATCAACGGTAATTTGATTGAAAGTCTTATCAACTTGTTGGCTAAGAATTGGTTGCAATTGTCCGTCAGTAATCTTGGCATCAGTAACAACGAAACCTAGCATTGTTGCCATTTTAGGATGAATCATTCCTGAACCTTTACAAAATCCACTAATAGTAACAGTTTTACCATCAATTTCAATTTGAGTAGTAATGGTCTTAGGATGTGTGTCAGTCGTCAAAATTGCTTCGGTAACTAAATCGTTGTCGAGTAGCTCTAATTGTGAGACCCCTTTTTGAATCAAATCCATTGGCAAATTTTCACCAATCACACCAGTTGAAGCAACGCCGACTAAACTTGAATCAATTCCCATCTTGTCAGCTGCTAATTTTTGCATTTTTTTGGCATCGATCATTCCTTGTTTGCCAGTAACAGAATTAGCAACGGCTGTATTCATAACCATACCTTGCAAGAGATGATCTTGATTGATAGTTTGCTTCGTCAACTTAGTTGGAGCAGCTTGGAATTGGTTGGTTGTATAAGTTCCAGCAGCTTGAGCAGGTACTTCTGAGTACAACCAGCCCATATCTTTTTTGTTAGGATTTTTGCGCAATCCCACGTGAACACCGTCAGCTTTATAACCCTTAGGCCAAGTAAAAGGTACTTCTTGATAAGTTTTTGTTTCTTCTAAAAATGATTGCATAAAAAAATCCTCCTAATTTAAGGTAGAATTGGAATTAAATCCAATCCTGCATCTGGTTGAAATTCAAACATTTGGTTAAAGTTTTGAATTGCTTGTCCAGCTGCACCTTTCAGGAGGTTATCAATTACACTGACTATTACGATTTGATGGGTAACAGGGTTTAGTTGATAACCTATGTCACAGAAGTTAGTTCCAATCACTTGTTTAAGATTGGGAAAAATTCCTTCAGTAGCATTTACAAAGGTGTCATCTGAATAAGTCTGGGAAAAAGCTTCTTGAACCTTCTCTTCAGTTACATCTGACTTAGCCTTTGCATAGCAACTGGCCATAATTCCACGTGTCAGTGGTAAAAGTGTTGTTGTGAACTGAATATAAGGTAGCTCTTTGTCCCATTTTTGTAATTCTTGAACAATTTCAGGAATGTGTTGGTGTTGATTTACCTTATACAGTTGCAGATTTTCATTTGTTTGGCTGAAATGAGTTGATTGACTCAATTTCTTACCAGCGCCGGAAGTACCAGATTTGGCATCCACGACGATTGAAGATGGATCGATTAGATGATACTTAACTAGTGGAGCCAAGGCCAAAATCGTTGCAGTGGCGTAGCAGCCAGGATTGGCAATATATTTAGAACCCTTAGAACTAGTAAAATCAGCTAATCCATAATGTGCTTTAGTGAGATATTCACTCTTAGGAGCGGGCTTTTTGTACCACTTCTCATAGACATCAGCTTTGAGTCGGAAATCACCTGCTAAATCAATTACCGGAAAATCGTTTTCGATAAATGGTTGGGCCAATTTCGTTGTTACTCCAGCTGAAGTGGCGAAAAACACCATGTCATTATTCTTCATGATATCAGCAGAATCATAAGGTAAAATGTTATCTCGTCGTCGTAGTTGTGGTAAAACCTCTTCTAATGGTTGTGCTACTTTTTGGGAATGCCCATATAAATTGACTTTATCAACATTGGGATGCCGTAACAGTAATTCATACAAAACACTGCCACTATAGCCGGTGACACCGACAAGACCAACATTCATACTTATCATCCTTTCTGAATCTAGTTTTTTCTACTCGGTAGAAATTAATAGCTAGAATACTCTTGAAGATTAAAAAATACAAGTGTTTTTCTAATAAAGTTATTATTATTCTAATTAGACAGTCCTTTTATAAATCGCTTTCATTGGCTAAATTTAGGCAAAAAAACATCCTTCAATTTTTAAAAGATTGAAGGATGTTTTTTAATTATTTATTAATGCTTGTAGCAAATTCTGGTTCGTAATATGAGTTTGCTTTCAAGTTAAGACCGCTATTCAAAGTTACGTCAGTGATCCAAACCCATTGGTTAGTAGCAACTTGACCCCAATATGAACCGTACTTGTTAACGACCAACTTAGAAATCTTCCAAGCTGATCCGGCAGGTAACGTTAAATCATAAGCGTTAGTAGCTGTATTGTAAGTTCTAATTTGTTTATTAGCTGTACCAATCAAACCATTACTTGGTGTAGGAACTGATGAATTAGTATTTGTTGTAGTTGAAGTTTGGTCAACTAGATTCATGTATGCGACTGAAACATATTCATCTGTAGCGACTTGATAGAATGTTTGCTTGTCATAATGCAACATCTTTGAACCTAATTTCCATTGAGTGCCCTTTGGTAAAGTAGCACCGGTTGGAGTTCCACTACCATTAACTACTGGAGCATTAGTAGCTGTTACACCAACAGATCCACCAACATTTGGTACATCAGTAATGTAACTACCGTTGTAACCAGTAGCTGGTCCAGAAATTGTAAAGTCGGTATCTTGAATCCATTCGTTAGTGGCTACTTGATAGTAGTTTTTGCCATTAACAAATAACAAATCGGCAATTCTCCACTTGCTACCAACAGGTAATGTCATTCCAGTAGTATTTCCATTACTGTCAACAATATTAGCAGTATTAGTGATAGTTACTGTCTTACCATATTGAGCATCAGTGGTGATATAAGGGTCACTATTTGTATTTGTGGTAGTTTGTCCAGTAACCGTTATATCTTGAGCATTGATATATTGATTGGTGCTGACTTGATAATAAATCATCTTGTTAGCATGTAATACATTACCGATCTTCCATTGACTGCCAGCTGGTAAAGTAGCACCAGTAGTATTTCCATAGACATCAACGACATTTAAAGTAGTTTTAGCTGTCGCAATCTTACCGGCATCAGGATTATCTGTCACCCAACGATCTTGTGTTTGAGTTGTATCAACTGAATTGGCCGAACCAGTAACATTTCTAACTACAGAAGCCGGAATGTATTCGTTAGTTGCGACTTGATAATGGGCAACACCGTTAATAGTAACTTGTTGACCTAATTGCCAACTACTACCGCTTGGTAAAGTTTGTCCGGTAGCTTTTCCGTTTGCGTCATAAACTGGTGTGGTAACTGAAACAGTTCCGACAGCTGCAGCATCAACATTTTGTGGTAGAGCACTGAGTGCTGCTGGAGCTAACATAATAGCTATAGCCGAAGCTGCGATAACTTTTCTAGTTCTATTCTTCATTTTCCCTATCTCCATTTATAGACTCTCTTCTTATTACAATTCTATTCTATGAATTATCAATTTTTAAAACAATCTATTTCCAGAATCATTACCAAAACTTTACAAATCAAACCCCAAAAAACGAATACCATTTTTAAACAATTATGATACTCTATTTTTCAGGGGGTCAAAAATGAATTTATCAATCGAAGTATTTTTACAACTGTTGGAAAATGAGAAATGCCAAACCAAAGACATCGCTGCAAAACAAGAAATCACTATTCGAACCGCTCAACGAGCAATTAAAGAAATCAAAGTTGCCTTTGATAAAAGTGCTGTTCTCAATAAATATTTCCAGTTAAAGAAAATTGGTCGAGCTTATTCTATTGAACAAAAATATTTATTAGATCAAAATCAAGTATTAATATTAATTAAAATATTAATTGCGAGCCGCTCGCTAAATAGTACTGAATTACCACGATTGACTAATAAAATGTTAGACATGTTAACACTAGAAGAACGTGATGTCGTCAGTGAATCCGTTATGACTGAACGCATCACTGATAATTATTTGACCGACGAAAGTTTTCGAATCGAAAAAATGGGTCAACTAGAACAATACATTTACCACAAACAAAAGATTCGTTTCGTTTATACCGACCGTTACCCTTCGGAAATCCCTAATATTGAAACGATTGAAATGCTGCCGATTCACACCTTTTTTGATAACCTTTACTTCTTTTTAATCGGCTTAGTCAAAGATACACACGAATATCGCACTTTTCGAATCGATTGGATGGATAATATTGAACCAATCCACTTCAAATTACCAATCGATCACAGCAAATACCACGATCATGGTCAGGAAACACGTTATGAGGCCTTCGGCTATCAAGGTAAAAAGACCCGCATTCAATTTGAATATTATGGTTATATGGAATACATCAAAGATATCTTTCCTAGTTGTAAAGTTATTAAGACCATTGATAAACCAAATCGTTTTCCATTTTCGGTTAAAGTTTTGGAAATCGAAGTTAATTATTCGGATGGAATAAAACTGTGGTTATTAGGTGAAACGACTATTCTACGTGTCCTATCTCCTAAATCTATCGCTGACGATATTCGCGATACTTTGCGTGAAGGATATGAAAGATATTTAGAGTAAAAAAACAGCCAAAAATGGCTGTTTTTTTCGTAATTTTTACTTGTGATAAGTTCGATGATTGATAATCATAACTGAACGATAAATTTGTTCAGTTAAAACTAAACGCATCAACTGATGTGGCAAGGTAAATTTACCAAAACAGATACTCATATCCGCTCTTTTAACAACTTCTGGACTGACACCTAATGATCCACCGATAACAAAAGTAATATCCGAAGTTCCATAAGTGGACAAGTCATCAATTTTTTTGGCAAGCTCTTCAGAAGTAAGCTCCTTACCTCTCAAATCAAGCAAAATGACAAATTCCTTGTTTTTGATTTTGCTTAATATTCGTTCTCCTTCAATTTGTTTCACTTTAAGATCTTGGGCTTCGCTCAAACTTTCAGGTGCTTTTTCATCTTGGCACTCAACTATTTGAAATTTGCAAAAAGCCCCCAAACGCTTGGCATATTCAGCAATACCGGCTTTAAAGTACTTCTCTTTTAGCTTCCCGACCGTAACCATTTTAATATTCATAGTAAAAAAATCTCCTTACTCCTTATAATACGAAAATATCCCTTTATTGCCAAATTTATTTAAAATACCGAATTATCATGACTATTCCACTGTGCACAAAAAAATAAAGTTTGTCTAATTTTGTGTAACAATTATTATTCCCAGTATTATAGGAATTATATACATAACGTATACTTTAGATTAGAATTTTATCCACAGCTGTGGGTAACCCTGTGGAAAACTTTTATGCCGTGATTTCAATGGCTTTTTAGCTACTTATTCACAATTTTTAATCACTTGTGGATAACTACTAATTATTAGTTTTCTGAAAAGTCGAAATAAATTTCAAAAATATTCATAAATGTTCAAGAAAAATCGTGAAACTACCAATTTATGATTCACTACACTTTCATGCCAAACAACGTCTAACAAAAAAAGACCTAATCATCAGATTAGATCTTTTAATTTATTACTCATTTTATTCACTCGTTTGTTTCGTCAAGTGAACCTTAGCTGTATTCAACTTACCATTACGATAGTATTGAATATTAACCGTGTCACCGACTGAATGTGAATATAAGGCTGTATGCAAGTCTGCAACTGATGTTACCTTCTTGTCGCCAAGTTTAACGATAACATCGTATTTCTTCATACCAGCAGCTTTAGCAACTGATCCTGAAGTTGTGCTGTAAACTACAACACCTTTAGTTACATCGTCAGGCAACTTCAAACTTGATTGTGATGAATCTGTAATTTGATCAAGATCCAAGACTCTAATACCAAGTGATGGTCTTTCAACTTTACCATTAGCAACCAACTGATTGATGATCTTAACTACTTCGTTACTTGGAATAGCAAAGCCCATACCTTCAACAGAAGTACCATCAGTATTTGAAGCTAATTTCATCGAATTGATACCGACAATTTGACCAGCAGCGTTAACTAATGGACCACCAGAATTACCGGGATTGATAGCGGCATCTGTTTGTAAGACGGTTGCTTCACCAGTAGCTTGACCAGTATTTTGGTCTTGAGTTGTCACAGTTCTATTTGTAGCAGAAATAATACCTTGAGTAACGGTTGTGGCATATTCACTACCTAATGGAGAACCAATGGCGATTACTGGATCCCCTGGCGATACGTTATCGGAATTACCAAATGAAGCTGTGGCAGGTACCTTACTACCATCAATTTCTAGAACGGCCAGATCGGTTGTAGCATCAGTACCAACTAATTTAGCAGAAACTTTAGTTCCATCTTCCAAAATAACTTCCAATGAATCAGAACCAGAAACAACGTGGTTATTCGTTACGATGTAGCCTTTGCCATTTTGTTTAGCATAAATTACACCAGAACCTTCGCTGTATTCTTGTAAATTACTATTGGAACTTGAATCTGAAGAATCTGAATTTGAGTTAGAATCGCTATCGCTACTGCTATTATCATCAGTTTGACCTTGGGTACTGTCAGATGATGATCCACTGTCACCAAACAAATCACCAAAAATTGATGAAATATCTCCGTCACTAGATTGTTCCTTTTGCTTTTGAAGATTAATAACTGAAACAACGGCGCCATTGACCTTCTTATAAGCTCCAGACATCGAACTAGATGTATTTACCTTCGTATTGCTTACTTGCGTTGTGCCGGCAGTATTTCCAACTGAGGCGGTATCAGAACTGTTGTTACCAAAGTATGTAAAACCGGCAAAGGCAACAACCACACCTAAAGCGGCTGAAATAAAGGCAACGATTCCCATCTTGAGTAATGAGTTATGGGATTGATTATTATTATTGTTATTCCCACGTTTCTTATCATTTACTCTTGATTCAGGTTTGTCTTGATTATCATTATTCATACAATTTCACTTCCCCACACATTTATTAATTCTAATATATCGTTGAATTATGAAAAAACTATGAACGTCTTATGACTAAAATGTTTATTTTACAAAGCAATCAGAGGATCGGCCACGGCTGGGTCGGTATCATGAATCTTAAAATCATGACCAACGCCAAAATCATGATCCTCCAAAACTTGAGTAACTTCTGTTCTGGCAACAGCCTTAGTATTATTCTCATGACTCAAATGCCCTAAGAAAATTTGCTTGGTGTTATTGCCAATAACATCCATCAAAGTATGTGCGCCATCTTCATTAGATAAATGGCCTTTTTCACTCAAGATGCGTTGTTTCAAAGGCCATGGATACATCCCTTCACGCAACATTTCAACATCGTGATTGCATTCCATTAAATAACCGTCCGCATTCTCAATCGTTTTTTGCACTCGCTCGGAAACATATCCTGTATCAGTCAAAATAACGAACTCTTTACCATTGTGATAAAACTTATAAAATTGCGGATCAACAGCATCATGAGAAACTGAAAAGCTCTCAACATCCAAATCATCTAACGACAAAACCTTGTTGTGATTAAAGACGTTGATTTCATCTTCAGAAATTTTACCTATTTTAGGCAACATCGCTTCCCAAGTCTTTTGATTGGCATAAACATTGAGATTATAGCGTCTAGCTAAGACCCCAACTCCTTTGATATGGTCAGTATGTTCATGGGTCACGAACAGTGAATCAACAGTATTGATATCTTTTCCGATACTTTCCATGGCACGCTTGATCTTGATTCCTGACAGACCAGCATCGACTAACACACGGTGCTTGGGCGTTTCAATATAAGTGGCGTTTCCAGAGCTGCTGCTAGCCAGAACACTGATTTTTAAACTATCATCATTGGGCATTGTAACTACTATCTCCATTTGTTGAACTCTTGATTATATTACCAGTGAAGGCATTAACCCTCTTGGTAGTTGAAACTTTACTATCTTTATTCTTAATCGTCACGAACCAAACTGGTATATAAATCGTACTACCTTTGGCCTCCAATAATTTCGTATAAGCTAAATTAGCATAAGCAATTTTCGAATTATTGGGAATCTCCGAATTAGCGTAAAGGTTCGTAATAACATCTTTTTCACTCTTGATCGATTGTCTTTCGTGCAAAATTATCATCGATCTAATATACGTCTGAGTATAACCTAACACTTCATCGTTAGAAATTGTAAAGATAAGCTGATCTGTTTTATCGTAAGTATCCCCTAAATTGCTAGTAGCAACATAAACCATTTGTGAATGGGTTGATAACTGTGGTGCATACTTATAATTTTTGCCGTACAAGACGTTGCTTTCTTTCTTGATAAACTTATCCATAATCTTCTTACGATTACTTGAAGTTACTGAAATAGGGCTGTCTAAAGTACTTGATAAAGTATGGTTTACTTCCTCGTACTCTACTTTTTGATCTTGGAGTTTGTTGGAATTTTCTTCCAAATCATCATTAGGTTGTGAGCCCAAATAATAAGCATAGCCACTCTTCGAATCCAAACTGCCAAAACTTATATTACGCTTACGCATTTCAGCGACTGTGGAAGTATTATTGCTCGTACTGCTAACCAATTGTTGACTATTGCGAAAAGACAAGAATAAAAAGATATCTAACGAGAAAAATACTATTAAGAATATAACTTCAATTCTTTTAAAATCCATTTACTCTTCCTCCGCAGTTTGATTTGTCCAATCCTCATAAGCTTTCCAGTGACCATCAATCTTGATGTAATACGTTGGTTTCAAGTCAACGACTTTCTCATTATCAGCCTCTGTTTCCCACTGATAACCAACTTCCAAGCCTTCAATATCATTTAGAGAAAAGCCGGCTTTTTGAATTCCCTTAAAAATATCATTCGTGGATTTCAATTTAGTTGGTGATTGATTAGAAGGAACCGGAACTTCTAAGACCGTATTAACAAAATGTTCAGTGCTCCCTTGACGACTGAATTTAATTTCAATCGAACCAAATTGGCTCTTCTTAAAGATTGGGAAGCCTTCAACATATTCTCTAAAGGTCAAATCCCTGTTTTTCCAATTTGCATCATACAAACGCAAGTTAGAAATTGAATCCTGTAAATTAATGACCTTCTGATAACCACGTTGCAAGAAAGCTAGTTGATTCTTTGGTACAGAGGTATCCGTGTAATCAGAGAACGTCAACTCATCGGTATTATGATCCGAAACCAAACGCTTTGACTCACCATAGTTATAGCTATAAACTCCATTGTCTTCGGTAGTTACTAAGCCACTAGTATTCGAATCGAACAAGGCTGTCGTATATTCTCCGTCTTTTTTACCATTAACTACATATGAATATGACTGTAATTTGATGGGATTGGTATATGAAGTAAAGACGCCATGTTTCATGATATCCAATCTAATCTTCAAATTAATATTGGCCTTTTTAACAAGCTTCGTGATTGGCGATGCCGAAGCATTTCTTACTTTAGCCTTGTAGACGGCATAATTATTATCATTGGCTAAATAAATATTTTGGTCTTTTTTATCTTTCAAATTAATCAAAATACGATTAAATTGTTTGCCATTCTCATCTTTGAGACTGTCATTGTTCAACAAATATCCCAAAACGTTGGCCGTTATAGCGGTTGGATAAACCATTTGAATCGTATTTTTAGCTTGAATAACTTTTTGATAGTAAGCTCCATCTTTCTTTGTTACTAACTTAGGACTACCGATTTTCCAATCTTGCATTATTTTTTGAATACTTAAAGAAATATTTTCATTACTGTTATAAATCAAGTGTTGATCGTCCTCATCGTGCCACATGACTGATGTTGGACTGATGACTTGATTCATTGGTATTTCATTTTTATTCGACTCAGCGTCAGTTACGTCGATATTTCGCCCGCGTTGATAACGAGCAGTATTGGTCCAAATAAAGAAGGATAGGACAATACTAGTAATTACGGCAATAACTAATAACACTTGGACAATTAAACGGCTAAATTTCATCCCATTCTCCTCCTGTTTCGTTAGGGTCAAATGGCAAGGAGATGTAGAAAGTTGATCCCTTACCTTCAGCACTATTTACCCAAATTCTTCCTTTGTGCTGTTCAACGATTTCTTTAGAAATAGATAGTCCCAATCCGGTACCACCCTGCTTTCTAGAACGCGCCTTATCAACACGATAGAAACGATCGAAGACTTTTTTAATATCTTTTCTAGGGATACCTAGACCTTCATCAGAAATACTAATAATGATGTGCTTATTAGTTTCCAACAAACGACAAGTAATCACGCCACCATCTGGTGAATACTTAATAGCATTATTCATGATATTGTCGATTACTTGAGTCATTTTATCGGTATCAATTTCGACCCACAAATCCTTGCTAGTAAAGATTCGTTTAATCCGATAATTTTTAACGACTTTAGTATCGTCTTCTTTGGCATCAGCTTTTTCCTTTTTCAACATCATATCAAATCGATCCAAAATATATGAGAAAAATTCATTAAAGTTGACTAATTCTTTTTCAAGCTTCGAACGACCTTGATCCATTCTCGACAAACTCAAAAGATCTTTAATCATTCGAATCATCCGGTCAGTTTCTTCAGCCGTAACGCCTAAGAATTGTGGAGCGAGCTTTTGATCTTTCCAAGCACCATTATTCAAAGCATCGATGTAACTACTGATACTAGTCAATGGCGTTCTCAATTCGTGTGAAACGTTAGAAACGAATTGACGACGTTCACTATCGATCTTTTGTTGTTCAGTGACATCATGTAGAACACAAACCATACCACTGATAAAGCCACTGTTTCTTTGAATCAATGAGAAATCAGCGTTTAAAATCAACGAATTATCATCGCCAGTCTCGTAATCTTCACTATTATCATTAGTTTCGATAACCATCGGATCTGGATTTTCTAATAAATCGTCAAAACTAGTTTGATCAGAAATACCTAAAACTTCGACTAATGGTTGACCAATAGCCGCGTCTTCATCTTTATCCAAAAATTCCTGAGCCATTTCATTAATGACCGTTATATTTCCTAAACGGTTCGTCGCAATAACCCCATCAGACATCTGCGTAAGGACACTATCCAATCGCCTTCGCTCAGACTCCGAATTTTCAGTTGCTTCTTCAACTTTGACAGACAAATCATTGACCGCCATAGCTAGTTGTCCTAATTCATCGGGAGAATAAACACGAACTTGACCAGAATAGTCCCCCTCAGCCATTCTGACGGCCTGTTGCTTCATTTCATCAATTGGACGGGTAATTGCACGAGAAATGAAAATAGCAATCACAGCTCCTAATAATCCAGCTACTAAGGAAGCAGTTAGGAAAATCAAAATAATATTATTAATGCCTGTATAAACTGACTCCATTGACGCACGAACATAAATAGCACCGACAACGGTACTATTATCCGGCGAAGTAACTGGTTCAATTGATTCATAGGAACTTCCCGTATCTTTTTCATAGTAAATTTGCGTAATCTTTTTATCAGTCTTAATACTTTGCTTGATATTATCCTTTAAAGTCTGTGTCCCGATAATATTATTACCTTCAGAATCCTTGGCCCCAACAATGATTCCAGAACGGTCAACTACCTGCACGTCGGTAATATCCGTGCTGACACGTGTATAATCTTGAATCGCATTCCCGATATTTTCACGAGTATGTTGATCATTGTCAGTCAAATTTTCTGAAATCTGATTGAGCGTATAAGCAGGAACGACAACCGAGTTTTCAAAATTTGAAACATTTTGATCCTCTAACTGACGCACAAAATAAGCCCCAATGATTTCAATTGTGACTATCAAAATTAAAATAAACGATAATCCGATTTTAAAGTTGATCGAATGTAAAAAGACAAATCTATTTTTCAATATATTTCCACCTAAACAATACAGACTTAATTACATTATACAGCTATGAGGATAACAAAAAAACTGACTCGCTTCTTATAAAAACGAATCAGTTTTTTAATTTTTATTCGGCATCAGGGTCTCTTAGATAATACCCTACACCACGTCTAGTCATTAGCCATTCTGGTTGACTAGGATTATTTTCGATTTTTTCACGCAAACGTCTAACAGTAACGTCAACGGTTCTAACATCACCGAAGTAATCGTAGCCCCAAACTGTTTGAAGCAAGTGTTCACGTTTCATTACTTGACCAATGTGTTGTGCCAAATAATGCAACAATTCGAATTCACGGTGTGTTAATTCAATTTCTTTACCATTTTTCGTTACGGTATATGCATCGGGGAGAATGGTTAAATCACCAATTTTAATCTCACTACTCTTTGCCTCTTCGCTATGTGCGTGTGTTTGAGTTCTTAAACGAGCTTTAACACGGGCAACTAATTCTCGATTGGAGAAAGGTTTAGTGACATAATCATCTGCCCCAAGTTCTAGGCCAATAACCTTATCAATTTCGGTATCTTTAGCCGTCAACATAATAATTGGAGTATCTTTAGTTTTTCTGATAGTTCTAGCTACTTCAAGACCATCAATAACTGGAAGCATCAAATCTAGCAAAATTAAATCGGGATCATCCTCTTCAACTTTGTCCAATGCTTCTTGTCCATCAAAAGCAGTTATGACTTCGTAGCCTTCATTTTCCAAATTATATTTAACAATATCGGAAATTGGTTTTTCATCATCTACTACTAGAATTTTTTTAGCCATATATTTATCTCCTTGACGTGAATATTATACTAGTTATTTTTCATTAAAACAAAGTCACCATAAAGGCAACTTAATTTTTTTGAACTTTTTTTAAAAAAGTACTTGCTATTAATTTTGAGCCTATGGTATTATATATCTCGTTGGTTGAGAGAGATAAGCAATCAACACAAGACACATGGGTGGTTAGCTCAGCTGGCAGAGCAACGGACTCTTAATCCGTGGGTCCGGGGTTCGATCCCCCGACCACCCATAAGTTTATCGCTTAAGCAGTTATGTTAAGGAATTATCCTTGATATAACTGCTTTTTCAGTTTCTTTAAAAAATTGCTACCTATATATAATGTTAGTTGTATTTAATAATAGAAGCAAATTTGTGAGAATTGACACTCTTACGACCTGAGTGATTATTCTAACATTTTTCGATTAATACACAAAAAAATTAGTTTATTGCCTATATCCTAAGATGACATCGACTCCTTTTTAATTGGAATCGATGCCTTTTTTTATGTTTCGATATAAAGGACAGTTTCATTTTTTATAAAAATTTCTTTCTAATCTTGAAAGTATATACATTTAGTATCGAACTATTATGTAGCTGTAGAGATGAAAGGGGTTACTAATTATGATGAAGAAAATGAGTACACACAAAACAAATAAGAAGTTATTAGTTACAGCAATTTGTGTTGCTACATTAGGAGCACAATTAAGCTCAGTCATGAATGTTCAAGCTGCTGTAGATGGTCAAGATAGTAGTACTGATACTGGTGCTGTTGCCAACCCTACTTCATCAGAATCATCTACTCCTAGCTCATTAAACGCATCTGGTGATTCAACTTCTGGTTCAACCGATGCTAATGAAAATAATTTAAATACTGGTACTACTGATACTAATAAAGATGACTCAAATTCTGACGATTCAACTGATCCAGCTACTGATATTACAACTGATAAAACAAATGGTAATAATACAGAAGATATTAAAGCAAAAGACACGGATGAAGAAACCGCCGCTCCAGTAGTTGTTAATGATCCTAATTCAACTAAGACAGTGGAAGAAGAAGATCCAAGCTTTGACGATACTCATAAGGTACAAGTCCAAGGACATATTGAAGTAAGTAATGATAATGGAACTGCTGAGACCATGGGTACTCAAGATTACCATGGTCAAACAATTATTGAAAATAATGATGCAAATAAGCTTTCGGCCGTATATACATACACTGATGAAGTCCCCGAAGCTGAGAATACTAAACAATCTGCTGCTTTTCCAACTTTCTATTTACCAGCATATTTTGCTAATTCAAACACTGCCGCTAACATTGTAATTGACAAAAGTACAGCTACTAACGCAGAAGAATGGCAAACAGCTTTGCTAAAAAATGCTGGTTTACCAGAAACTACTGACATTTCTTATACATTAAATAATATCAGTGACTCAAATTCTTTGACTTTTAACTATTTAGATGAACTTGGTTCAAATTTTGATGTTTCAAAAATTACCGGTATTAAAATTACTTATTATTTCGATAGAAACGATAATTCTAAAATCAATTTCATGCCTGCTAATACCACTTATACAGTTAAAATTCCTTTGAAAGTAGTTTCTAATGATCCTAACAACTCTAATGTATCTAAAATTGGTGTTTCAGATATGGGAAACTCTTTCGATGAACTCATAAGCAAATTCCTTCCTGATTTCGATAATCAAACAAGTAGAACTACTAGTTTCAGAATTGCCAATAAACTATCTGACGTTAAAGGACAATTAGGTGCCGTCACAGAACAACAATCAAATGTTAAATATGAAGGCGTTGATTCTGATATCCAAAATGTTATGCCAACTATTGAAAAGGGCGACGTCTCATATCAAAACTTCGATGATGCAATAACCGATTCAACTGAATCTAACTTATATTCTGGTAGTACCATTATAGTTAATGATCAAGCTCTAGAAAAAGTTGCTAAGGCCGTTAATGACAAAGGATATTCACTATTAATGAATTCTGATGGTTCAATTGGTACAAGTAATTACGTTTATAGTACTTCAAGTAAAAATACAGTCACTATAACACCTAATCCAAATGCAACTGATACTGATACATCTAAAACTGCACCATATGTTTATATCACTTTAAGACACCTACTAGACACCAAAGATAGTACAATGAACGTTGGTGATTCATGGAACGCCGAAAGTAGTTTAGCTACTATCACTACTCCACAAGATAAAGCTACACCAGCTACAACAAAAGATTTATCCAGTGACACTAAGGATGCTAACCACGTAACAACCAAGATCTCCGACCCTGATGGAGTTTTGGATAAAGACGGTAAAGCTATCAAAGCTGGTAGTTTCCAAGTTACTTACCTAATGCAAGATGGTAACTACACTATTTCTAAAACAGCTACTGTAACTGTTAACCCCGCTAAAAATCCATCAACTAATAATTCCGGGAACACATCAATTACTGGTAACAATGGATCAAACACAAACACAACTGATCCTACTACTGACCCAAGTGATCCCGATACACCAGTAGTCTCACCTAACGAAATCCCTGACGATATCACAGAAGACAATCCCGTTGTTTCACCAAACGAAGTCCCTGACGATATTACCGAAGATGATCCTGTAGTTTCGCCTAATGAAATCCCCAATGCTTCTGAATTAACTGGCAATGATAAATCTACCGATAGCACTACTCAACAAAATGATCCTGCTACAAGCACCCTTACAAATACTAATAACAACAATAGTGTCATTTCAACAAGTAACAAAGCTACGAATACTATTGCCAATACAACTGCTAATGAAAATAAGACCTCAAATAATCCTATTTACACAGTTGCTGCTAATCAAAACAATGCTAGTGGTGTTTTAACTGGATACACTCCAACTTCTACTTCACAAAGTAAAGTTGCTGCTCAATTCCCACAAACTGGTAATGCTAAAGATAGTAAGCTTCAAATTATTGGTACTATGATTGTTTCAATGATGGCTACCGTTGCCGGATTTGCATTTGGCAAGAAACGTCAAACTAAAAAGGCTTAATTTATATAAAGCATTTTACCTCCTTCAAAAAAGCCAAGATTGATTTTACAATCTTGGCTTTTTCTTTTTCATTAACTATTTAATATAACGAGTAATTCTAAACTAAAATCAATTTCTGAATCTTAATATCATACTTATCAATTTCCCAATCAGCTGTTTCGAAAAGCATCGTTGAAGGAACTAAAGTTACAGTTTTTCCAGGATATTTTGCTAAGAAACGATCATAATATCCACCACCAAAGCCAACACGATAATTGGTGTCTTTGGCAAAAGCTAAACCTGGAACAAGCACCAAATCTGGTGTTTGATTGACTAACTCTTCATTATATTCTGGTTCGGGAATCCCAAACTTACTGACAACTAAGTCATCGCTACTAGTAAATGGTAAAAAAGCCATTTGACGATGTGGCATTGTTTTTGGTAAATATACTTTCTTACCGGCTTCTTGGGCAGCTTGTATGATTGGTGTTGTAGGCACTTCCATAGGACTGCTGACTGTTGTAGCGATTGATTGAGCATTTTTCCACTCTGGCAATTCAATCAATTTTTTTAATAATTCTAATCCCTCAGTTTTAGTTTGAGCTTGATTCTCACTCAATCTTTTAATTTGTTGTTGGCGCAAGGCTTTCTTATCGATAATAATCCCCTCCGTAACTTTTTTGCTATATCATTGTAATCCAAATTGATACCAAAACATATTATGTAGATTTCTTCTCAAAATATTCAAACAAAATTTATTTTATATTCAATTAATTTAGCTATTATTAATTTAACAATTAATTAATCAAAAAAAATGGAGGATTCCAAATGATTTTTTCTAAAAAAACAAACGGTGTTGTCATCGAAAACAAAAATCTCGACTTCCTAAATAATCAAATCTCAGTCAAATTACACAATTTATCTCACATCCCTAATGAAAAAGACAGCTACAACATTTCCTTTGCTGGAATGAAAGGCTATCATACTCTCGAATCAACAGGTATTCCCGATGAAAATGATATTTTGACTTTTGTTATTAATCGTCACGACTATGAGAAGGTAAAAGTTGGTACTAGAACAAAAATGAGTCCCGTTAGAGTGTAAGCTTACACTTCAACAGGGCTCGTTTTTTATTTATGGATTTTCATTTAACTTCGGTCGCTATTACATATTCATTTGTAGCTACACGATAATAACCGACACCACCAATATCGGTAAATTCATCCGTATACCAACTAGTATTTGGAGCTAAGGCACGGTCACCTATCAATTGTCCATTTTCATCATATAGACGTGTAGGAGCTCCACTTGGTGTTGTGACAATTTCACTTTCAGAATAAACTGGTGAATTTTGATATGGGCGAACATCTACCGCACTGACATATTCACCTGTAGCTACACGATAAAAGGTACCTTTAGCATTATTATCTTGCAGATCTACTTTCCAATTACTGCCCTCAGGTAAACTTCTACCTAATGGATTGCCACTCTCGTCATACAATGGGGCTCCAGAGACTGAAGTTACTTCAATTCCATCATAATTTCCGGAACTGATTTGTCCTTCTGAATAACTTGTTTTTCCATCCAAAGATTCGAAATCAACGTCCGAACTCTTGAGAAATTCATGAGCACCAACACCATAATAGGATCCACTATCTAGGGTGTTCTCTAAACTAGTTTTCCATTCCGAACCGGCGGGCAAAAAACGACCTAATGGTTGGCCACTATCATTGTACAATTGAGCATTATCTTTGGTTTTAACAATGGCTGTCCCAACGCTAGTCAAACCATAATTGATATCAGCTTTTGCCACAGTAGGAACGGCCGCAATGCCTGAAGTTAATATTAATACCGATGCGTATAAAAAAATCTTATTCATTTTTTTCATAAATGTAACCTCGATCAAAAAACAATTCCGATAGATTTATTAACCTCTATCATCAGTTACATAATAAATCCTATTGATGAATTGATATCAAATTAATAATAGCCATCTAGTACAGAATAATTACTCCGAAACTGTCGGCCCTATTACTAAGGTCTCAGCTAATAAAACTTCTTTATATAATTCAAAAACATAATCTTGATATTTAACTTCACTTTGCGAAATCATATCCAAATATTCCCGTTCTTGAGCTAAAGCATTCATAAAGGCTCGCATTTCCAATTCTTTTTCCGCTCCAGTAAATTCTGGATGCCGTACTACCCTTATCCATTGCTTAACAAAATCTTTTGTTCGAGTCTTCTGTTTCTGAGCCATCAAATCAAAAATGACTGAATCTTTAACATTATCTGGCAAATACATCTTATTAACAGCATCGATAGCTTTTCGGACCATATTGATTCTAATTTCACCCATTTCTTGAGCTATATCTTCATCATCCACATCCTTATCTAGAATAAATTTGAATGTAATTGTAGGCACTACTAAGCTCAAGATGATCAAAACACTTTCTGACATCAATACTAAATTAAAATCGGCCCTATTCACATGAAATTCTGCCAAAGTATATGCTAAAGCTAACGTTACAGCACCATGAACTCCACCTAATGAAAAAATCCAAGCTGATCTGTTATTAAACTTTAGACGTAATCGGCCATAGACGTATCTCGTAAAAACACTTATTAAATAAATCGTGACACCTATCAACAACCAATTAAAAGAATTATTAGAAAATTTTTCCTGACTAATAATTTTGACAAACATGAATCCCAAAATGATAAAAATTATGCTATTAAGTGTTTCAGTAACCATCGAAACTAAATCATATCCCATATGAACTTGTGGTGCATTCAATAACTTACTCCGTTGTGCTTCGGCATTATGAACTAATCCGGCACAAACAACTGCAATGATACCCGAAACGTGTAACTCTTCTGCTAAATAATAGAGAACAAATGGTGTAATTAAATATAGTAGGCTTTGGGCGTTCAAAGAGTTAAAGGACGACCGCAACAAGATTTGACGAAATAGCACCACCATCCAAGCAGCCAAAGAACCAAAGACAATCCCACCAACAGCTGAAATCAAGAAATCAACCACGGTCTGTCCATAATTGATATAACCATTAACATACCAAAGAATCGTCATATTCAACAAAATAATTCCCGAAGCATCATTGAATAACGATTCCATTTTTAAAAAAATCCCTTCATCTTTTGGAATCTTCAACCCATTAGTCACAGATTCCATTGCGGTAGCGTCAGTCGGCGTACTAATAGCAGCTAAGATAAAAGCCAATGGCAAACTAATACCAGCTATCTTCCAAACACCGAAGCCAGCAATTACCAAACATAAAACAACTAGAATGACTGCCGTCTGGATAATATGTTTAACTTCTTTTTCCACTAAATTCAACCGTGTCGCTTGCCCTTCAAAGAATAATAATGGTGCTACGACTAAGCCAATAAATATTTCCGAATTAAAGTTGTCGATTTGACCATTGATAAATGGCATAAAAGCAATGATTCCACCAATTATCATACTGATATAACTCACCGATATTTTGGTAAATAACTGTCCTAGGAAAATACTGATGATAGCTGCTAAAACTAGTACGAAACTCGATATCATTAATCCCATGATTGTTCCCCTATCTATTTTTCCAAAATAAATATAGCATATTAAGTTTTAAAAGCCTTTCGATACGCATAACAAAAAAGATTCATCCTCTCGTTTAATCAATACAAAAGAAGATGAATCTTTTTTTATTTTTCAGATATTTGGCACGTAAATGTTTCACATGGAACATCTTGTGTTTTTATGAGTAACTATCACTATATATGGTATTCAAAAAAATCATACTAAATAATCAGCGATTTGTTTGATGTCTTCAGGAGTAGTCCGACAACAACCGCCAATCAATTTTGCCCCAGCTTCAATCCACTCTGGCACAAGGTCAGTGAAGGTGTCAGCTTGAGGATTCTTTTGCCAAGTTTTTGTTTCTGGATCATAAATATCACCATTATTAGGATATACAATAATCGGTTTATCCGTTACTTGATTAATATTACGCACAACATCTTGTATATTTTCCAAATTCGTACAATTAACTCCAATTGCGGAAATTTGGTCAACATCTTCAAAATACTTTACCGCCTCATACAAAGAGGTTCCATCACAAAGAGTTTCACTATCTTGAATACTAAAACTTAACCAAGCTTGTTGTTTTTTAAATTTATTTTGTAATAGATCAATTAAAGCTACGGTCTCATCAAAATTAGGTTGGGTCTCGAAAGCAAACAAATCTACTCCAGCTTGATCTAACAATTCCATTCGTTGTAAATGAAAATCTTGATATTCTGCTTTCGTCAAATTATAGTCACCGGTATATTCACTTCCATCAGCTAAGTAAGCTCCGTAAGGCCCAACGCTACCAGCTATTAAAGGATATACTTTTTGAGCACGTTTCGCTTCAGTTAATGAATCAAAGTATTGGTCTCTAGCCTTTTTAGCCAGGTCAACTGCTTGAATGATTAGATTCTTACTATCATTTTCACTCAAACCTAATTCCATAAACTTGCCAACATTAGCTTGATACGTGTTCGTTGTCGCAAAATCAGCACCTTTTTCAAAATAGCTCTTGTGAACCGCAGTGATAGCTTCTGGCTTTTCAATCATTGCCGTGGCTGACCACAAGTCACTATCTGCTTTGACACCATGTTTTTCTAATTCGGTTGCCATGGCTCCATCAACGACTAATCCAGTTCTATTTTTTAAATTTTTAGCAATTAAATCACTCATGTTCATTCCTCCATGGCTTTTATCAACTTGATATTGAAAATAATCTAGTCTATTATAAAAATTAAACTTTTTTAATTTTATTCTAATTTAAACTTTTATACAAGGTGATTACTCTTGGAAAATGAAGAAAATACCCACATTAAACTAAAACGAAACATGGAGTCACGTCACCTGTTTATGATTTCTCTTGGTGGCGTCATTGGAACTGGACTATTTTTGAGCTCTGGTTATACGATTCACGAAGCAGGTCCGATTGGAACAATTTTAGCCTACGGAATTGGTGCTATCGTCGTCTATTTAGTCATGCTCTGTTTAGGTGAATTATCAGTTGCCATGCCGGAAACCGGTTCTTTTCATGTCTACGCTGACAGATATATTGGACCCGGAACTGGTTTTACAGTCGCAATTTTGTATTGGTTAACTTGGACAGTTGCTTTAGGATCAGAATTCACCGCTGCCGGATTAATCATGCAACAATGGTTCCCAAGGTCTCCTACTTGGCTGTGGAGTGCTTTATTCATGGCAGTAATTTTTATTTCTAATGCCCTGTCAGTCAAATTCTTCGCCGAAACAGAATTTTGGTTCTCCAGTATCAAAGTTATCGCCATTGTTTTATTTATTATCGTCGGCTTCTTAGCTATTTTTGGAATTATACCTATCAAAGGGACAACTCATGCCCCATTATTCACGAATCTAGTCAAAGATGGACTATTCCCTCGTGGATTCAAAGCCGTTTTCACAACTATGTTAACTGTTAACTTTGCCTTCTCAGGAACAGAATTAATTGGTGTGACAGCTGGTGAAACTAAAGATCCTGGCAAAAATATTCCTAGAGCCATTCACACTACCTTATTGCGTTTAGTAATTTTCTTTATCGGTAGTATCGTTGTCATGTCAGCTTTGATTCCTTGGCAAAAAGCTGGTGTCAGTCAAAGTCCATTCGTTTTAGTCTTCAACAGTATCGGCTTGCCATTTGCCGGAGATTTGATGAATTTCGTTGTTCTTACAGCGATTTTGTCCGCCGCTAATTCAGGACTGTATGCTTCAACGAGAATGCTCTGGTCATTAGCTCACGAAGGGATGATTCCTATCAAATATGCCAAAACTAACTCCCGAAACGTTCCGATGTTAGCTCTTTGTTTGAGTATGCTCGGTGGAATTTTGGCTTTAGTTTCTAGTGTTGTTGCGGCTTCAACAGTTTATTTAGTCCTCGTTTCAATTTCTGGTCTAGCGGTAGTTATCGTTTGGATGGCAATCGCCTTGTCTGAAATCAATTTCCGTAAACAATTTCTCAAAGATGGTCACAAATTAAGTGAATTAAAATTCAAGACACCTTGGTATCCAGTCGTCCCTTGGGCTGCCTTTATCATGAGTCTGTTATCCTGTGTCTTGATTGTCTTTGACCCCAACCAAAGATCAGCTCTCTTCTACATGATTCCTTTCTTAATTCTTTGTTATGGCGTTTATTACGGTAAGGAATATTTGAAAAAACGTCGAGTTGTAAATGATAATTAAAACTTCAATAGTCACCAAAATTGTCTAAGTTACTGGAAAAAGGTTTAATATATAAGTATATGTAAAATTTGGACTTTTTAAATTAAGGTGGTATTAACCTTGCCGTCGTCCGTTCGGCTTTGTGGACGCTGGAACGTACTGGGCACAACTTTAA